>TARA_R110001592_G_scaffold363345_1_pt1 | contig 102060 bp, 91 predicted proteins | sample TARA_R110001592 | Tara Oceans TARA_R110001592 (sample SAMEA4398387) | marine metagenome | biome: Polar Biome; feature: [SRF] surface water layer (ENVO:00010504); material: water (ENVO:00002006), including particulate matter (ENVO:01000060) such as... | depth 5 m
AACCCGAACTCTCATAACCCTGGATCAACTTTTGGGGGCATTCCAGATGGTGGATTCAGTGGCTGGAAAGCCTCTGAATATGAAATTGAAACGGAATGACTCCGGTTTACTGATATTAATGAAAAAGAGCACTGTACCCGTGGGCATACAGTGCTCTTTTCGAATTCGCAAAGGGCTAATTGATTAACCACCCAGTTCCCAGTTGTAAGCTTTAAGCTCAAGCACGAGAAATACAATTCCGGCAATCAATGCGGACAGCGAGACAAATAACAATCCGACATAGATATTAGGACCGGCTGCTTCGCCTGTACCGGCTTTTCCTTTAGCTTTAGAGTTTCGAGTTGACATGGTCACCTTTCTCAATCACACCATTTTTAGCGGCGTCTATCACTGTCCCGACAGCTTTATCAGGATCGACATATACCAGTTCAATCTTACCCAGATACTTGGGCCGATTCCCATTAGTTTCATTTCCGAAACGATACACAAACAGCTGATGTCCTTTGCTGAGTCCATCATCACTACCCAGTGAAACTTCGACAAACCGGGTACCATTTCGTTTATCTTTTTTCGTGTTGATGATCAGTCCTTCAACAGCCGGAGGCGGTGACTGCATCCCGGCGATAGCAGGATCTTTCGGGTCAATCCCCAGATTGGCTACGATCTTATTCAAATAGTTAAGTTCATCCACAACTTTTGTGTGCTTAGCAACCAGGTTTTTCTCACGAATCGATTGTGTGAAAATCGTATCCTCAAGACTTTTGATTTTTCCACGCAATTCATTCACGGTATCGTGAAGCGTTTTATTCACTACGCGCTGGCGATCCGATTCCTGTCGTCGAAATTTTGCTTCTTCCCCTGTTGTTTCTGCTTGAGCAACAGAAGTGTCGCGTTCTGATGAAACAGTAGCAAGCTTTGCCTTTTCATTCTTTAGCGATGCCTGTAATGCTTTGTTTTCAGCTTTTGCAGTCTCTGCTTCGCTCAGAGCTTTATTCAACTCTTTAGTCTTCTCAGTCAGTTTATTATTAAACTCAGACTCTAATTCATCCATGCTTTTCTGCAGACTGGCCACATTGTCCTTATATTTTAGACTCTCGTTGCGCCAATTGTTTTGAGCTGTAAATACAGCACCTGCAAATCCCATGAAACAGATACTGAGTACAACTTGAACAACGACCAGTACTTTGCCGACAAACGACATCTAATCGCTCCTGATATTTGTTTGAAATGACGAGTTTGTATTTAATTTCTGAGATCAGAAACTGAGTAAGTTTATTTTTGAGAAAGTTCTTTTTTCGGTTCAGCATTATTTTCAGGGGCCAGCACTACTTTCTCCAACGACTCTTTCTGTCTCTGCAGTCGTTGTACTTTTCCCTGAATGCGATCAATATAATCTCGAAGAGTTTTCTGTTGTTGTTCTGCCAGAAATCTTTCGTTTCGAATTTCATCAATCTGATCGCGTAACCGAAATACATCAGCTCTGCGTTCGGAAGCTTCCTGATTGACTTCCTGGATCTGCTGGCTGATTTTGATGCCCTCGTTTGCAAGCTGGTTAATCTGCTGATCCAATTGAACTATTTTCTGTTCCAGCTCTGCTGCCCTATCATCCATAGCCGCTTTATCGACTTTATTAATCAACTCCCAGTTTTGGATCGTCTTTTTGAGGGGTTCGATTGTTTTGGAAACCTGATCCAGCTTTTCATTCTGCTGTTGCAGCTTGTGTTTTTGTGCAACAACGATCACTTTTGCCAAAACGGGAGAAGACGAAAGTTGCTCTTGTCCCCTTCTGGTCTTCACAGACCAGGTAGGGTTCTCACCCGACTGATATTCAAATACATAATCAGTCAAGGCGTCCTTTTCTTTGGACCAGTTGGGGCCTCCAACAGCGCTGACTGCCGCAAATCCCATAAATGCAATACTGGCAAAAAGCACCAGTACTAACAGGATTTTACTTATAAGGGTCATTGATACATTCCTGTGTCATGGTAGAGACGCTGAACTTCACTTATTTCTCTATAATTATTATGTGTTATCTTTTAAGCTTAAGCTATTCACTTTATGACTATTGCCGAATAAGGCTGGAAACAATTGAGTCATTTCAGGGAATATCCAGTGTAGCATGCCTGATTTATGTGAGTCATAAATCAGAAAACAGATGCGAGCTAAAGAGAATTTCTGAGACGAAATGATTATCAAAATACTACAGGTAAGTTGTGCGCAAAAACAACCTATTTTGTGAAATCGGTTATTTCCTAATTATAAATACGCCTAAAAAGCATAGTCAAACTGAATTTAAGCTAACTGTCTGGTATTTAACTGTTTGACCTTTCTAATATGGCCTGCAGACACAATCACTACGTTCAGAAAACTTGACACAACAGCAACTTCTTATGAAATACTCAGCCTTAGTACCTGAATGGTCTCAATTCGCGGCCTCATTGCTGGCAGGTGCAAACATGAAATATACCTGCGTACATATTTTCGGACAGTAACTATAAAGATGATTATTTGATTCTATTAATATGTGATGTAGCGAACTCGTTTCTGTTAAAATACTTAGTAAATCCTGCACTTTGGTCCAAATTTAGATAGGTAAATTCCAGCTGCATTGGTATTTTCGAATAAAGGTAATGATTATTGCCGAATTCAAAGAGTACTATCAAACCCGTACTCACTGAATTGACATTAATCTGATGCTGGGCCCTCAGATACTTCATGTATCGAGAATCGTTGGAGATTGGTTAATATGGCTACCCAAGAAGTCCCCTATCATATCACTAAAGTTGACGAACACCTCAAAGTTCAGTTAATGCCTGATTTAAATGATTCGGCCTGGAACGAGCTGGAGTCTCTGGGCGATTCCCTCCTGACGATATTGAAGAAAGAGAAAAATCCAACAGTCATTATTGACTTATCAAAGTTGAGCTATATCAGCAGTTCCCTGGTTGCTGTTGTCATTCAAGTCTGGAAACTGGTTGATGAGCAGGGTGGGAAAACCGCCATTCTCAATCAAAATGAAATGGTTGAGGAAGTGCTCAATATCTCTGGATTAAAAAAAGTCTGGTGTATTGTCCCCACAGAAGCGGAAGCCATAAATCACCTAAATCAAGTCATGAAACAGGAACGTATCGACCGTAGACGGACGTTCTCAATGCCCATTCTCCTAGGCATAGTAGCAGTCCTTTCTGCTGTTACCTGTTTTGCATTATATGTAAGTGACTCACTCAATCTTGATCCTAAGATGGCATTAGCAGCCACCGTATCTTTTTCAGTCGCGGGTGTTCTTCTGGGAGCAACGGCGCTAACTGATCGCCGAAAGAATTTACGGGTATTAGGTGTAGTCGTTCTAATCTGCAGTCTCATCGTAGGTGGACTTGGTTTATACAAATTGATTTGAACCCGGAATTGTCACAATAGAGACTCACCAGGCATCCAATTGATCATAATATGTCAGTACAGAAAGAGTTGATCTATGTCAGATTCGTCAGCAAGACCCGAAAATAAAAACGAAGGACGCCAGCAGGCACTCCAGGCAGAACTGAGAGAACTGGTTGATGTTGTAGGTCCAGGTCCCCTTGTTGATTTATTGATGGAAAGAGCATTCCAGCTGCAGGCAACAGACGTCCACATGGACCCACTTCAAGATGGCTTACGCCTCAGGCTACGCGTTGATGGAATGCTTCATGACATCATTCAGTTACCCAAAGAGGCAGCGGCTTCAGTGATTTCCCGACTCAAATTAGCTGCAAATATGGATATTACCGAGCGACGACTGGCACAAGATGGTCACATTAATAACCAGACATTACAGAATCGCCGTGATATTCGTGTGGGATCTGGCCCGACAATTCATGGTGAACGACTTGTGCTGAGACTGATGCCTGACCATAACCGCTTTACTCATTTCAGTGAACTGGGACTCAGCGAAAGGCAGACAAATGAGATCACAAAATATTGCCAGGCTCCTTATGGGATGATTCTGAGTGTAGGCCCGGTCGGTTCAGGTAAAAGTACGACTATCTACAGTTGCCTGGATCATCTCAATCAGCCCGAGATGAGCCTGGCTACCATCGAAGATCCTGTGGAACGTCGAATTGAAGGTGTGAACCAGATCCAGATCGACCCTAAAATTGGTTTCAGTTTCGCGGAAGCACTACGAGGCGTTCTCCGCCAGGACCCAAATGTGATTATGGTCGGAGAAATTCGTGATTCTGAAACGGCACATATTGCAGTGAGGGCAGGGCTAACCGGCATTCGTGTTCTTTCAACTTTACATTCTAATGATGCGGTAGCTGCCATCGATGTTTTCCGAGAATTTGGAATTCCTTCCATGTTTATCACTGACAGTCTGCAGGGCATCATCTCACAACGTCTGGTGAGATGCATCTGTGAAAAATGTCGTACTCCCTATCAACCTGATGCCGGTGCCTGTGAATACCTGAATATTAATGCCGACCAACTGACTGACTCAAAAATAGCCAGAGGTACTGGTTGTGAACATTGCTTTCAAACTGGCTATCTTGGCCGAACGGGAATTTTTGAAACATTGGGAATCCGGGGAGAGTTGAGAGAAGCGATTCTCCGCGGAATGACACAATCGGAAATTCTAACCCTGGCTTCTGAACTTGGGATGACTACTATGGAAGAATCAGGGAAAGCCAAGGTACTTGATGGAATTACGACTGTTCAGGAATTACACCGGGTTCTTGTTTGATCGGACACTTTCATCAAATCAATGATTTGAAACCCTTTCCTGTCCGGAGAACTGGTGGCAGACCATCTCTGTACACTAGACCTTACAGAGTTGAGATAACCAGTCCTCACCTGAGAACCGGGTCTTCTCAGGAAAAAAACATTCAATTCTGGTAGATCTGATATATAATTGTACGTAATTGAAAGTAACGAGTTATAACCCGCTGGGCCATCCTGATTCACGTAATTTTGCGCTGAAGGATTGCCATATGAATTTGAATCAAAGAGAGCCGACTGGTATCAATGATACAGGTGATACCAACCTCGGTTGTTCCCAGTCAGCGACGATTTCCATGTCGAACCAATCCAGGACCGCTACGCGTTTTAGTGCGGACTCATCATCGACCAGGGTCCCTGTGATGAAGGAACGCCTGGAATCCAACCAGTCTGAACTACATCCTGACAATGATGATGATGATACGGCTCTCTCGTTGAAACAGAAAGCTGTGATCTGGCTGGCCAGTTTCTCTGCAACGGGATATCTGGTTTCCCTACTCTTCCATTCGACAGCCTTGACTTTGATGGCCATCGTGATTGTGGGAGGGATGCAGGGAGACGATAATACCCCTACGCTGGCCAGTCTTGAAGATGAGCAAAGCTTTTCATTGAATGGTCCTCTTGATACCCGAATCAAAGAAGCAGGTGGTAAAACCACAGAATTTAATATCATGCAGCCAGTCCAAACTATGACTGGTGAGAATGAAAATAGCGTCGAAGAAATTCAAGAGGATTTTTCTGCTCATATCGGCAAAGGAACAGGCGATTCTGAAGGAGATGGATCTGGTGAGGGAGGAGGAGAATTCAAATTAAAACCGATGGGAAATGCAGTTACTGTGGGCAGCTTTACCGCCTGGACTGTTCCTAAAGATCCGGATTTAAATGAAGACTATCTGATTATCATCCAGGTTAAACTTCCTGACAGTTATAAATCGACCCGTTATCGTGCCTCAGACCTCTCTGGGCTTGTTCTGGGAACTGATGACCATCGCCAGGCCATTCCCTGGGACTCAAGATGGCTGAATTCTACTTTCACACCTAATGCTTTAGGGGATATCCGGCCGGTTGACAAAGGAGATTATCTACCACTTAAAAATCGAGTCGCGCAACTAATCGTTAAAGTTCCTGGATCTAAAATCCCCGCAACTCGTGATACTATCAAAATCAGATCCAGAGTTTTGAAAGAAAATCAGACTCTGGAAATTGTATTCTGAAATCCGGTCATTCCTCGCAGTCAATCTTTAGTCTGACCTTTTACTATTGCGACCCAGCCTCTTTGGTAGATTTCTCTAAAACTGGCCCAGTGCGCGGGAGAGCGCATTAAATTCCCCGAACAAAAAGGGCAGGGCAGGTCGGGTTGTTTCGGGAAGGACGGTTTCTGCTCAAGGTCCGTTGATTTCCAGACTGCATCACACTCATCACATAGAATCAGGGCGTGTTTTTCACTGCTGCAAATTCGAATTCCCAGTGTGCCCTGTTCGCAGAACGAGCAAATCCCTGCGTAGTACATGATCCAGATCCTGAATATTATTTATAAGGGAAATGCTGTAATGACACTGGTTCCTTCCAGAACCAGCCGCACCTTGTATGCCTGAGGCTTTCCCTGTTGATTTCCAACACGACCTCCGACGTAACCTACCGGACGCCCCATATCAACTGTGTAAACAACGCGTGTACCCTCGTTCTTTCTGGTGACATTCCTACCTCCTGCAAGGGCTTTGAGATAAGCCTCATCAATCAAAGCCAGTACATTTTTTCTGATACCCTCACCAGCAAAGACGCCATGCTTTCCGGGACGATCTGGTTCATCTTTTGCATGTTTCATCACGTGCAATAAACGATGTTTTTCCTGACTGCCAGGACCATACTTGAGTCCAGCAGCAGACTCCCAGACTTTACCCCCTAAATCGCGAAGCTGTCCTAGCTCTGACTTAGATTTTGGATCCTGTTCTTTCCCACCGGGTGGCGGTCGGCTGGATTTAGCAGGTGTCTGTTTTGAGCCCCGTCCGGATGGTTCTGGTTCTGTAGTCTTGCTCTTGGAATTTGAAGTCAGATCCTGTTCTCTCAGGATCATGTTGTCTACTGTTTTGCCTGAAGCCGCTTTCTCTTCCTGAGCAGACCTCTGCTTAAAAACGGAAGAAGATGTTATTCCTGTTTTTTTTTCGAAATCCCTGACGGCACTTTGTTTTTGTGCCTCTACAGTCTCCTTGCTGATTCTTTCAGGATGCGTCTGCTGGTTTTGTCTTGTCGAGTAGATCACCAGAGCAAAGACTAAGATCAACCCAATACGTATCATCCGCGATTTTAGTACTTTCTGTTTCTCTTCCGATAGACTCATGTTGTATCCATTTCCTGCTAACGTCAGCTTTATTCAGACAATGATTTCTGGTACTGAATGTAAATCTTCTTGAGGTGATCCACCTTTTCTGGAAATTGGATGGCAAGATTCTTCTTTTCCCCGATATCTTTAGAGAGATCGACCAGGAATATCTGATTTTCTTTTCCCAATGGAGTCTGCTGGCTTGTGTCACGCGGGTTTCCCAGTAATTTCCAGTCACCTTCACGAATCGCCCAGCTTTTACCAATCTGCCAGTAAAAATTTTCATGTGGGCTCTTTGCAGTACTTGATTCAATCACTGCTTTTAAGTTTTTGCCATCCAAGTGATGAGCTGGCAGTGGGGCACCTGTTAAGGCAGAAATGGTAGGTAGCCAGTCACATCCGGTTGCCAGTTGATCTCGCACCTCTCCTTCAGCAATAGTACCCGGCCATGAGATCATGGCTGGGACGCGAATTCCTCCCTCAAACAGGCTGAATTTAGCTCCCCGATAGGGGCCCGCACTACCACCTCCTCCAAATGTCCGTTCTTCGTGTGAGTGCCCATGGTCGGACTGGAAAATAATAATTGTCTTTTCTCGTAGCTGGCAAGCATCGAGAGTTGCTAATACTTCACCAATACAGTCATCCATGGTTGAAACAAATGCCGCATATTTATCTCGAGGTGAAGACAAGTGAGCGTAGGTTTTTCTCCATTTTTCTTTTCCCTGTAATGGATAATGTGGAACATTGATGGCCCAATACAGAAAAAAAGGTTTATCGCCTGCCTGTCGGATATAATCCTGACATTGCTCTACCATGAGATCCGGAAAGAAGGCACCATCACGCCAGACTTCCTTACCATTTTCCCATAGGTCATGTCGATTGGGACCATTCCAATAAAAGAAGTGCGAGTAATTGTCGATGCAACCACCCATGTGCCCGAATGAGGTCTCAAAACCTTGTCCATTCGGCATAGTTTCTGGCGTATAACCCAGATGCCATTTTCCGATGTGCGCAGTTTGATACCCTGCCTGTTGCATCATCTCTGCAATCGTGATCTGCTCAGTCGGCATGCCACTCTTGCCGTGATGTGATGACACATTTCCTGGAACTCCCGCTCTGACTGGAAACCTGCCTGTGAGCATCCCTGCTCGGGAAGGAGAACACACGGGAGCTGATGCATAAAACTGGGTGAAACGAATTCCCCTGCGAGCAATCGAATCCATATGAGGAGTTATCAGATCTTTTGCTCCATAGCAGTTCAGGTCGACCGATCCCTGATCATCCGTAAAAATTATTATCACGTTCGGCTTTTCAGAACTGATTGCTCCCAATGCTCTATTGGAGAATGGTATGAACAGGTGGATGAAGACAAACATTCCAGGCAAAATGAAATGATGGAGAACTGCAAAACGATAATTTACCAAGATCCTGTTCATACTTAACCCTGAGTTTGTAATAACGGCATTAGTAGATTTCGACTCTGACAGCATGATATTGTCTACCCCTCAGAAGGGGTCGCATCCCAGGCATCCTGAAATATTTTTTCTCCATGAACTGTGTAAGGGTTCTGCATACTCTCCTGGTATACGGCAATGCCAGCTGTCACACAATGAGCTCCTGCCAATGCAACATCAGCGATCTGGCGACTGTTGCGAATGGCGGCTGCGATAATCTGCGAATCATACTCGTGATGCTCCAGCATTTCAGCAACTTCCAGTATGAAAGTCGTGGTCGAATCGCCATAGGCTTCCTTCCAGCCGATGAACGGGCTGATGAACGCCGCACCTGCACGTGCGGCATGCCAGGCTTGAGAAACTGAAAATATTAATGTGGCGTTTGTTCTGATGCCCAATTGAGTCAGTTCCCGAATCGCTTTAAATCCTCCCTCGCTGGCGCCGACTTTTACGACAAAGTTTGGAGATATTTTTGAAAGCTTCACTCCCTGTTCCACCATCTGCTCCCAGTCAGTGAGATGAGGATCAATTTCCACACTAACCGGTTTATCTGTTCCCGCAAAAAGTTCTGCAATTTCTTCAATCACTCTTAAAAATGGCTTACCAGAATTTTTAACATGTTTGGGATTGGTAGTCAGGCCATCCACATCCCAATATTCAAGGCTGTGTTTGATCTCATCTGTAATAGCGCTATCCAGAAACAACTTCATTGTGTATTCCTCTTGTCAGGATAAAATGGCTTTAAATATCAATGCAGTGTAACAGTAACAGTTCGAAGGGAGATTCCCGGAACGCGAATGGTTATTATATATTTTACTGTATCCGTTATTCTATCGCTTCGTTTTTAAATATGGCAGGTAACGGTCCAGGCACCATTACTGAAAAGAACTGGAATTAAAGCATTCTACTTCAATAAAGTGTAGATATCATCATGAATCCCCATTTTCCGGACTATCTGGACATCAGTCGCAATGATTTGGCTAGAGGAGCTTCCGTCAATTTTTCCGTTTTGAAAGACATGCCGGATATCGCACAGCATATGGCGAAGACCATGTTAAAAATTATTGAGTCTGCAAAAGAGAAGGGAAAACCGGCGACACTGATTGTTCCAGTAGGCCCCGTCGACCAATATCCCATTCTGGCAGAAATGCTTAACCAGCAACATTATTCAATTAAAGATGTGATGCTCATTAACATGGACGAGTATCTGACGGATGATGATCAATGGGTCGAGCTCACACATCCGCTTAGTTTTCGAGGCTATATGAATCGAAAGTTTTACGACTTGCTGAACCCTGAACTGGCTCCTTTACCCGAAAACCGGATATGTCCGAATCCGAACGATACAGGTGCCATTCAAAACTTAATCGATCAACGAGGAGGAGTAGATGCCTGCTTTGGCGGGATTGGAATTAATGGTCACATCGCATTCAATGAACCTCCCGAAGTCAATCTGGCAATCAGCGTTGAAGAATTCGCTCAGCTGCCTACGCGAAATCTAGATTTAACCCGTGAAACCCGTACCATCAATTCGGTAACAGTGGGTGGCGAAATTTCAATCATTCCCTGGAGAGCTGTGACGATTGGCATGAAAGAAATATTGTCCTCAGCAGAGCTACATTTTTATTGCAATCGAATCTGGCAAAGCTCTGTTGTTCGCAGAGTCCTGCACGGCCCTGTTACCAGCGTCTGTCCCGCATCACTTCTACGAACACACCCTGCCGCCTCTTTAACCGTCGCTGAATATGTAGCGGATCCTCCCGATATCCGCCTTCGCTGAATCGAATTGGAAACATATCTCTAAGAGTACCATGCTGATGAAACTGAACTTCGAACAGGAACGAATTCTTGCCGTGGTGGCCCATCCAGATGATGCCGAACTGTTATGTGCCGGGACACTGGCACGAGCACAACAGGATGGTGCTGAAGTTGGAATCTGCGTACTCTGCCAGGGAGACAAAGGGCAACCCGATCCTCCGCGGGATAATCTGGTGGAGGTAAGACAACATGAAATGCATTCTGCAGCCAAATTAATTAACGCAGAACTCTTTTTAGGAGAGCAACCCGATGGTGGTCTGTTCGACAATCTTGATTTGCGTGGAAAACTGACTGAGATCATGCGGCAGTTTTCACCGACACTCGTCTTAAGCCACTCTCAGTCGGACTATCATGTGGATCATCGGACCTCCTCAGTGATCACGGAAGCTGCGACCTGGTTCAGTGCCTCAGCCGGCAATAAAACTAATTCACCTGCCCTGGCAAAGCCACCCGCACTCTGGTGGATGGATACGATCAACATGACCTCATTTGAGCCCCACTTTTATATCGATGTTTCTGATTATGTGGAAACGAAAGTTTCAATGTTAAACTGTCATCAAAGTCAGCTGCAACGTGGGAAGGATTCCAGTTTCTCTCCACTACAAGAACTGATGATTCAGCAATGCCATGCGCGCGGCCAGCAATCAGGAGTGAAGGCGGCCGAAGCTTTTCAGACACATTCAGCATGGAAACGTTGTGCAGCATGGTGAGGCTGTCAGAATAACCCAAATTCCCGTGCCTCCCGCTCACGCCTGGGACCACAATATAGAAATCCTGCTGTGATTCTCTCATGGCTGGATGCGACAGAGCGTTTTCCGCTTTTTTCTAACCCCTTCTGACGAGAGACAACAGAAGGTTTACGAATCATTTTCCAATTTTTGGATTTTGCCCTATATTGAATCATGGCGGGATGCCCCGTGACACTGGTGTACTTTTTCCTGCAGGCATAGAGAGAGGCTATGTATTCGCTAAGAGCGTTGCCAATTCCTATTCCCTGAAAATCAGGAAGACATACAGTACGATGTTCTCGAAAAGAAGGAGATTGACGGTGCGGAAAATGAATAACCGCTGTGAATGCTGCCGGCTGACCATCCATTAATGCCACAAAACAATTTGCTGATTTTTGAATAGTAGAATCTAAATAGTGATGCCTGCGGAACAATTCCCACGCTTTTCGATGCACGTTAATAATTTCGAGTGTAACAGGAGGTCGCGATTGCCTTTCAGACCTCCATTGAAATTGATTGGTCGCAGGAAAATAAATCCAGTCTGGATCTAGCCATTCGATAATATCAAAATGACAACTGATGGCGACGAATTTTTGTTCCCGTTTTCTAACCGTCCTGGCAACAGCAAAACTTCCAACTCTTGCGACAGTCCGATCAACGACGGAAGTAAATTCGTCAATGACTACTATCCCAGGCAGCTCAGCCAGCGCTCGCGCTATCGAGACTCGAAACTGCTCTCCGTTTGACAGCACATGGAAGGGCCTTAACCAGTTGGGAGGCGAGGAAAACCCGACTGAAGAGAGCAGGGCAGTGATCTCTTTGATCCCCATTTCTTCCGGAAAGGAGTCGATAATGCTTTTCTGCTGGAACCAGCTAAAATCGCTGACCATTTCATTCTTGAAACATTCCCTGGCAATGGATGTTTTTCCACAACCTGAAGGACCGACTATCAACCCCACATTCCAATCATCATCTTCGATCGGCATATCGACTGCCCACTGCTGCCTGCTGGTCTTTTCAGTTGGCAGATCAAACATGCCTTCCAGTTGAATCACTCGCGGACTGCGAATGACCCGCGTTTTCTTTATGAGATCCAGGCGCGGCATGTGACCCCTTCTTTTTTGAATCGCTTGAGTAATGCAACCTGCTCGGCTTCATTTTCACAATTTATCAGGATTCGGTATGAATCAACCAGCAAGTGTGCCTCATCGTCAGCTTCACACATTTCCTGCACTTCGAGTTTTTCACGCTTCATGGAATCCAGTAAGTTGCGTAAAGCTTCAGATTCCGTCGATACAGTTCCGATCAGTCGATCCAGTGCAAGCTGATCTGTTTTCGCCATCGTACCGACGACATCAAAGGTCGCCAGAATTTTATCAGCTTCTTTTTTTGTGACATTCAATATCAGGCAGGGGACTCGTTCATCTTCTGCGATATCAGCCCTTAAATGCCCATCAATAAGTTCGTAAGTCCCGTTCTTACAGTCACGTACCAGACATGCGGAAGCAAAACCCACTTCATTTAAAATGGCTCGTAATGCCGTTTCTTGTGATTCTGTATGCTCGCGCCAGTTCCCGGCATTTCTTTTCAGAAGAGATGCTTTGATTCGTCTGAAACTGCTGATTCGATCTTTCAATTAATTCTTCCCCTTTGATTGATGAGCTCTACAAACAGTCCAGACATCGATTGGTTCCATTACGCTGCCGAATCTGATCTTTATGGAAATCGCCTTTAAATACAGGTCCGCCACATCTGGCACAAGTTGAAATTGGCTCATGTTTTTCTAACACAGAACTCACAAACAGATCCGGAAATTCTGCCTCGACCATTTTCGCTGCTAAAACATGTGTCTGTGCTTCTCGATCCAGCCGTTTAACAGAACATTGTCCTCTTCCTCTTGAAAGATAAACTATAAATTGAGTCATCTGTTTCTCCTTTTAGAGTTCGATAGTAAGGAAAGCCCGAATTAATCCTTTTTATATTCTAAAAGGTAATCTCATTTTTTCTTGGGGTGCATTCAGGTAGCAGTGATCATCGTGAACCGACACCACACCAGCAACCACAAACCACTCTATGAGCTATGGGTCCAGTCCAATCTCGTATTGTGTGTCTGTATCAATCGTTGGGTCTGCTGGCGCTGTTGGTGCCGGTTTATTCTTCAACGCATCCCAGATCAAATAACCTCCTGCCGGCACTCCCACACCTGTTGTCAGTAAACCCGCCCCTAATGCCAGTTTCGCCAGTGAACCGACCACACTGCTTTGTTGCGGTGCTGGTAAATACTGGTGAATCTGACTGTTATCGTCCCCAATGTGCATGTCTTCGCCCTCTGGACGATTGTTGTCTGTAACCTCTTTGCCAAGCAGTTTTTCGCGGGTTGCCATCGTCAGTGAGTCCACGTTATTGAATCGCCTCGCTGACTGCCTCAGACCCTCCGCCCTCTCCCCCACTTTCACTTTCCAGATCATCTCTGCTATTTTCTCCTTCCAGTTCAGATCCTCCGCCATCGTCTTTGCTCCATGATTGAACAAGCTCGCCGAACGTCCCAGAGTGGAACGCCCGGTCAAGCTCGTTGTTTTCTTCGATCAGCTTATTGTGGAATTCAACACTCTGTCTGATCAGGTCTTCCAGTGGGTCAGTCATTAGGTTGCCTGAGCGGGTCCACCGGGAGTAGTTTTTGCAGCGACTTCACGAATACCAACGGCTTCGTCCAGGGTCACCATGCGTTTGTTTTCGAGGTAGTCATAATCAACCACCTTCTGAACGGTCACGAAGTTATTCTGCGCGACAGTTCCGGTCTGCATCAGTTGCGTCAGCATGTGATTGGCAACATTGTCGGATAAATCCACAGCCATCTCCTTCTCACTTTCTCCCTCAATGGGAATTTCAACATCCAAAATATCGCCGTCGGGCATTACTCAGCCTCACTTTGTTTTACGGCCTTAAAACGAAGCTTGATAGGATCACCAAGCGGGTACGTTTGCTTTGCGACTGGTTCACCGTCTGAACCTACAATCCAGACAGGAATCTGTGTCTTATTCAGTTTGTCTATCTCAGCCCTGAGTTTGGTTACTTCCCCCTGCAGGGCTGCCAGATCGCCGCTGTTATCAATCACAACGGTCTCTGTCTGAACCGGATTAACAACCACCTTGCGAGGCACACTACAGCGAGGAACGAACCCATACGCACGCCTGAAGCATGTCTCAATCACTGGCAGGCCCGTATAGACGCTGGGTTGACCGATGCCGGGTGTCATGTCGTTGCCTTTTACGATGCCGATCAGTTGCCCTTCTGAGTTAAATACCGGCCCGCCTGAATCGCCTACGATGGATGTGGCACTAAAACGCCGAACACCACCAACCTCAATGATATTGCCATCTCGCACAACCGCCCGGCTTGAACCGCGTGGATAACCAACGGCCCGTGCCCGCTCTCCCACTTTGGGTACAGACTCTGCGATACACGATGGTTTACTGCTCGGTAAAACCGTTGTTTCCAATACCGAAACGTCTTCCATACTGCCCGCTGGGATGTGTTCGAGCACCACTCTGGCCAGGTTCCACTTACCATTGAAGGCGATTGATACCGATAGCGTGTTCTTCGTCACATGCGCCGCGGTCAGATAGATGGCTCGCCCTTCACGGGTCCCGACATACACGCAGGTTGCACGCCCATCGATCAGGGTGCAACTGTTTTGATTGCATGACTTTTCTTTCGTCAGCACCGCCATCACATCGGCCTGCACAACGGAAGTTATTAACAGCACAAATAGAATTGTTATTGCTCTCATAGCTTGATATACCGATCCCAGAACAAAAGCCAATAATGCCAGGGGTTTGTCGGAATCTTCCCCTCAGCCCAATTGAACGCCGCCACTCCAAATAACCTGACGCGCCGGTAGTAAACATTTGCCATGAACTTCCCCAGATCACAGCGTCTCAAATTCCGATACAGTTGTCCGTCTGCCAGTTCCCGATCCTTCTTACATCCACCCCGTTGGTATGCGTAATCGTGCCAGTGGCAGGCAGGTCGGATGTCAACGCCTCCCCACTGGTCTGGTGAGTAGCTGCAACCGTTGGAGATGAAGTAATCAGGCGGCTCTGGACCTTCCATCAGCAGTACAAGCGCTTCTGGCAGATCAGCTGTTTTGATTTCGATCATGGCCTTTCTCCAAATACGCGGTCCTCGATGCGACTGATCCGCCTCTCATGTGAATTCACCATTTCGATCAACAGTTCTTTATTCGCATCCAGTTTTTCATCAATTTCAATAAGTTGATGACTGTGTTCGATCAAAGTTTTTGCAGTCCAGGTGATCGAACCTACTCCACCAGCGACAATCGGTGAAAAGATGCAAGCAATTACCCAGGCGGGAATAAAAATTCCTTTTCGTCTTGACTCTGTCATCATGACCCTTTGAAAACATACCGTTACTGTTGTCAGAACGAATGATTCTCTTGAAGGGCGCGAGCGACACAAGCAGGATCAACATAAAAAAACACCTGCCGTTGCTCAGAACGGCAGGTGTTTAATATGCACCGAAACTCAATTCGATTTCAATTAATACTCAGGTGTTAATTAATTTGATCGGGCCAGTGGGAATTCACTGATGGAAAGTTGTTTCTCTTTAACTTCCTGTAATCTTCTCCAGCCCCTGGTGACCAGAGATTCTCTTATTTTGACTTCTTCGGGATCAAGTTCCCGTTTATCAAAGGGACCTTCTACAATAATTGCTTTGAACTCATTGTCGATAATGAACTGAGCCAGAACGGGATTGCAGCGAATATGGTGCTCAGGCTGGCCCTGCAATTCCTCTGCATGGACTTCACCTATGATGTAGCGTAGATACAGTCCACTGTTTTCGATGTGTTCTACTTCTTCACCACATATCACACAGAGATAGCCCTGATCACATTTAGCCATAATAATCCCTGGTAGCAATTTACCGGATATAGATCTTTAATCTGTCATTGATGGAAACGTTCTATCAACCAGTTTATTTTAAACTGGGAGCAATGAACTAGTGAGGTGTGATCAGGAAGTTTTCAGGTATTTCTTCAAGTTGGCAATTTCTTCCAGCAGGATTTTTAGAAATTCAGAAGCTGCCTCTTTGTTATCAGCCTCGACAATTTCTCTGACTGACTGCCTGACTTTTTGAGTGGGTGAATAGAGATCAAGAGGTGTTTCACGCTGAGTAGAGCGAAACACATTTAAGGACATGTCATTCAATTCCTGTTTTAATTCACTCTGGTCGAGTGGCTTAAACATGATTTTTGAAAAACCCAACTCTTTTGCCAGTTTGATTCTTTGAAAATTTTTGTCCTCGGGGTTTTTGTCGGGCCTGACAGCTGTCATCAAAATGAATTTTGGTGCCGCAACCGCACCGCTGTCCGAGTATCGTTCCACCTGTTGGGCCTGTTGATATAAATCGACACCATCCATGCCACTCATGATCAGGTCGGTCAATACGACACTAATTTCATTATCGGTTCGCAGTAACTTGATCGCTTCATATCCAGAAGAAGCTGTAATTGCAATGAAGCCTATTTTTTCGACGAGTCGCGCATAATAATGACATGAATATCCAATATCGTCTACGATTAATACTTTCATAGACAAACCCATGGTTCTGAAAATCTGTGTACACTTTCATCTCTCAATAGCGCTCGCGTATTGCTCAAGATTCTGCTTTCAACATTTTCTGTTTATTTCTATTTAAACATAAACAGTATTTAAGTTCGGCATTTTAAGGTTTTTAACTGCATGCGATTTAAGGATTTATCCCTCAATATAAAACTGGTCGCTATTCATTTTTGCTTTTTCCGGGTTTATCAATTTGCGTCTTGCACTAACTGTAATCAGTGAAAAGCGCTAACTTCATTAACGTTATATTGATACTAAATCGCACAAATGTGTCTGAAAAATAGCAGACAATTAAGTCCGGTCTTTCAAACTTTTTTTGAATCAGATTGTTTATAAATCAGAAATATACTCAAGTGCCAATGCGCGTATGTACCAAAACAATTCTTTGACGAACTGTTTCAGCACAATTTGAAGTCTGTGAAAGACCAGTGCGTCCAGACTCAGTGTAGAACTAGAGATTGGTCCTGCGGTGAACAAATTCAATTTAAACTTCGCGCTGCGATTGGCCCGCCCAGAAGTCTTGTGCATCTACAATGATGTTGCTTCCAAATTTAAAGTAGGGGATTCGAGTTTCCTTTAAGAGTTCCTTGAAGTTCTTCTCTGTCATTCCAAAAAGTTGAGCCCAGACTTTACTACTGTATTTTCCTGTTTGAGGAAATGCTCCTGGAGACTTGGCAAGGTTAGCAACTAATTCGAATGCAAATCTATCAGACTCAATGTATGTGCTTGATTCCATCATGAGATCAAAACCTACCAGTGATTTATCTCGACTTCTCCCAGCTTCAGCAGCGCGTACCTCTTACGTAAATGATCGATTTCAGAAGAGTAAAAGAGGGTTTCCGGCAAGTCCGGAATGACGCTTGGATTGGGAAGAATGACGCGATAAATATTTAGTGACACCTACAGCGGTCACTCCGCGGCTGCCCCCAGGCAGAAATGGAAATGTGGATTAAACCACTCCCAGACAACGAATAGGATTGTACCAGAGCCCCCTGAACAAAGCAATATACATCTTGTTTTTTTCTTGAGTCCACAGAAATGAATTCTGATCAAAATACGCTTGTTTTGTAGCTCTATCCTGCTTTTCGGAATTACAATTCTATCCGTCCTGTAAAATCCGGATGAAACATTGAAGTCCTCTTATATAATCGGCAAGTAATACTGACAACCACGAAATTTCTGAACGGCCCAGGACTCGCCATGGACTCACAAAATCGTTTTAAAACGTATTCTAATTTCTCACATTCACGCCGCTCTTTCTTGAGTTCAACGATTGCCGCGACTCTTGGAATTCCCACATTTCACTTAACGGCCTCGGAATCCCAGGATATCCCGAAAGCACAAATCGCAATTACTTTCGACCTGGAAATGAGTCGCCAGTATCCGAAACGCGAAATGATGGAATGGGACTTTCAAAAAGGCAATCTGAACCCGGAAACGAAAACTTATTCTTTGAAGGCGGCTGAAATAGCATCCGGGTTAAATGGTACTATTCATTACTTTTGTGTGGGACGAGTTCTGGAACAGGAAAATGTCCAATGGTTGAAAACTATTTCCAGGCTGGGGCACCCGATTGGCAATCATACTTATGATCATGTCAATATCTGGGCAACCGCGCCTGAGAAAACTCAATTTCGCTTCCAGCGTTCTCCCTGGCTATTGGGAGGGAAGTCAGCTGATCAGGTTATTCGTCAAAATATTCGCCTGACAACAGATGCAATGAAACAGCGTCTGAATATTTCGCCTGATGGATTCCGAACCCCGGGGGGATCCAGTACAGCACTGAATGACCGAGAAGACTTACAAAAAATGCTATTGGCAGAAGGCTTCTCCTGGGTCAGTTCCAAATATCCCAGTCATAAATACAGCCTTCCCAAATCAGAACCGGACACCGAAATCTATCAGTCAATCCTCTCTGCACAGAAAGAAGCTCAACCTTATATTTATCCTTCTGGTCTGGTTGAAATTCCCATGAGCCCTATTAGCGACGTTGGAGCATTTCGCACGAGTCAATGGAAGTTGAAATATTTTCTGAAGTCCGTCGAACTCTGTATTCAACAGGCGATCGAGCAGGGAGGCGTTTTCGATTTCTTATGCCATCCTTCCATCATGTATATCGAAGATCCTCAATTCGAAACAATCAAATTAATATGCAAACTGGTCAATCAGTCAGGAGGCCGTGCTGAACTGGTTGGTTTAGGTGACATCGCAAAACGCGTTCCTCGAAAACAGTCTTGATCTCCCTCTTCAAAATTGACTGGCAAGATGGAATTTCCAACCAGATTCCGCCTTTGAACGTTTCTCTTCATTTCTGTAGTGATATAGAAGTTGAGTGGCGAACCTGTTCCAATCTGCTTAGAATGAAAACCCTTTTGAAGCCTGCTCGCCATTCAAGAAAGTCGCCTCATGTCTGATCAAATCCAACCTGATCCCGATGAAGAACTGGTACCCGATGAGGTCATACCACATCAGAAACTACCACCTCTGAAATATCGGGACCTCCCCCCGGCTATTTCCTGGAGAAAAATGATTGGCCCCAGCATCATGTTGGCAGGGCTCTCACTGGGTTCGGGCGAATTCGTACTCTGGCCTTATATCACGTACAAAACTGGTTTCATCTTCTTCTGGGCCTGCCTGCTGGGTGTGCTCACGCAGTTTTTTATGAATATGGAAATTGAGCGTTGGACCCTGTCAACAGGCGAAAGCGCCATCACCGGTTTCTGTCGGCTGAATAAGCACTGGGCCTGGATCATGTTGTTCTTAAATATTATTCCCTGGGCGTGGCCGGGGTGGGCCACCGGTGCAGGTACGATGCTCAGCTGGACTTTTTTCGGACCTGAGACGATTGCCACTGCTCAAATCGATCCAGTTCCTTCTCCGCTCTCTCTGGACAATCTACCATCTGAAAAGATTGAGTACTCAACGGAAACGGGATTGCTTAAATGGCGCGGCGATATGAGTATGGAAGAACGCGATCTACTCAGTAATGTCTTTGTTCAAAATCAGATTCAAAACCACGCACCCGTTTTATTTGAAAAGATCAATCAGAGGCAAGATTTGCAGTACGAAGCAAAATACAGCACCTTCCTCGGAATTGCAGGCCTGTTACTGGTTGGCATTGTCTTAACCACTGGACCTGTTGTTTACAACACCGTAGAAAAAATTCAAATCTTCCTGGTAGGCATGATCTTTGTGATTGCTGTGGTACTGGGGATTTATCTGATCGAACCCTATGCCATCTCTTCCATGATGAAAGGTGCTGTCAATTTCGGTCAGATGCCCGATGAATCGAGCGGTCTGAAAACGATGGCCTTGCTTGGAGCGCTGGCCTTTGCAGGAGCCGGCGGCACGATGAATCTTGGACAGAGTAATTTCATCAAAGACAAAGGCTATGGAATGGGCAAGTATATCGGACGCATTACCAGTCCAATAACAGGCCAGGAAGAAGCAGTCAGTGAGGTTGGCTATCATTTCAAGCATACTGCTGAAAATCAGAAACGCTGGCAACAGTGGTGGCGCGCTGCCAATATTGAGCACTTTTTCAGTTTCTTTCTGACCTGTCTGGCATGCCTGGTTTTACTGTCTTTGATCTCCTATTCTTTGTTCTATCAAGCCGATGGACAATTAAAAGAAGGCGTATCGCAGTTTGGTACTGGTCTCAATTTCATCTGGGGTCAGGCCATTTTGCTGGAAGGCCGTCTCGGGGGTACCTTCAAGCTGATGTTCCTGCTGATGGGAGCGGCCATTCTGCTGACAACCGAACTGGGTGTACTTGATGCGACTGCCCGTATTTCGGCTGATATCCTGAAAGTCAATTATCTCAGAGACAATGCACGCTGGTCACTGAGTAAGTTGTATTATTGTTTTCTCTGGGGTGAGATTCTGTTGGGTTCTGCCATTCTGCTTTACGGTTCTGTCAATCCACATTTCAAACAGCCTCTGTTTCTGATAGAAACTTCAGCCGCCATGAACGGAGGCGTGATGTTTTTATATTCGATGATTCTGCTCTATATGAATTCGAAGATTCTCAGTCGCAGCATCAGTACCAGTCCACTTCGATTTGTTGCGATGGTATGGGCTGCAGCATTTTTTGGATACTTCAGTCTGCAGGCATTTCGAATGCAGATTATCCCCTACATTTCACCGTACTTTAAACTACTCTTTTCTTATTAAATTTGCTCCAGGCTCATCGCATGCAACCATTTTCTCTGCTTTATTATTGTAAACAGCAGACAGCTTCACGACTTATTTATTGCTGTCTGTTACTTATCTGGCTTTTAATCAATCCACAGATAATTTCATCAACTGATGCTGCAACCTGGTACGTAAACAACAAGACGGGCAGCGACAACAACAATGGGATTTCAGAAAATACCGCGGTTGCTACAATTTCCAGAGCAATCACATTAGCAGGGAGAAGTGATACCCTCGAACTCGCAAACACAGGAATCCCCTATCGGGAAACCATGCTGTTTCGTAATCTGGGAGGAAGTCCTGATCGCCCTTTTGTCGTCGAAGGAAATGGAGCCGTTTTATCAGGTTTGAAAGCCATTGATGTTTCCAAATGGGAAACAGTCAAAGAGGGTCTGTTTGTGTTCCCGCTTGATAAAACCCCCTATGGAAATCCATTTCTGGTTTCTCGTGGTAAACGTATTCCCCAAGCGAAAAGTCTGGATCTGCTTCAGACGGGTGAGCACTACTGGGACCGCAGTGGAAATAAAATCTATTTTCTCTGTGATATCGGAAAGAGACCCGCTGAATACCAACTGGAAGCGACCTTACGCATCAGCGGCCTCACACTTACCAGTGCCAGTTATATTGTTTGTCGCAATCTGTCTGCTGAATTTTTCTCCAATGATGGATTCAATATCCACGGTGATTGCCGCGGTGTTCGTCTTGAAAACGTTATTGCCCGGCATAACGGCGATGACGGTATTTCGATTCACGAGTCTGGGGGATTGATCGTTCAAAATGCACACGTCCATGATAATTTTTTTGGCATTCAGGATGTGAATGCTTCCCGATCGGTATATAACGGTGTTTTAGCAGAGCGAAATCAGATTGGAGTCAGTCTGGTGGGAGGCTATCATTCGCTGGTTGATTGTCAGATCAAAGACAGCATCCAGAAAGAAGTTGATATCGCCGGAGCAAACCCGGGACACTTAATTGGTGCGGAATATAATCCGCTTTGTAAGACAATCCTGTTTGCTCAAAATGTATCTCTCTTTGGCAATGGAAATCAGACCGGGCTGAGTATTCGTAACGGCGCAACCGCTATCATAGAACGTTCGGTCATTTCCGACTCGCAGACTGGCTTGATGGTTGATGGTAACAGCTTCTGTCACATGTCGCAGACGGCAATTATTGACTGCGATACAATCCTGAAGTCGAACTCGCCGAACTCCTTTTTTGATTTCAATTATTATACACCAGGTCAGATCAACAGGCAGAACACTCTCTTTCAAACCGGACAGTTTGCAGATTACGTAAGGGCTTCAAAGGATGATTCGAATTCTCACACGGGGCCTTTGAAAGTGAGGCCAGATGGTATCGTTGAGTTGCCACCAGGTTCCGAAGGCACGAAAGCGAAACTGAAAGTCGGTCCATCGGATCCCATCACATCGACTTTTTCAGTCGTCAATCCATAAAAAGCTTCACTCTCCATTTTTGTTTTGAGTCCTTTCCAGAAGCTGATCATTTCGAACATTCTGCTGCGCCAGTACTTAGTTTCGCCAAAATGAGCCGGCATCTGCTATTTTGTAATGAGTTGAGCTTACAATACTGATCCTATCGAAAAGGGATTGCCTCAATTTCGGTGATTTTACATAATACAGGCGGTCTGGCGAGGACTGTCAACTATCAGTCCCGTCACTGTTTACGCGAAAAAAATCTGCAACGGACCCAGATCCGTTTTTGTAAGTCGTCTGCAAGTTCCTCTGATCGAAAGAAATAGACATGTCCATATTCAATGATAATTCAGAAACAATCGGCCGCACCCCGCTGGTTAAAATTAATCACCTGACTGAGGGACTTAAGGCGACGGTACTGGCAAAGGTTGAAGGACGAAATCCGGCCTACAGTGTGAAATGCCGTATTGGCGCCAACATGATCTGGGAGGCGGAAAAAAGTGGACAGTTGAAACCGGGTATGCAAGTCGTTGAGCCAACCAGTGGCAACACAGGAATTGCACTTGCCTTTGTTTGTGCAGCAAGAGGATATCAGTTAACGCTCACCATGCCAGACTCCATGTCTGTGGAGCGTCGTCTGATGCTGAAAGGCTTTGGTGCGAATCTGGTCCTCACTCCTGGAGCAGATGGAATGAAAGGAGCCATTCAGAAAGCAGAAGAACTGGCAGCGAGCCCTGAGTTTTTTATGCCTCAGCAATTTGAAAATCCAGCCAATCCGGCAATTCACTTCAAGACAACCGGTCCCGAAATTCTGACAGATACCGAAGGTAAGATTGATTACTTCGTTGCAGGAGTTGGCACTGGAGGAACGATTACAGGCGTCTCCCGCTTTCTAAAGCAGGACCAGGGGTTGAAAGTGACATCTGTAGCAGTGGAACCTACCAGCAGCCCTGTCCTCTCAGGTGGTGAGCCGGGAAAACACAAAATCCAGGGGATCGGAGCTGGTTTTGTTCCCGGTAACTGTGATACATCACTGATTGATGAAGTCATTCAGGTCACAGATGACGAAGCGTTCGAAATGGCGAGTAAAATTGCCCGACGTGAAGGAATCACATGTGGTATCAGTTGTGGTGCCGCGATGCACGCAGCTCTTGAGATCGCCAGGCGTCCGGAAGCGGAAGGTAAAACCATTGTTGTCATTTTACCAGACTCTGGTGAACGCTATCTGTCCACATCACTGTTTGATGATGCACGCTGAACATTTTTGCTGCTGCAAATCATTAAAAGAGAACCCGTTCCGGGCAGGATGTCAGTACAGACATGCTGTACAAAGATCATTACGTCCAGTTCTGCTGCCGGAACGGTAGCCACCAGCGGTCAGCGGCTGTATCCTTCTTTAAAACAGAAATTACATGGAACCCACAGTCGGGATCAGTGTCCTTCGGGACAATACGTCAGTCGGCAATTGTAACGGGATCCTTTCAGATATTCACACAGATTTGGATAGTTAACTATGCGTTTTGAAACCAAGTGCGTACATACCGGAGTCGATAAGGACAGCACATTTAACAGCTGTACAACGCCCATTTACACCTCATCGACCTTCTACTGGGACAGCCTGGAAAGTCACAAGGGGTTTGATTACACCCGTAGTGGCAACCCGACCCGCAGTGCCATGGAAGAAAATATTGCTGCTTTGGAAGGGGGGGTCTCCTGCCGTGCCACAGCAACCGGGATGGCTGCTATTACCCTGGTGATGCATCTGTTTAAGCCCGGAGACCATATTATTGCCGGCGATGATATTTATGGCGGCACCTATCGATTATTTGCGGATGTCTTCACGAAATGGGGTATCACATTTTCGTTTGTAAAAATGAGTGACGCGGAAAATGTTCGAGCAGCCATCACACCTGAAACCAAAGCAATCTGGATTGAGACTCCCAGTAACCCTCTATTAAACCTGGTTGATATCAAAGCTGTCACTCAGGTTGCTGCCAATTCAGAATCAGATATTCTGACTATCGCTGACAACACTTTCTGTTCTCCTTATCTGCAGCGCCCCATCGAATTCGGTGTCGATCTCGTTTTGCATTCGACAACCAAATATTTAAACGGGCATTCCGATGTTGTTGGAGGCTGTGTAGTTTCCAGCACAGAGGACCTGGCAGAACGCGTTGCTTATGTTTCCAATGCCCTGGGTCTGGGTTGTGCTCCCTTTGATGCCTGGCTGGTACTGCGGGGAATTAAAACCCTGGCGCCACGCATGGAAGCACATCAGCGTGGTGCAATGGCGTTAGCACGGATGCTGGAGTCCCATCCGAAAGTAGAGCGTGTTTATTATCCGGGACTGGAATCTCATCCGCATCATGAACTGGCAAAACGACAACAGGATGGGTTCGGTGGAATGCTGAGTTTCGACGTACGGGATGGCCGCCCCGTTGCTGAAAAAGTCATGCTCAATTCCAAGTTGTTTCTGCTGGCAGAATCACTGGGTGGTGTGGAATCATTAATTGAATACCCCGAAAGTATGAGTCATGCTTCGATGACGCTGGAAGCACGTCGTGCTGCCGGCATCACAGAAAAAACAGTACGGGTTTCTGTCGGGATAGAAAGCCCTGAAGATCTCGTTGCAGATCTGAAGCAGGCTTTAGACAGTTGATCTGAGAGTCATTTGTTACTTCCTGACTGCAGAAAACCAGTGGTATGATCTCAGAATTCGTCCCGCTGTTGCAGGGAGTCAGTGAATTCTCATAGAAGTCAGCACTGAGCGCGTGCAATATGCGTTTCCATTGTGATATGATGTTCTATTGGATTAAAAAATTTGATTCCAATGAACTCTACTTCGATCCTGTATGATCAGACAGTTTTCCGATCAAGATATTTTTTCCACAGTTCAACCTTCAGGTAACCAAGAAGGCCGAGGTTATGAGTATAGATTCCTACGACCCCTGTCCGTGTAACAGTGGCAAAAAATATAAATTCTGTTGTCATTCCGTAGGTGATGAAATCAGTAAGATTTCACATCTGCATGAAACTCACCAGACAGCAACGGCATTGCAACTGCTGGATCGACTCAAAAAAAATCATCCCGATCAGCCTTTAAGCTTCATCACTGAAGCCCAGATTCTGATGGCAGAACGACGGTTTGAAGACGCAATTGCCCCTTTAATTCAATGCCTTGAACACGACCCGAATCATCCAGCCGCCCATTCTCTACTGGCAACATCTTCCTTCCTGGCTTACGGCTATAAGCATTCCCAAAAAACAATTTACACGGCGTTTCAGAAATGTGCAGCCGTAGATGTCAGCCTCGCAACTCCACTGGCTATCAGTATTGCCATCGCACTGCAAATGCGCGGATACTATCTGGCAGCCCGCGAGCATTTTGCCCTGGCTATGCGGGTTGCCTCGCAGGAATACCAGCAGAACCTGTTCATGAATCTTCTGGAATTTGATGGCGATGATCAAATTCCCTACCAGTTCCGGGGCGTTCATATTCTGGAGCGATGTGGTCTTGAAGATTCAGAGCAAAAAGCCACATTTGAAAAAGCCCAACGTCTGGCAAATCTTGGCTGCTATCGCTCTGCAGCCGGACTTTTTAAACAACTGGCGGAAGCTACTGGAGAGGTCACGCTCTGGAAAAATGCAGCCTTCTGTTATGCCTGGGCAACAGATGAAGTCAAAGCCGCTGAATTGTTTCATCAGGCAGGCAGTCTTGAAACAGATTTTGCCGAAGCCGTTGAACTGGAAACGCTGGCGCAATTACTCGACCTCAACAACACAGCGGATGTGGTCAATTCCATTGAAAAAATATTTGAAGTGGAATCTATTTCCCGCTTTCTGACTCTGCTGGAGCAGCATCCTCAGATCTTACGCGGGAACGTACCTCCTCCGCAGGAACAGAATCCGGACGAAAACAGCCCGATTGCCTACTTCCAGATCACCAATATTCCCGTCGATGCCGAATCGAAGGGGGAAAATATTACGCTCGAAAATGTCCCAACCGTCATTGGCGATATTGATGTCTTCGATGCTGATCGACAAATCGGGCAGCCCGCGCTGATTCATCTTTATGCGTATGAAGGCGATCAACGAACCCTCGCAGAGAATATTTTTGACGAAGCATTGGGTGATCAAGGCAAAACGGACTGTGGTTTAAAAGTGGTAGAACGCGACAGCGAAGAAACCGGGAATCCGCTTTCTCCCATCCCCACAGAACAATGGCCCCTCTTTTTCCGCTGGAGCTTTCCTCAAAAAATGCCGATTCTCAAACGGCGGGAACTGGAAGCACTGCAGTGGAAAATACTCCTCTCGGAAACCTGGCCAAATACAAAACTGGCTGGTCTGAACGGGAAAACTCCCAAAGAAGCTGCATCCGATGAAAATTTAAACATTGCTTTGACAGCCGCTGCTTATGTTCTTGATGCGCAAACCCTGTCGCTGGGTCATTTCCTGGACTTCTCAGAACTCGATCCAGAACTGGGCCTGTCTGAGCTTCCTCATCTTGAAGTAAATGAGTCGTCTCATTTTAACACCTGTTCCTCAATGACACAAAACCGGATTCCGGTGAAATCGCTCAGCAATTCGCAGCTGATGTATATTTTCAATCGTGCCCTGCTCATTCGACATCCCCGATTTCTGTATGATGTTTTGATCGAAGTACTCAATCGTGACGAATGTAAAAAAGAAGTGGATCTGGATCGAGTCTACACAACACTGACAGAGATCTGTCATAAAAAAAATCAACGAGAGGAAATGCTGACCTGGATCAAAAAAGGACAGGAGCATTCGCAGTCACAACCCAATAAAGCATTTGAAAATGAGATGCAGTGGAAAATGCGCGAACTTTCCTTTCGTCTGGAAGACACCTCTGATCCCGAGCTTTCTGACTTCATGAAAGAAATCTGGGATAAATATGGCAAAAAGACACCTCAGATTAAAGAGTACCTCATGGCCTTTGCTCAAGCGTTTGAGCTGGATCTTCCCTGGATGTCGGGCGCTTCGCTTCAGGATGCAGGTGATTTCGGTGGAAATGCTTCGGGCGAAGGGATCTGGTCACCCGGTGATGCCGCTCCTGACTCTGATGCTGGACAGAAACTCTGGATTCCCGGACAATCCTGAACAGTATCGAATCAAATTCGATATGAGTTGATCAATTCGAATACTTTAACAATCGAATCGGCCCCCTGCAGGAAAGTGTGTCAGACTGTGGATCCTATCAGAGTGTTTTCCAGTCCAGAAGAAGTCATGCATCGCGCCCTGGAGTTGGCTCGACGTGGCACAGGTTCTGTCGAGCCAAATCCTGCAGTCGGATCGATTATTGTCGATCACAGTCTCAAGCTCATTGGTGAAGGTTACCATCAGCAATGTGGAGGCCCCCATGCAGAAATCCATGCGCTGAATATGGCTGGTGAGCAGTCTCAGGGTAAAACCATTTATGTCACGCTTGAACCCTGTTGTCATCAGGGTAAAACCGGCCCCTGTTCTCAAGCACTGATCCGGGCCGGAATCAAGAAAGTTGTAATTGCAATGCGTGATCCCGCCCCTCACGTTGACGGTGGTGGCATTGAAGAACTGAAACAGGCTGGAATCGAAGTCGAAGTTGGTCTGCTTGAATCTGAAGCGCAGGCTCTGGTCCGCCCATTCGTAAAACGAGTGACACAGGGTTTGCCCTGGATCCACGCCAAGTGGGCCATGACACTGGATGGGAAAATTGCCACGCGGACTGGCCATTCGCAGTGGATCTCGAATCCGCGTTCAAGGGAACGGGTACATGAATTGCGAGGCCGCATGGATGCAATTATGGTCGGTCAAAGAACCGCAGCAGCTGATGATCCGCTGCTGACGGCTCGCCCGCCCGGAAAAAGAATACCTGCCCGTATTGTTATTGATTCACAGGCGCGGCTTTCAGTTCAATCCCAACTGGTTCAGACCGTCGCTGAGGCGCCTGTAATTGTGGTAGCACATCCTTCCGCTTCTCAAAAAAAGATTCTCCAACTCGAACAGGCAGGAGTGGAAGTTTTGCAGTTTTCCAACTCCACCAGTGAAACTGAGAGTCAACCCAACCTGCGACTCTGCATGCAGGAACTGGCTCGACGGGATATGACAAATATTCTGGTGGAAGGAGGAGGCAGTTTGCTGGGCTCCTGCTTTGATCAAAGGCTCATTGATGAAGTGCATGTATTCATCGCACCGAAGATTATTGGCGGAGCAGAAGCAGTAACACCCATCGCAGGTAAAGGGCTGGAAATGATTCCCGAATTACATAACCTGCAAGATTATCAGATCCAGCAATTGGATTCAGACATTTATGTGAATGGACGGGTGGAACACCACACATGAATGGTGCCAGCCAGTCGATTTAATGCAGCGAACGTGAGAGTGTATCCAGCAGTGTTCGTAACTCAGGTCGTTGTCTAATGACTCCCACCAATGCGTACTTGCTTAGATTGCTGCCATACATCTGCCGATTCAGAGTCGGTCGGACTTCATTTTTAAAATAGCGATCCTGGCGTAACCGAATGGCAGCATAGCTGGCAGCCATTGCCACCAGACCCAGCCCCAGATCAATATACCAGCCACCCCAGCCAAGATTAAATGCCTCATGGATCACAACACAGATCCAGAACCAGGCGAGAATGGAGATCCAGACAGGGCGGGCAACCAACGCATTCAGGCGCTCATTTGCATGGACGAGATGACCATAAAATTCGGGACTCGCCATCTCATCAAGAGGACGCTCTTTTTGAAAATTCTCGCAGATCAATTCGCCGTGATTGCGCGAAACAATTACAGATTCTCCTTCCTCTGGAAGAAAATCAGCAATATATTCCAGTTCCTCAAAGGGTGAACTCATTCCGTGCCCCTTAAACTCATTTCCACTGGTAGTGGAATTACAAATTAATATATATCTTAATCTGAAACACAGTCCGCTGTGCCAGAAGAAAGAATCAGTTCAAAACGATCGAATGACTTCTATTATTTTATCTAAATCATTCTCAACGACAATAGGTCCGTTGGAAAAAGGAGCTGTATTCACCCCATGACTCGACAGTTTTTCATCCATATGTTCATCGGTTGCTGAATGATAGGCGACAGTAGCATTTGGATCTTTCAGCTGATGTCCTGTTAAAATACAGACGACGCGATCACCGGCAGCAATCAATCCTTCGCTTTTCAGCAGTTTTGCTCCGGCGACGCTGGCGGCACTTGCCGGTTCACATCCCAATCCACCTGCCCCCACCTGCGCTTTCGCATCCAGAATCTGCTGATCATCCACTTCACGAACAACTCCATCACAGATATCCAAGGCGCGTAAAGCTTTGGAGAAATTCACTGGCCGGTTAATTTCAATCGCACTGGCTAATGTTGAGGCACGGCGATTTTCTTTATCCATTTGTGTGAAATAATCTGTTGATTGATCGCGTTCATAATTACCACCATTCCAGCGCAGGCCGTGTTGTTCATACAGTTGATAAAGGGTGTTGGCTCCCTGAGCATTGATGATCGCCAGCCGGGGAATGCGATCGATTAACCCCAGCTGTTTCAGTTCCTTAAATGCTTTACCGAAGGCACTTGAGTTACCAAGATTTCCGCCCGGTACTACGATCCAGTCTGGTACTTCCCAGTTCAGACTTTCGAGTACACGAAACATAATCGACTTCTGGCCTTCCAGTCGAAATGGATTCACGCTGTTACAGAGGTAAATCCCTTCCTGAGTACAAACTTCACGCACCCGGGCCAGCGCGTCATCAAAGTCTCCCTGAATCTGAACTGTCTTAGCACCGAAGTCGAGTGCCTGCGATAATTTTCCAAATGCAATTTTACCACTGCCGACGAATACGACGACTTTGAATTTCTGAGCGACGCTGGAATAGATCGCCAGTGAAGCACTGGTATTACCAGTCGAAGCACATGCGGCAACCTTTGCTCCTACCATAACAGCGTGTGTAGAAGCGGCGGTCATCCCGTTATCTTTGAAGCTGCCTGAGGGATTCAGACCTTCGTACTGCAGATATAAGCTATCTTCATTCAGTCCCGCGTACCGTGCGACTGAAGCCGATGCCTTCAGCATGGTTTGACCTTCGCCGATCGTAATAATCTGATCGTCCTGTGCGAAAGGCAGTAGTTCCCGGAATCTCCAGACGCCACTGAAATCGATGGGATTGTTTCGCTTGCTCCAGCGCTTCTCGAACTCGCGCAGCGACTGAGGCACTGGAACCTGGTCCCAGTGATAAGTCACATCCAGCAATTCACCACATTTAGGACAGCTGGTTAATACTTCGTCCAGGGAATAAGTCGCCTCACAGGCAGGTGAAATGCATTTCTGATAAGCAAGCTCAGTCGATACAGTGGAAATTGTCTTCTCTCCTCAGTTTTAAGACAGGTTCTATAGATTGGTAATAATTCACAGACTTTGGTCTGCTGGCGATATTGTCCTGACCGCAACTACGATTGGCAACAGAAAGCGTCTCGAATCAAACTGTTTTTCCGGGAAGTCCGACTGATTATAAAGAATGTCCCGTATCTCCCATCTTGAAATAATACTTCTAACGTCTTACATTGCTTTGATTAACAACCTTTTCTAATGATCCGTTCATCAAAACCTCAATCAGCAGGCAGTGCATTCATGTTCGAACTTTCTAAGGTACAAGCAGCGTTGGAACAGTTTTCTCTGGATGGCTGGCTGTTGTACGATTTTCGAGGCAGCAATATTCTGGCCCGTAGAATTCTTGATATCCCCAATGAAGCCATGGGGTCACGCCGCTTTTTCTACTTTATTCCCAAATCCGGAGAGCCAGTCAAACTGGTTCATCGTATCGAATCAGAGACCCTCGATCATTTACCGGGTAAGAAAATCATCTACCTCAAATGGCAGGAGCTGGAAGCGGGCATCGAGACAATCTTACGTGAGACCAAACGGGTTGCAATGGAGTACTCTCCGCGGAATGCGAATCCGTATATATCCCGTGTCGATGCAGGTACGGTTGAACTGGTCGGTGAATCAGTTGAGTCCGTCGTTCCCTCGGGTGATCTGGTACAACTTTTTGAAGCAGTCTGGGATCAGGAACAATGGGAGTTGCATCAACGGACGGGGGTCCATACCGATAAAGCATTCGAAGTTGCCTGGCAATTTATCGCAACAAAAATTAGAGAGCAGGGGAGTGTAGAAGAGCAAGCAGTATGTGATGTAATCATGCAGCATTTTCATGAGACAGGATTAACAACATATCACCCGCCCATCGTCGCGCGCGAAGCACATAGCGGAGACCCGCATTATGAAACCGGAACCGGCAAGGAAACCTTGATTAGAGAAGGAGAGTTCGTTCTGATCGATCTGTGGGCCAAACTGGATGTCCCGCGTGGTGTTTACAGTGATATGACCCGTGTAGGATTTACCGGCAAAACAGTCCCCGAACAATACACGCAAGTTTTCAAGATTGTGGCAGCAGCACGCGATGCGGGGATTTCGCTGATAGAAAAGTCGTTTCAATCAAAGGCCCCCCTGCAAGGCTGGGAAGTGGATCAGGCGTGTCGTGAGGTGATTGAAGATGCCGGCTACGGTGAATACTTTGTGCATCGAACCGGTCACAGCATCGGGCAGGAAACACATGGGAACGGAGCCAATATGGATAACCTGGAAACTCATGAAGAGCGCCTGGTTTTACCACAAACCTGTTTCTCAATTGAACCGGGAATCTATCTCCCGGAGTTTGGAGTGCGCAGCGAAATCAATGTATTCATTGACGAACAACATCAGGTGCATGTGACTGCAGGAGAACGTCAGACAGAGATCCTGCCGATTTTGGCAGAGTATTAAAGTCAGGTTTTAAAAGATACTGACAGTTGTAACGTCTCCAAGTCTATCTGGATGAGATATGACAGAGTTGGAGACGCAATTGTTCCCTTGAATGAGTTTTTGGCTGGAGTCCCGAGCAACTGGGATTACTCCTGATCGATGCGTAACATCTCATCCAGAATGACGGGGTGCCAGAGATCGTCGCGCTGCGATACTTCAATGTAGTTCTTTCTTGCCCAGGTGCGCAGCCTCATCTCCTCTATAGCATCGACTGATAGTCTGTCTGCTTCTTCTGCCGAAAAAGGAATTGTAGCTGAAATACCCAACGGTCTTCTCCTCACGCTAAAAGTTTTGAGAATGAAACTCGGCGAACCAGCTTCCTGCAGCCGCGCGACCCAATTTGTTAAAGAACAACCCTGAATTCTCTCTGGATGATTCCTGGCAAGGATTTTCAAGCGAGTGAGAGAGCTGATTCAGGTCTCTGGTGAAAATATCACTCCTGATATTAATCACGAGAATTGACAAATATTGTAACTTATACGGTGTAAATTCAAGTCGAAAATAGACCAGTAAAACGATAAATGACGGAAGGGCAGGGCCTGACTAGAGTTAGAGTTTCACTCAATCTGCAGGCCGGAACCGGTTTTTTGCCAATGTCCGCGTTATTTCTCTAACGTGACATCGACAGTAGTCCCCATTGGAAATTCGGGCCAGAGAGGTCCGGCGGGTGCAACATAAACCAGAATGATACTTTCAGTGGAACCAGGCTGTAGAATTGCCTGCTCTGAAATCCTCTGGATGGTACCTTTCCCTTTCAAATTACCTGAAAACATGATTTTGACTTCTTTCCCCTCGTCAAACAGGCTGATTTTCCGGGAAGGTACTTCGACGACCAGGTGGGGATGCTCTTTATCAAAGAGCTCCACAATCGGGGTCCCTTTCTTAACAGGATCCCCTTTTTCACAGGCAAAGATTCCAACAGTTCCATATCTGCCGGCTTTCAGCTGTAAAGCATCTCGCTGTGATTCCAGTTGTTTCAATTCCTGTTTTACGCGATCCAGACGGTTTTTAATGACTTCCACTCCCATGGCAACACGAATTTGAGCTGGGAGTTTCCGCTGAATTGCTTTCAACTCTTCCATCTGATCTTCACAAAGCTTGACGCGTGCCGCAAAAACTTCCGCTGAATTCCGGGCAGACTCCTGCCGCAGCATCGCTGTGATTCTATTTTCATCAGGCAACCGGCTTTCATACACCAGTGAGCGAAAGACATCCTCATTTGACCCGTTACTCGAAATGGAATCGTAATCTTGCAGGAAATCCTGCCAGGCCAGATTAGTTATCTGATGAATATATTTTTCTTTGAGATACTGAGAGGATTTCAACTTCGCATTAAAGACATCTGACTCGATTTCTTTATTACGTAAAGCCAGTTCGACTTCGCTTTTCGCCTTCGACTGTTCCAGCTCAGACTCCAGCATCACCAGTTCCTGCTGTTTCGACTTCCAGCTCTTCTCAAGGTTTCTGTCATACAGCGTCAAAATAGTTTCTCCGCTGGAAACTGTTTGACCTTCCTGGACATAAATTTCCTGAATGATGGCGTCGTTATTCGCTGTGATGATGGTCTTAGGGGCCTGCAATGAACCCACATAGGTTTCCACTCGAGCGCCACGCACCCACTGGGCACAAAGAATTCCACCCGCCAGGGCTATGAATAATATGAAAATCGCCCGAACTCCAAATGTCGATTGGTGCTCGTGCAAATGGTCCTGTACCTGATAGTCATCTAATAATTCAGAAGGCATTTCTGGCTGTCCTACAATCATCCAGATTCATTCAATCATCCCGCATGCGTGACATAACACGCCTTTAATCGAATCGGATGCCGAACGACCAGAATTTACCTCAAAACCAGCAAAATCCACACACCCCCGCAGTTAGCTGTTAAACTTTAACGCTTACGAAGTCTGACTCTCTCTGCACTTTCCCAGGAAATATTCTTATGTACACTTTTTGAAATTCTTACCAGAGTTGCTTCAAGCGTTCGCATTTATGAAATTCTTCCGATAGGATGGTTCTCGAGTCGAGCTTAGCTGTCCGGAAATTCCACTCAATCGGGCCGCATCTGATGCGTGAACAAATTACTGCCTACCGATTTCAACAGTGAAAGAAAGTGAAACCAATTTCATGAAGCCGATTGTACAAATCTCGCTGGATCTGACTAACATTGAAGAGGCTTTGGAGACGGCGGCGATGGCAATGAGAGCCGGAGTTGACTGGTTGGAAGCAGGCACCCCCTTGATCCTCGCAGAGGGTCTGAATTGTGTGAGAGAACTGCGCAGAAATTTTCCGGAAACACCCATCGTTGCGGATCTCAAAACAATGGACGGCGGCTATCTGGAAGCAGAAATGATGGCCGAAGCCGGAGCAACTCATGTAGTCGTCATGTCGCGCGCACACGAAGAAACCATTCACTGTGTCGTGCAGGCAGGAAAAGATCATGGCGTAAAAGTGATGGGCGACAATCTGGCAGATGATATGGTTCCCGCTGCCAGAAGATTGGAAGATCTGGGCTGTGACTTTGTGATTCACCATGTCGGCTACGATGAACGTCGCGGGATTGCTGCTCGGGGCGAACGGATGCCTAGCCCTCTGGATCAACTGAAAGAAGTTGTCGCAGCTGTCAGCGTTCCAGTACAGGCCGTTGGTGGTCTTTCCCTGGAACAGGCGATCCAGACGCCCGAGTATGGTGCACCACTCGTTGTGCTGGGAGCCCCACTGACCATTGACGCAGATTCATTCAAAACAGCGAGTGGTAATCTGGAAGACTCGTTAAGACTGATTTGTGAAAAAGTACACGCATACGGTGACGTCGCCATCGGAGGTCAAAAATGAATCAGACTGAATTAACGCAAACAGCTGTCGTCAACTATGCCCCGGAAGCCAATTCCGTTGAACTGCAGGAGATCCCCGTACCGGAAATCGGCCCGGACGAAGTACTGCTGGAAGTCGCCGCAGTTGGTGTCTGCGGCAGCGACCTGCATCAGTGGACGGCAGATCACAGCTGGCCTGTGAATTATCCGGTGGTACTCGGACATGAATTTGCCGGCAAGATTTTCAAAACAGGTGGTCTTATTCAAAACTGGTCCGAGGGAGATCGTGTTGTGAGTGAGACGGCAGCAATTATCGATCCTGCCAACCCGCTGTCTCGTGAAGGCCGCTATAATCTGGATCCCACCCGTAAAGGATTCGGTTATGGAGTAAACGGCGCCATGACCAGTTTTGTACGAGTACCCGCACGTTGCCTGCATCGCGTTCCCGATAGTTTACCACTGGAAAAAGCGGCTCTTACCGAACCCTGTTGTGTCGCCTTCAATGCAGTTGTGATGAACGGTGAAATTCAACCCGGCGATCGCATCGTGGTTTTCGGTCCAGGACCAATAGGCTTACTCTGTGCTGCCATGGCGCGGCTGCAGGGAGCTGAAGTCGCCGTAGTCGGACTTGAGCGTGATAAGGAACGCCTCGAGATTGCTGAGCGATCTTATGGATGTCAGCCAGTCATCGAAGGACTTGACGACTGGGCTTACGAAGTAGACGGACTGGGAGTCAATGGCGTTGTCGATGCCGCCGGTGTATCAGTCACGTTGAAAAAGTCGCTGGAAATTGTCCGTCCAGGTGGCTGGATCAGCAAGGTGGGCTGGGGACCACAACCATTAGGGTTCTCTCTTGATCCGCTCGTACAGAAAAATATTCGACTGCAAGGCAGCTTCAGCCATAACTGGCCGATCTGGGAGCGAGTGATTCGCCTGTTGACCACAGGTCAGTTGAATATCGAACCAATTATCGGTGGAACCTGGTCCCTCAGTGAATGGCATACGGCTTTTGAAACCATGCACTCAGGTGAGATTGTGAAAGCCGTCCTGACACCGTAAAGTTGATCGCTGCAACTGTTGAAGATCATTTTGATTAAAAAAGCACTATAACCTGGTGGAATCTTAGATGCCAAAACTCGCTGCATTTCCCAAAGCCTTTATGGACGAACTATGCCTTTCAGGAGAGATGACTCTACACCAGTGGATTGATCTGGCAGCCACTCTTGATATTGACGGGCTGGAGTTCTACGCCGGCTTTCTGGAAATGAAAGACAGGAATTTCTGGCCGGAAGCCAAAAAGATGGCCAGCGATCAGGGACTGGAAATTCCCATGATGTGTTGTTCACCCGACTTCACACACCCTGATGAGGCGTTTCGGAACGAACAGATCGAGCGTGAAAAGTTCTGGATGGAAATGACGGCAGCACTCGGTGGAAAATATTGTCGAGTGCTTTCTGGTCAACGCAGGCCTGAAGTTTCCCGGGAAGAGGGGATACAATATGCCGTCTCATCGATCGAAGCCTGTCTTCCACTGGCAGAAGAACTGGGACTGACTCTGATTATTGAAAACCACTACAAAGACAACTACTGGGATTATCCGGAATTTGCACAGATGGCAGATGTCTTCTGTGATCTGGTATCCCGAATCGATTCGCCATTTTTCGGCGTCAACTATGACCCCAGTAACACAATCCTGGCGGGAGAAGATCCACTGGAACTGCTGGAACGGATCAAATACCGGGTGGTCACAATGCATGCCAGCGACCGATATCTGACCGAGGGAACGATTGAAGACCTGCGCAAGGAAGAAAACAGCCTGGGTTACGCCAGTCGACTCAGTCATGGAGTGATTGGAAAAGGACTCAATGATTATGACACCATCTTCTCACAACTGAAACAGGTTGGTTTCGACAGCTGGATCAGCATCGAAGATGGAGTCAACGGAATGGAAGATTTAGAGGAAAGTGTGGCTTTTCTCAGGGCAAAAATAACTCAATATTGGCCTTAAAACAGCTTCATCAGCATAAAATGAAGATCTGGAAATATAGATAAAGTGACTGGTCTTGCAGGGAGTGGGACGTGCAGATAGCATATATACAAATGCCCGCTACCTGAACCATTCCGGATTTTTAATGTCTATTTGATCATAGTTCAATTTTTTTTGATCCTGATCTCCTGATATAGCGTAAAATCTATACCAAGCAGTTGCTGTGCCTGTTTGCCTTTATCATTCCAACAGAATCGTATCCCCATGCTGGCCAACATTCGAAACACCATTCCGTCTCTGCTTCTGATTTCCTGTGTACTGCTCGCGCCTGGTTGTGGCGGATCTGACACCAGTCAGCAACGTACCAATTCCAACCCATTCGCGCCCGCAAATAATCATGTTGCGCCTCGCCCATCGTCTGTTAGCCCCCGATTATCTCAATCTCGACCAGGGACGGCACCTGAAACCACGGCGGAAATAAAAGAGTCGGCAACTCCCTCCATGCAATCAAAACCAGAGACACCTGTCACTGTGGTTCCCGAAACAGACCTGTTGAGTGACATTCGCAAACGGACCCTGGATGCAGAACAGCCTGGCGTTGCCGTGATTGTACGTGGAATCACCGACATCAACACCGTTCCTGTTCCACTGCTTCAGAAAAATATACAGTCTGCTTATCTGGATTCGACGGAGCAGAAAGAGAAAACTACCACTGTTCCGACAGAAAACGGAAAGGTCGATTTTTTCAGCAGAGATCAGCAACTGGTTCTGGTATTGAACCGGGTTCCAAAAGACCTGTTTGCTTTTGCCCAGAAACTCAATTGTGGAAAAATGAAAGAGATTGATGTCCAAAACCGGATCATCACAATCGAAGTCCAACCTGAGGAGATAAATGCACTTGCACTGCAACAGAACTCGAATTCTCCGCAGTCTGACCCTTCAGTAAAAGTTTCTGCGAATTCCAACTCTCTTAAAAACATGTCCGATTCCGCTACTCCCAAACCGGAAATGAAGGCTACAACCCCTGCTGATTCGAATAAAAATGATCGAGATTTAAAGCCACAACCAGGCGAAGATACGATCGACTGGGCACTGCGTGTGATATCTGGTACCAGCTCTTTTGCACATGATACAGCCTGTAAAAAACTGGTCACTATGAAACCGGATTCCGATAATCTTGCCAGAGTCTCTACAGTTCTGGCAGAGACTCTGCCCCAGGCAAAAGAAGGTTTCCGCATGAAAGAACATATCAACGTCATGTCGGTCTGGTATACCGACGAAGCGACACTTGCTTTTGCAAAGTTGCTTGAAGAAGAAAATTCGGCTTTAGTTCGTGAAGACATCATCCAGTTGATGCCAACCATTCACTCAGAAACAATGGCAGAAATTCTGGTCGGCCGCCTCCCCAACCGCGCAGACATGAAAGATGCACGTACCGCTCTCAAAATCATGGGAACCATCGCAGAAAAACCGGTTCTGAGATTACTGGACGATCCTGACAGTTCAATGCGAATCCAGGCCTGCAATATCTTACAGGCGATCGGAACCCGGGAATCGATTAATGCATTGAAAAAACGTGCCGAAGCAGAAGAGTCAACAGTCGTCAAACGCGAACTGGAGAAAACACAGGAAGAGATCGAAAAGAAACTGGCTGCAGCTCAGAAAACAGAATGACCCTGTAGAAGTCTCTGTCAGCCATCAATAGCCGGCAGCAGCGCCATGTTTGCGTGTATCGCTGTGTCCTCGCAATCCGTCTGATTGACGTGAGACCGCCTGGGTGGCAGCCAGACTGGAACTCTTCTTGATTGTGTGACCGAACTGCTTCAGTTGCTCTCCTGCCTGCTTATAAAGTTCCTGTTCCAGAAGCAGGTCTTCCGGTACCCATTGATGGTGAATACGGGGAGACTCAACCGCCTGCTCCGGCTGCATTCCGAAAACAATCATGTTCAACATCACCTGCAGTGTGCTGGAAATGATGCGCGGGCCTCCAGAGGCACCTGCAGAAAACACCGCTTTACCATCTTTGACAGCAATCGTAGGCGACATGCTGGAAAGTGGTTTCTTACCTGGTTCGATCTCGTTGGCTTTACTCTGAAGCAGGCCGAAGGCATTGGGTTTACCGGGGATGGCGGCGAAATCATCCATTTCGTTATTCATCACAATCCCGTATTTCGGGATCACAACGTAACTTCCAAATGTCAGATTAATCGTCTCGGTACACGCCACGGCATTTCCAGACACATCAATAACCGATAAGTGGCTTGTTCCACTATCCCTGGGAGAAACATACCGTCCATAATCTTTCAGTTTTTTTGTCCGCTTTGCATCAATACGGGCCGCCAGGTGGGAGGCGTATTTCGGATCTGTTAACCGCTCCAGGGGAACCGGGACAAAGTCTGCATCACCCAGATATTCGGCTCGATCGGCAAACGCGTGTTTCATCACCTCTGTCAGATAGTGAAGTTCCTGAGGAGAATGAAATTTAAGATCGGCAAAAGGGTGTTTCAGGATCTGCTTTTCCAGAGCATCAATCATATTGAAGGACTCAATAATCGCGATTCCTCCACTGGAAGGGGGAGGCATTGTCAGAATCTGATATCCATCGAAACTGGTAGTAAGAGGCTTGCGAATGATGGGCTCGGTATCCTTTAAATCCTGCAGGGTCAGAATCCCGCCCCCCTGCTTCCCGCAGGTCGCAACAATCGCATCCGCCACAGGCCCTTCATAAAAACCGGCACGACCATTTTCCGCAATCAGTTCCAGCACCTTCAACTGGGGACTGAAAAAACGCGATTTCTCTTCCCACGGTTTGCCATGATTCAGATATTCATCGATGAGTGGCTGAAACTCTTTCTGGTCCAGTTTACCTTGTTTCATGCGGGCCAACATGGAGTTCTGTACGGATCGCATGTGGTCATTAATCGGAACGCCACGACGGGCCATCAGAATCGCAGGCTGCATCACCGTCTTCAAATCCAGCTTGCCATACTCTTTCACCGCATAGCACAGTCCAGCGACGTTACAAGGAACCGCCACTGCCAGTGGCCCCTGACGACTGGCCAGTTGACGTTGTACATCAGAACCAGGCAGACGCGAATACATATCGGGTGTGGCAGCAGCCGGTGCGCGTTCTCGATAATCAATAACCGTTGATTTCTGTTGCTCGGCATCCCAGATCACCATGAAGCCACCGCCTCCCAGGCCACAACTGGCCGGCCTGAGAACGGAGAGCGCAAAAGAAGTCGCTACTGCCGCATCAACGACATTACCGCCGGCCTTCAAAATGGCAATTCCCGCAGCACTCGCCAGGGGATGATCCGCGGCGACCACTGCGTTGGGATACACTTTTGAGTCAACGCCCGCGGTTTGCTCTGCAGCAGTTCCTGAGCGTGTCGTCCCTGATATCGCAATCACCAGGATAATGCATAACATTTGATTCATAAATGATTTATGATGGATCAATCGAAACGACATAGCCTTACTTTCAGTCGAAGAGATATAGTGAAACGCTTATTCCTGTAAACGGATCAGACAATTGTTTTCTGCCGCTCGAAGTCTGGTTTGACTCTGATTATACTATGCGACCTGACTTGATGAATTTCCAGAAGGAATGTGGTAAATTCTGGTAAGTCCAGGTTTCCGAGCGATTTTCTGATTGGCTCGATTACATTACTAAGTATCGCCACCGTGAAGCAGAGTTGCTCACAGTGCAAAACATCTGTTTAAACACAGCTGCATAAACATGACACTCACCCAACTTCAAACTCCCGGAAAAGATAAAACCTGCCAGTTGGTAACACTGGGCTGCAAGGTGAATCAGTACGAAACACAACTGGTCAAAGAAGCGCTTGAGAAAAACGGCTATCGCGAAGCAGGGGAAGCGGAAACCGCTGACCTCTGTGTCGTCAATACCTGCACAGTCACTGCCACTGGTGATTCCAAGGGACGAAAACTGATTCGGAATCTTGCGAAGAATAACCCGGGAACGAAAATTCTGGTGATGGGCTGTTACGCCACTCGAGATCCTAAAACGGTTTCTGAGCTACCTGGAGTATTCGAAGTCGTAACTGATAAACGAGAACTGCCCGACATACTGGAACGGCATGGTATCGTCGATATGCCCACAGGGATTTCCGAATTTGAAGGACGCAAACGAGCGTATGTGAAAGTGCAGGATGGTTGTATCCTGCGTTGCACCTACTGTATTATCCCGTCTGTTCGACCAGGCCTGCAAAGTCGATCTCCTGAGGACATTGAGGCTGAAGTTCGTCGGTTGGTCGATAACGGTTTCAAAGAAATCGTGCTCACAGGAATCCACGTCGGTCATTTTGGGGTCGACACAACACGTGGAAAATCAGGAAAGCCTCCATTTCGGCTCTGGCATCTGTTTCGTAAACTGGATCAGATCCCCGGTGACTGGAGAATGCGTCTCTCCAGTGTGGAAACAGCAGAGATTAATGATGATTTTATCTCAGCTGCCGCTGATTGCGAACATCTGTGTCCACAATTCCATCCTTCGCTCCAGAGTGGTTCTGATACCGTCCTGCGCCGTATGAAACGTCGCTATCATGTCAGCCGTTTTCTGGAAAAACTGCAAAAGATGCGTGAACGACTGAATCACCCCTCCTTCACAACAGATGTAATTGTCGGATTTCCTGGTGAAACAGACGCAGAATTTGCAGAGACCATGCAGGCCTGTGAAGAGGCAGCCTTCATGAAAATTCACATCTTCCCTTTCAGTGCCCGTAAAGGGACACCGGCTGCAACATATGAGGATCAGGTATCACCTGAGATTCGACAGGAACGCTGTGCACAACTTGCGGACCTGGAACGCTCGCTGGCACAAAAGTTCTATCACACTTTAATTGATCGCGATCTCGAAGTAATGATTGAACGCGAATGTGACGAGCGCCCCGGCTGGGTTCGTGGTACCGATCGCTGGTACGCTCCCGTGGTCTGTCAGGGAACAAAAGCAGACCTGGGAAAATTCGTTTATGCACGAGGCAGTAGAGACTACCTCGAATTTCTCGAAGCAGATCGAATCTCTCCCTGATCACTGTTGCGTAAGCAGATATTGAACTGCGCTGCCATCTGTAGACATTTCAATTTGACAATAGAACACCGCATTATAAAGAGAAAGAAATTGAGTGGCAGTCATTATTGCAATCGAAGGAATTGATGGTTCTGGAAAAGGAACACAGGCAGCCAGGTTACACGCCCGCTGTCAGGCGGAAGGAATCAAAACCAGCCTGATCGGCTTTCCCCGTTACGACCAGACATTATTCGGTAAATCGATTGGGGACTTCCTGAACGGACGGTTTGGTGAGTTGGATGAAGTCAACCCGTTTCTCGCTTCATTGCTATATGCCGGCGATCGTTTTGAATCCCGGTCCCATATTCTGAACACCATCGAGACCAGCGATGTCGTGATTTTTGACCGCTACATCCCTTCAAATGTGGCTCACCAGGGCGCAAAACTTTCCGGTGCTGAACGGAGTGAGTTCATCGAATGGATTGAGCAGATTGAATATGCCATTTATAAAATGCCTCGTTTGAACCTCGCGATTCTTCTCGATCTGCCTGCAGACTATGCACAAAAACTGATCGCTGAAAAACAGGCACGCTCATATACCGAGAAAGTTGCTGACCTGCAGGAAGCAGATCAGACTTACCTCGCAAATGTAAGAGAAGTCTATCTTCAACTGGCTGAAGAAAATCAGCACTGGCAGAAAATTCAATGCCTGCAGAAAGAGACGCTCAGGTCTATCGAGGAGATTAGCGACGAAATCTGGTCGTATGTCGGCAAGTTAATCTGAAGTTTGACCTGTCTTCAGCCCTTTGTTCAGATCCCATTTGAACAGAAACAGAGATTGACCCAATCTTAATCAAAGTTGAACTGAAAATACCCTTGACCCTTCACGACGATCACCTGTCTAATATCAATATCTGTTGATCTTTGGAAGGGGGACAGGAATTGTGAAGCGTGCGCTCAGCCAACTGACATTACGGGAAATGTTCTCGGATTCCGAGCGGCTCACTTCCGAGCTGGTAGAACATCTGGAACTGGGTTTTATTCCCATGAATGAGCAGATGGTTCGGCTGGTTCGCGAGCTGCCTGACGGCGTCGAAAAACGACGAGTCGAGGATATCAGCATAAGAAATAAGGCTGCGGAACTATTGAAGAGCGACCAGTTTACACAGGAACTGTTCGAGAAGCTGGATCAGTATCTCGCCGCCATTGACAAGTCGATTAATCAAATCATTGATGGTGAATAAGTTTTTCCGCTGTCGTCCCTGGCGGGGCAAATTCCTCCACCAGTTTCTTGGCACTCAGAAGCCCATCAACGGCTGCAGAAACAATTCCGCCTGCGTAGCCGGCACCTTCTCCAACGGGATATAACCCGCGAAAACCGGGAGCCTGGTAAGTATCTCGTTCCCGATCGATGCGAACGGGAGAACTACCCCGCATTTCCGGACCAACCAGTACCGCGTTTGCCAGGAATGCGCCACGCCATTTCTGATCCATGACAGGCAATCCGTTTTCTATCTGTGAAAGAACCACTGGCGGCAGAACTTGATGTAGCTCCGTGGCAACCACCCCCCGCTGATAAGTGCCGCTGTAAGAAAAATTCGAATCGGTCTTCTTCTGGTTCAGGAAATCTCCCGCGCGCTGTATCGGACAAAGATAATTTTTATTTCCCAATGCATATGCAACCGCCTCATATTTCCTCTGCAGTTCGACTCCCGCCAGAGGATGTTCGCTGCCAAATTCTTCGGGATAAATCGTCGTCATGACACCACTGTTGGCGTAACCGGTATCGTGTCGCGAATTACTCATACCATTCGTACAGAACATCCCCGGTTCTGAAACGCTGGGCATCACGATCCCTCCTGCACACATGCAAAACGTATAGAGGTCACGTTTTCCCTTAGTGATCATGGTATAGTCGGCGGCACCCAGAAGAGACAGGTACTCTTCGCGACCATATTTATGCTGATTGACCTGTTCCTGAGGTTGTTCAATTCTAAGCCCCAGTTGAAACGCTTTACGAAACATGGGAACGCCCAGTTCATACAACATCTGATAAGTATCACGCGCACTGTGTCCAATACCCAGAATCACATGTGACGTCTTTATATAACCTGATGATGTCATGACTCCCTGTACCTGACCGTCTACAACATCCAATCCTTCCAGGCGACATTCGAAACGAAATTCACCGCCCAGCGAATCGATCTTGCGGCGAAAATTGCGACAGATCATGGGAAGTTTATTACTGCCCAGATGGGGACGATGCTCGTAAACGATACTGGAACGTGCACCACAGTCCACAAAACGGTCGAGAACCCATTGCACATCCGGACCACTCAAACGACAGGTCAGTTTCCCATCACTGAAACAGCCCGCTCCTCCTTCGCCGAACAGGTAATTATTCTCTCTATGGAAATCTTCTCCCCTGTCAAAACGTCTGATTTCAGGGACCCGTTCTTTGACTGGGAAACCACGCTCGAGAATGAGAGGACGGTACCCTTTGAGGGCCAGAAAATATCCCGCCAGCAGACCGGCAGGTCCCGAGCCGACAACGACAGGCCGTTCTTCCAGCGGCTGTGCACCACAACCTGGATCATGAAAAGGCGCTTCGGTATACCCCTGAACTGAGGACTCATCCCGTAGCTTTTTCAAAACGCCCGCTTCATCAGGGAGAATCACTTCTGCAGAATAGACGAATCGCAAATCATGCCTGGAGCGTGCGTCCAGACTCTTCCGGAGAATACGATAGTTTTGAATCTCATTCGCATTGATGCCCAGTTGTTCTGCAATTTTTTCCGCTAGTTCTTGTTCGGGAAATTCAACTGGCAGGCGGATGTTTGTGACTTTGAGTGACATAGAGGCTTCAACCGAAAACTATCGAGCGCAGTGGCAGGATACCTGATCATGCCTGGCAATGCGTCATGTTATACCGCCCGTGTAAGCGAATGCAATTTTGTCACTTCGAAACAATCAGAAAAGCAAAAAATACTTTGCTGCTGATGTTCAGGCAGCTTTTCGAAAGGGCACCGTTGACCGTTCCTGTACAGGACCAGTGAGGAGCTGCTCCAGTTCCTGTTCCAGTTCTTCCATTTTTTCCTGAACCAGATCAGTGTATTCCCTCATCTCTTCGCGTGAAATATCTTCCGGGACATGAATGGGATTCCCGACGAGATAATAAACGGTCGCGAAGGGCTTGGGGATCCAGATACTGGTCCAGCTTCCCTGAAATTTCCAGCAACGAGAAGCGGCGAACGCATTCGGGATAATACTTCGCCCCGAATGAGATGCCAGAAATACAATGCCTGGTTTCATTTGATGATGCGGTCCCCGTGGTCCGTCTGGGGTGATCACCACATGCTTGCCTTCTGCGGAAGTCATTAATTTTTTCATGGCACTGGCACCGCCACGCGTAGTGGAACCACGAATCGCTCCCATGCGGGCTGCCTTCAGCATAGCCTCGATGGTATCTGCATCCCGATGCTGGCTGATCAATGCCACACTGTTATGTTCCACATTACAGAAGAGCGGGGGTATTACCGAATCATGCCATACACTATACAGATATCGTTCTGACCCCGTATCTGCAAAGGGACACCGATCAAGACTGTCACCCACGAACTCCAGGCGTGTTGTCTTGAAAATCATACGGATTACAAAAACAACCAGGGAATTCAGAACACCCAGTAATGCTCGACTCTTAATTTTCAACCGACTACTCCTGCAGGAAACACTATCAGATCACTCAAGTAAGAATGCAGAATTGTACTCATGTTGGCATCTGCGCAAATCCCAATTCTTAAATTCTCGATTCGGAGCAAATCACAAAGAAAAACCTGACGCCAGAGCCCGCAAAACTCCCAGTTTCACATGAATGGGCAGCCTTCAGAGCTCATCAATGCTGATATTGAGAGCTTCCATCCGACGGTATAACTTGGCACGGGTCAGCCCCAGCATGCGCGCAGCATCGGTCCGGTTATTTCTGGAGAGTTCTAAAGCCAGTAGAATCTGTTCTTTTTCAACCAGACTGAGTGATTCATCCAGTGGTCGTAGTGGAGCTGATACAGAAGGCCCCAGCGAACGGGCATCAACTCCGGTTTTAAATCGCAGGGGGAGAGATTCACGCGTGATAACTGGTTCGGTAGTCGCTTCAAATGCCGCCTGTATGACCCGGATCAGCTCATCCAGGTTGGCAGGCCAGTAGTAGTCCTGGAATAATGACAATAACCCGGGCGCAAAACCACTTACCTGTTTTTGCTGATACCGGTTTTCATTTTCCAGAAAATGCTGCGATAACAATTCCAGATCTTCCCTTCTTTCCCGTAAAGCTGGCACTTGAATTTCCATCGTTGTAATGAAAAAGAAAAATTCAGAAAGAATCGTTTCCTGGTCCAGTAGTTCCTGCAGCGGTATGGAACTGGCAGTCATTAATCTGACATGCACGTTCTTCGCTTTTGCTTGCAGATTTTCTAGAATCATTTCCTGAATATCACGGGGCAGATTTTGTATCTCAGCCAGAAATAATACTCCCGGCTCTAGCGGCATCGATTCGTCGTAATCCCGCTCGAAGATCTTTTTCACTGTCTGTTTGAGTTCCCGGGGAGGAAGTTTTTCACAATTGAGAGGAATAAATATTCTTCTTCTCTGCTCGCTTTCAAAATGAATGGCACGTGCCAGATGCTCTTTTCCCGTTCCTGTCTCACCCTGGAAGTGAACCGGCTGTGTCGTTTGAACTGCCAGCTCCAACTGTCGCAGCACGCGCTGCATGCCGGGACTGCGTGCCACGAGTGTCGAAAAGCGAAACCGATTACGTAGGGACAACCGCAAAGCAGCCAGCTCTGCATGCAACTGCTGCGATGCAGAAGCGGATGGAAGTGCCTGAGGGTCTCGAATCCGTTCTATGAACCCCAGAACCAGTTTCGTTCGTCGCTGCTCATCAGTCAGAGGGCTGTATCGAATGAGGCAGGGAATCGTTTTCCCACTTCGTGCGAGCAGGAAGCGGGGTACTTCCAGACGAGTTCCCTGAAAGACTTCTGCCGGGGGGCAGATTAAATTACAGACCGATTCACATTCATCAGTATCGGTATCGATCGCATAGTCACAAGTCTGACCCAGAATTTCTTCAGCCGACCATTCCAGCAGTTGTTCACACCCTCTATTAAAAAACAATATCGTTCTTGAAGCATCGAGAGCAAAAACAGGCGTACTGAGAGCATTTAAACGGGTCTCCAGCCGTGTACGGCGTCCTGATCCTCGTTGCATGTCTCTTCAACCCCTTCACGGATCTCAGTCACTCAACACAAAAAAGGTTGTACCTCGTATTTGATTATAAAGCTGACCACCTCGACACAACCCGGTTGTCGAGAGCGTCCATTCCATCATTATACACCAATTTCATTTTCACCAACTGATCTGTAAGCGAAAATTAACTAACGCTGCACACGTCCTGACCCCGCACCGTTCATTAATGCTTCTATATCTTTTCGGGTAGAATAATTGAAATCCCCCTGGATACTGTGTTTCAGGCAACTGGCAGCGACAGCGTAACGGATTGCCGTCTCGGGAGCAGCCAGTTCCGGTGTATTCAAGGCAAAGATCAATGCGCCGGCAAAAGAATCTCCTGCGCCAACCCGGTCAACAATATTGTGAATCTGGTAACTTGAATAGTTGCCTTCATTATCACACGGCGCAAACACTGCCTTCTGCTGATTCTGAGTATACAACATGGCTCCCCAGTTGTTGTGACTTGCAGAAATACTTTCTCGTAAGGTAACTGCCACCTGTTTTACATTGGGGAACTGCTGTGTAATCTGCTCTGCTACCGCAATGTAGCCTTGGACGTTTAATTCACCCGCATCTACATCCGATTCAGGCGCTCGAATCCCCAATGACAGATCTGCGTCTTCTTCATTGGCAATCACGACATCCACATAGGGAACCAGAGATCGCATTGTTTCTTTCGCCAGCTCAACCGGTTTCGTTCCGCTTTTCCAGTTCCACAGTTTTTTACGAAAATTCAAATCACAGGAAACCGGCACTTTCCTCGCCTGTGCCTCCTGCATAGCTTTCAGAGCAAGCGCTGCCCCCGATTCACTGATTGCTGGCGTGATTCCGGTAATATGAAACCAGGTTGCCTCTTCAAAAACCTGATTCCAGTCAAATTCATCTGGAGTCGCCAACGCAATCGAGCTGAACTCACGATCATAAGTCACCGTCCCTCCGCGCTGATTAGCCCCCGTCTCTACAAAATAAATTCCAAATCTTCCTCTTGAACTGCGTTGAATCAGACTGGAATCAACGCCTGTTTTTTTTACTTCCTGTACGAGAGAATCCGTAATGGCATTATCGGGTGAAGCTGTTACAAAAGCAGAAGCTCCTCCCTGCAAAGCAATGGAAACGGCAACATTAAGTTCACCGCCACCAAATGTGGACTCAAGAATTCCGGGTACTGACTGGCTGATTCTCAAATGGTTCTGCGGAGCCAGACGTAACATAACTTCACCAAATGTAACTACTCTCACGAGACACCTGTCAGATAATGAATGAGAAATAGGGTGTTTATTAACAGTGACTCAGCTTACACTGGGCTGATGAATGATTCCAGCTACCGGGCTTTTCAAAGTTGTCAGGAGGCCAGAGGACCAGAACCGTAACGGGAATTGAAGCTATGGTACTGCAGATCGGCGTGCTACCATTCCAGATTCTTAAATTATTTTCAACTAATCCATCAGGGTATGCCAGACTGTTGTCATACCCCTATACTAAGATTTGATCTTTCAGTTGCCTGGACTGTAGAAGAATGTTTAATTGATATACAGGTGGCGGCAGTTTCGTCTAGCCCGTTCAGGGACAGAGATGGATATGGACGGGGTTGCCTGCATGGAACTGCCGCCCCGCTGTTTTCAGAGAACATTATTATCTGGTCACTTGATGTGTACCGCACGTCTAACATCAAAATCCCAGATATTGTGTGGCATTGCCATTGTTCCCTTAAGAAGGAAACCGCCACTATGCAGCAAAATGAAATTGAAGTGTTCTGCCCATCCTGTAAAAATAAAATTACACCTCAATTCGGAATTCATAAATCAGGTCAAAAAACCTCACTCGAAATTCAATCCCGCCGACTGGGATGCTCTATTGAATGCCCATACTGCGGCAATCTCTTCATCCACAAAATCTATCCGGATGATAAAAAATTCTCATAAATTTCCCGCTCAGGTTCAATAAGCTTCAAAAATTCACCACGCTCCGCAGGCTGAACAGCAATGCGCCAATCACACAACCATAGCAGAACAGCACCAGTCCCCGGTGAGGCTTTTGTCGATAGCGGGTCAATGGTTTTGCAAAACTGATCTGTAAAATCAGCCTGGCGCAGGTAAAAGAAACCATCGCCGAAGAGACGATCAGAACAATCCCGAGTCCCAGGTAGCCCGCGTGCACAATCGCCATTGTCCCCTTTAATGCCTCCTGATGAATTTCGAATAGACACCGGATTGCCTGCAGGTTCATTTGAAAGACAGCTGATCCGGGAAACCCCATCAGTAATGCGAGTAATACAACTGCAGCGATCCCCAACAATCGCTGATCAGGGAGAAATCCCTGTAGCTGTTCCGGGAAGACAAGCGCAGACCGACGCCGCCCGACTGCATCCAGAAAACAGGCGAACCCCATAATTGCCAGCCAGATAATGCACAGATCCGGTATATAAGACTGCATTGACTGTTGAATCGATACTGATTCAGTGGCAGACGATTCGTGCCTCCACTTCCAGCAGACTGCAGAAAACAGTGCCAGAAAAACACCAGCACTTTGAATGACGATCAGCTGCAGGATCCCTTTCCATTCTTTCTCGATCAGCAGGAGTCCCGCAGAACTGACAAGAATAACCAGAGACAGGAAAAACAAAAGCTGCTCTACGGATGACAGATTGACGACCAGAACCTGGCTGACAACCTGAATCAGAAAAAATAAGCCAACGGCGACTGGCAGCAGAATCGCCATGATAGCCTGTAAACAGGTAGTCTCCTTCAGCAACAGTCGGTTCTGAAAATGAAATGGCAGCAGTCCCACACGGAAGACTGCCCCCGAGACAAGCAATATCAATCCCAACATCGCAGAATAGTCGTTTAATAACGATGCCTGACTCAGCTCTGATGCTTCCAGATAGTTTTGAATACTGCCCAGATTCATTGAGTCAGCAGCAGTTGACAACAACAATACACCTGTCAACAGAATTGCTGTTAAAGGCAGATTAGATTTGAGCTGCTGCAGCATAGCAGCCTGCCTCTTCTCACCAGCTAATCCCCTGGTCAATAATATGAAATTTAAAAAGAGTACCAGCTCAAAAAAGAATACCAGGAAATAAAGATCGTTCGCCATGCGATATTTCGTTTCAGGAATCATGATTCGGGCACAACAGTATTCATTTCTGAATCATGGGCCGATTCAGGATAGCTGAATCAGAACCTTTCCGGCTTTTCCAGTTCGTTCCGCTTCGATCACAGCCTCTACGACCTCGTCCACGGGAAAGACATTGCCAATATCAGTAGCCAATACCCCATTGCGAATAAAGCCGGTTAACTTTGATACCAGTCGCAACTTGGCAGGCAGTGACAGAGATTCCATATATCGGGCCAGCCAGAATCCTTCGAGAGTGGCACCGTTGCGAATGAGATCGCGCGACATAAAGTCAAGCGGTGTTCGATCTAAAGACCCATACACTATCATCCTGGCACGTTCTCCCAGAATCCTGACGATTGTTGATGCCGTCTTGCCTCCTACTGCATCAATGGCATACTTCACCGTTTCACTGCCCAGATGTTTTCTGATCTGATCTACTAATACCCGCTCATTATCATGCTCTGCATTAAACACTACCACATGACTGGCACCGGCGTTTTTCAACTGTTCCACCTGATCATGGCGTCTGACAATGTTCAGCGTCTGAAGTCCAAAATGATTCCCCAGACGGACAACCATTTTCCCTACGGCTGAAGCGGCCGCTGTCTGCAGAAGCCATTCCCCGCGCGGGACATCCAGCAGCGATTTGACCAGTATGTAGGCGGTCGCAGGGTTCACAAAAAAAGTTGCCGCTTCCTCCTGTGTGAGACGTGATGATACAGGTATCACATACTCGCTGGGAACCACCACCTTTTCTGCCCAGTTTCCAGTCCTTCGATTCAAGACTACAACTCGCTTACCTTTGAACAGAGCGCCTCGTAATCCTCCGCCACTGGCTTCAACAACACCCACACCTTCGAAACCCGGCGTCGCAGGCAGTGAGGGACGCGATGAATAACCGCCTCGAATATTCAGCAGATCGGACGGATTGACAGGACTGGCCAGCATGCGGACCAGCACTTCTCCCGATTTGGCAACTGGTTCTTCCGCCTCACAGACCTTGAGAACTTCTGACGGCTCTCCGAATTGCTCAAAGCGAATCATGCGCATAAACTGAATCTTTCACTGTTCAGGGGCTCTACTGAAAAGATTTTAGCAGGTTGAACTCAATTCCAGCAAGCAGATACCAGCTTCAACATCGCGAAAAGCGCGAACCCGAACGTGAATCAGCCCTTGTCACCATATCAGGCAACAAGGACTGATTCCATCTTCAAAATGGATTCTGCTTTTCCGTCAGCAGCTTTTCTTCATTTCATCGTACCCTGTCTGGACTACTTAATTCGAAACAACTGAAAGGATGTTCGAACCAAGAAACGAAACCAGGCTCAAGTCAAACTGATATCAGATCAGTTCTGGGTTCGAGGAGTGAAGTTGGATGCCCCTGAAGCTGTCTGAGTCGGACGGGCCGGCGTCTGCTGCGCGGTGCCCTGAGGTTCCGGAGTTGAAGAACGCTTCCAGTTATCAGTCGACCAGTGAGGATAGTACTGCACTACACTGCTGCCCAGATCACTCAGAATCTCATGAAACTTTTTCGTTGTAATTCGCTGGTTGGGAATCACACGCTGCAATACAAATCGACGGTTGCTGGAAATGTAAGCAAAAAACTTACCATTCCCCATACGGTCGTTGTCAGACAGCAGGCGTAACATCGCAGTCCGTGGAACATCCGCTGCACTGCGAGGCAAAGGATCCAGCCACGCCATGACCCACACCCATTCACCGTTCTCACTCAGAACGGCGGACATGGAAAGTTCCCACTCCTCTTTGTTTTGATTGGCTTTGAACTGAAAGTCGTACCGCTTTTTAGTTTTGGTCGCAGTTAAACCCATTGCTTTCAACAGGTTTCCTAACTGCTCTTCTGAGAGTTGGCCTGGCAGTTCCGGATTGGTCGTCACTGCCGGTTTTGTGGTAACTGGTTGTTGTGCATGAACTCCAGCACCTAATACAGCCATCGCCGACAAGACAGCCAACAGACAACCTACAACAATCCATCCGCGAAACGTGATTTTCATTTTGAAGACACTCCTTTGTCACTTCGTTTCTCTTGTATTGACATATGTCGATTTTTATCTGCCCTCATTCCCTGATCAGGCAGATTGGCTGGTATGCAGTCCCGCAACCAGCCTGTTCATGAATCTGTATGTCGATTTGCCTGACTAACCGTTTCCACCGGCAGTTTCTGCCGACTTGAGTTAAGATAGTTCAAATAGCCCTTTCAGACAGATCTGAGACCAGGTTTCGAACTGATCTAACTCTTGTAACAGTTTTTCCGGTGAGTCAAACCCTGTCTCTATAATCGACTCTTCACGGGGTAGAACTTTGGGCAACTCCAGGTCAAATATGTGAACTATTCCCAAGTGGACCTTTCCGACCTCGGTTTCGTCGTCATTAATCAGACCGACACAGGCTTCTGTATACTTCGTATCCATCGCAACTTCTTCCTGGATTTCGCGCTGCATACCCTCTCGATATGTGGAGCCTTCCTTCGCATCATCCTCCAGGGAGATATGTCCGCCAATCCCGATCGAACGTTTACTGTGTAATCGCTGCTCGCCCCCTTTGGAGCCCCGTGTATAGTAAAAAATCTTCCCCTCATGGCGAAAAATACAATACGGAATCAGCTGTTTGAAACTGGGATCTTCCTCGACCGTATCGCGAGGTCGGAAACTGATATAGTTCGGATCAAACAACGTTTTCAGATAAGGTGCCACCTGATCGTTAAATCCCTGAAAGTAGCCCACTTCGTGAAAAAGAAGTGTTGGCACGACCATGACATGTTCCACTTGCTGCTCCGTATCTGACATCGCTGATCCTTCTCTGCTCTGTTGACAGGTTGATAGATTAAATGATTATTGAGTTGGCTGAGATGAGTGCCCCAGCAGTTCACGTGCTTTTTCTCCAATATCCGACGAACGCATTAAAGTCTCGCCAACCAGGATGCCGCGAACACCCGATTCCTGCAGTTTGAGGACATCACTCCGATCGCGGATACCACTCTCGCTGATCAACAGGCAGTCCGCAGGCACTTGTGCCCCCAGTCGAATGGAATGATCCAGGCTGGTGACAAACGTCTTCAGATTTCGATTATTAATTCCCAGCAGCGGAGGTGACAGCTTTAATACGCGCTCCAGATTGTCAGGCTCATAGATTTCAACCAGAGCCGACATCCCCAGTTCCAATGCATAACCATAGAGATCTTCCAGCTGCGCATCGTCCAGACATTCAGCAATCAACAGGACGCAGTCTGCACCAGCGACTCTCGCTTCTAAAACCTGGTAGCGATCAATGATGAAATCTTTTCTCAAAACCGGAATCGCGACATTCTTTCGAACTGCTATCAGAAAATCCAGATGCCCCTGGAAATACTGTTCGTCCGTCAGCACACTCAGACAAGCGGCTCCCGCAGACTCATAAATCCTGGCAATCTCCACCGGATGAAAATCTTCCCGGATCACACCTGCAGAAGGAGATGCTTTTTTGACTTCTGCAATCATCGCCAGCGGGCCATGTGACTGCATCGAGGCAACAAAATCCCTGACAGGCGCAGCATCCGCCAAAGCCTCTGCCAGTTGTTCAACGGGTACCTTCGACTTCGCTTGGCTGACTTCTGTCAGTTTGCTGGCCACAATATCTTCAAGAATATTACTCACGACTTCCTGTATACACCTGAATCTGGAATAAAAACGTAAAACTGCTTCCACGTAGCATAACTTCCTGCGACACGAAGTACCACAGAGTCAGCAAATCCTGCCACAATTCGCTTGTATTTCCGGTTTCGGATGACAACCATGGCACATTCATGCTGTTTTTCGATACTCCCTTCATCAGGAGGCCATTGATTGGTCCCTTCAGCACTGCATCTATTACTGCTGCTCCTGACTCTACTGAGCATTCGCTACTGGTTGCAGCTGATGACAACCAGACGGATTTCGTCCGTATTCCCGCTCAACCCTGATCGATACCAGTTGGAATTTTCGTTCCCCGTTCTCCTGGCGATGCTCTGGATTGCCATTCAGTTTACAAGTTCCCTCGAGCGTGAATGGAGTGAATGGCATCAGACATTGGCGCCTTCAAAGCCAGTTACAGTAGTACAGATCATGCAATCGTCACTGATTACTTTCTGTTTTGGGACGATCCTGATCCTTATGCTGGCTCTGGCCCACTTCGATGTGATTCAGAAACTGGGATTTCGCCTGAATGAAATTCGTCGGCAATTGCGCGATGGAGCTGTTGGCTTTCTGCTCGCGCTTCTGCCTGTGATGGCTCTGTTGTTACTGACTTACCCCTTCCGATCAGAAGAGAGCCTGCATCCCTTTTTTCTGCTCTTGAAAGCGGAACCACACTTTTCCACGATCAGCTGGATCTTTATCTCCGCCGTCTTCGTTGCACCACTCTTTGAAGAACTGATTTATCGAGTCCTCTTTCAAGGGTGGCTGGAAAGGCTTTTACATCCCTTCGCTGCGATTCTGACGAGCTCGCTGGTTTTCAGTATCGTCCATGGATTTCCCGATTGTATCCCCCTGTTTCCACTGGCGGTTGTGCTGGGAACCCTCTTCTATTATCGGCGCAGTTATATCGCCATCATCGTGACACATGCTCTGTTCAATGCCGTCAATCTGGCCCTGGCCCTGGCAAATCAACAGAATACGAATTAAGAAACCTTCAGTTCAATATTCATGCGCCCACTTGTTCAAATTGGGATTCACCCGTTTTTGAAAATACAGTATCTTTCCCGCCTCTCTCAAATCTTCCTCTCATGTATTTCTCAGCTGGTGTTTCAGCCGAATCTGTCTGCAACACTTCTTCTCCAATCTGAACTCGACCCTTCGGAGACCTCCGAAATGAATGCCACCCCCATTCGCCATTGGGTACTACTCTCACTCTGCGCCTGTATCTGTCTCTCCTGCCAGACAATGAGATCCAAAATGGATCTGATCTACACCGGAAAAGTAACCGGCGCATTGTCTCAGCAGCTGGTAGAATCATACGCTGATTCTCTCAAAGACCCTGTCGCAGCAAAACAATCCGAAGAAGGTACAGACTGGAAAATTCTTTACGCCACAAATCGACTGCAGCAAAAAAACCCTTCTGATGAAATCGGCTATGCGAATGAGTTTGGCCCAGAGGTGGCTTACGGTTCCAGCCAGGTTCATATCTCTCGAAAAAATCAAAGCGATCTCAAATCGAAAGTGATCCAGACACTCTGGCAGGGTTCTCCAGACCCGGAAGGCCAGGTGGAAATCAGCTCGTTAACCCCTGCCGATGAAGAGCCCTTCTTTGCAGATTTGAATCTGCTGCTGGAGCGGGCACCTCAAAAAGATGTGTTGGTCTTCGTCCATGGTTTCAATGTGAGCTTCCCCAGTGCCGTCACACGGGCAGCACAGATTGCCAATGATCTTCCCTTCAACGGGCCCGTCGTCTGCTACAGCTGGCCTTCCCAGGGAGGGGTTGAGAAATATCTGCTCGACGGTCAGGTCGCCAGCTCCAGCGTTGAACCGATGGCCCATTTTCTGGAAACATTAGTCAATTCTGTCCCGCCGGGAACAAAAATCAACATCATGGTACACAGCATGGGTAATCGCGTTGTGATGCGGGCCCTTAATCGACTGCCACAACACTTTGAAACAACGAAGCCATTCCAGAATATCATTCTGGCGGCTCCCGATGTCGGCGTCTCCGAGTTCCGAACCCTGGCACCTTCCATTATTGCGCAAGCACACCGCGTCACACTTTATTCCGGGTCAGGCGATGTCGCTCTCGTTGCTTCCAAAGCTGTCAACCAGGAACGCCGTGCGGGAGATTCTCGGGAACCTTTGATTCTGGAAGGCATCGAAACCATCGATGTCTCAGCCGTCGACACCAGTTTTATGAGTCATTCCTATTATGGCAGCAACCGGGCCGTCCTCAGTGATCTGTTCGCACTGATTAAACAGAACAGCCCTGCAGATGAAAGAAACTGGCTCCTGCACAGAGACTTTGCTGGTCAGAACTACTGGGCCTTTGATAAAGAACCACCAGAAATCAAAAAAGTCAGGACAACCAGTCTCTAATTGAGACGTCTCACGATATATAATGTCTGCCTGTAACAGGCCCATACTTCCTCTGAACCCCGAATGTTCTTTCAGATCAGGGCTCCTGCGATGAATAACTCGACTTCCCGATTCTCAGATCGCGTGGATAACTACATTAAGTATCGTCCCGGATACCCGATTGAGGTCCTCGATCTCCTGAAAACCCGTTGCGGCTTCACTTCAGATTCTCTGATCGCCGATATTGGTTCGGGAACGGGAATTTCCAGCAGACTGTTTCTCGATCATCACAATACCGTATATGGCGTGGAACCCAACCAGGAAATGAGGCACGCTGCCGAAAAGTTCCTGGAAGAATACGCTCATTTTCACAGCATCAATGCGACTGCGGAAAAAACACATCTCCCTGCCGACTCATTTGATTTCATTGTCGCCGGTCAGGCATTTCACTGGTTTGATCGCGAATGCGCCCGACAGGAGTTTCAAAGAATCATTAAACCAGCTGGATGGGTTGTACTCATCTGGAACGAACGCCAGACCGACACAACTCCTTTTCTGCGTGATTACGAACAGATGCTCCTTGAATTCGCAACCGACTACACTCAGGTGAATCATACGAATCTCTCCCTCGCCGATTTCACCCGGTTCTTTCATCCACACCCTGTACAAACTGCGTCACTCCCCAGCCAGCAGACCTTCGATCTCGAATCTCTCACCGGACGGCTGCTCTCTTCTTCGTATGCTCCCAACGTCAACCAGCCCGGATACACAGAGATCCTGGCACGCGTTCAAGAGATTTTTCACCAGCATCAGGTAAACGGTAAGGTTGAGTTTAAATACGACACCAACCTCTATTACGGTCACATCAGATAAGTGACTGGCCTGAGAGGATCGCGCGATCAGAGAACGAAAATACACCGCCCTCAGCGCATAAAGAAAGCCCTTAAGAAGGCGGTGAATTGTGGACGGATAAAGCGTAGTTTATTTCACTTCACAGAAACTGATGAGCGTGCTGGGTCAGAACTCGCAAATCAGGGGGACCTTCTGGATAATGTTCCGTCCAGACCAGATTCCTTCTTAAGGGCCAGGCTGGGTTCAGAAAGTTGAATAAAACCAGGGACTCATTTAAGAGTCAGTAACTCCGTTTCCTGATTCCTTTCAACTCTCTGCTGGATGATATATGCATTGCTCATGCCAACTCCACCATTTTTTATGTTCACAGAGGATTATTTTCTATTTCTGGCTTGTGACTGATTTTATTTACCTATTTTAAAGCATTTTCGACGACAAACTACGTATTTTATACATTCGTATCCTGTTGTTTCTCACCGATTTCGACACTGTCGCTTGTATTTTCGGCGCCGAACTGCTCTATTGTTGAAGTCGACACCTCATCGGCGCCACATTTTCGGCGCTAAACGAATGTGCGACGCATCAACTACCGTTGATTTCAAACGTGTCCAGCTCAGCGGGGGATCTTGTAATAATGAAGAAACAAGGGATCAGAGAACGCGCGATTCTCTTCACCTGCGGAATCCTTGCCATTGTCTACTCAGTGATCGTGCTCGGATTTGTTACCACCAGTCCCGATCTCCGCATTCGCGCCATGCTGGATAGTGTAGAGGCCTTACCTCAGACGGATGGCCCCAGTTTGTCGGGAATCGAAATCAAAGCCACCCCCGATATCAAAACCGCGGGCGCTTTCTCGGCTCCCAAAAATGGAGACGTGCTCACCAGGATCGGCGAATTTCCTATCCGTACCTTTCTCGATTTCTCACAGGTCCTCAGCAAACTTCGCAACATGGATCTGCCTCCCGGCGGACAACTGCAACCCAAAGCCGATCCGACCGAACATGATGTCCCCTCCATGGTGGAAATCCAGAACAGCGGTCGCTTCATAAAGATCGAATATTACAGCAGGGATACGAGCGACTCCAGTTCTGTTACATACACGATGAAAACCGCCTGGATCCAGATCCAGGCTATCCCTTCCGGAGATGTGGCGATCTCACTTCTCTGGTTTTCGCTGGAACTGATCATCCTCGCCATCGGTGCTTTCGCCTACTGGATGCGTCCCTTTGATCGTACTACTCGCATTTTCTTCATCATGGGTATTATCACTCTGGTGGCCTTTATCGGCGGTTACAACTGGTGGATCATTGCCGGCTCTCTCATACTGAATACCCCCTTTGTGATCGCTGCGGTCCTCATCCCGGCTATCACGTTACACTTCTTCATCACTTACCCGCGGGCGATTCCGCAACTCGTTCAACATCCGGTCGGACTGTTGCGAGTCGTTTATTCGATTCCCGTCGCTACCACACTGTTAATTCTGGCCTGTCTGACATACCTCCGGGTGACTTCGCATATTGGTGAAGATCCCCGTGAACTTGCCGGACTCGAATATTCTCCACTCGTTTTTCAGGCCATCTATATCCTGCGCTGGGCCGTCTATGCATATATCACAGTCGCCGGCCTGTATTATCTCGCGACACTTGTCGCCGTATTTCATGGCTATTTCAAAAGTCAGAATCCCTACGAACGCAATCAGCTGAAATGGATCGCGCTGGCCGGGCTCATCTCAACGATCCCCGTTGGTTACTCAATTTATATGGCCGAATTCGACCGTACCCAGTTCGCGCTCGGCGGTGCCGGGATTCCCATGTTCCTCGCCAGCGTCTCCTTTATGGCAGCTTTCGTCGTCGGGATCATCCGCTACCGTCTGATGCTCATCGATCAGATCATCAGCCGCGGCATGCTGTTTTACGTCGTCAGTGCCGGCATCTCAATTCTCTATGCCACCGTCATTTCGCTCGGCTCCCTGCTGGGGACCCAGCTAAATCGCGCCCCCAGTACTAATCAGGCAGTCTCTGTTTTCCTGGTGATGCTGTTTGCGATCTCGCTGCTGCTCTGGTCGCGCGACCGTATCCAGCGACTCATCGACCGCCGCTTCTTCCGTCAGAAATACCAGCTTGATAAAGCCCTTAAACGTATGAACCGGGCCGTTGGCCGCCTGGGTGATCAGCGTTCCATCGCCGACCGCATGCTCACTTCCTGCCGCGAAGTGCTTCAGGTCAAGAACGCCGCCATCTATCTGCTCAACCCCGAACGGACTCAGTTTGATCTGCTCACTGGCTTCCATATTGAAAATGCCCCCTCTGCCGTCCCCTGTGGCCCGGAACTCCTGGAAGTCCTCGAAGGTGAACTTGCCTTTCAGCGCGTCGCAACAGGTCTCCTGAAAGAAGCTTCTCCCGCACAACAACTGTTGCGCCTGCTCGGCTTCGACTTCATTTATAACCTCGAACTCGACGGCGAATTTGCCGGCTTTGTTGCCCTTGGACAACGTACCACAGGCAGTGCCTACTCCGCTGAAGACCTCACCTTCCTGAACGCCATGGGGCAAATCACCAGCATCGCCCTGCACAGTACCAAAATCCATCAGGACCTCCGTCGCCTCAACGAAGAGATGCGAATCAAAGTCGAAAAAATCGACGACCAGCGCCGACTCGTCTCCGTCCTGCAGTCCGAACTCACCAATTCGCAGGAAATCGCCGAACGCTCTACCCCCGCTCACGATGTCCAACGAGGTATGATCAAAGGCAACAGCCCCGCCATTCGCTCCGTAATGGAAACCGTTCGCAAAGTCGCCAATTCTGAATCCACCGTACTTGTACGCGGCGAAAGCGGAACCGGGAAAGAACTTCTGGCCCAGGCCGTCCATGAAAACAGTTCCCGTCACGAAAAACCACTGGTCCGCGTCAACTGCGCCGCCCTTTCTCCCAGTCTGCTCGAAAGCGAACTCTTCGGCCACGTCAAAGGTGCCTTCACCGGTGCTCACGAAGACCGCGTTGGTCGGTTCGAACTGGCTAACGGGGGCACCCTGTTCCTCGATGAAATCGGAGACATCTCCCTCGATACCCAGGTCAAACTCCTGCGGGTGCTGCAGGAACGCGCGTTCGAACGTGTAGGCGGATCGGAAACCCTGCACGTCGATGTGCGACTCATCACCGCGACTCACCAGAATCTCGAACAGCGCATCACCGAAGGCCTGTTCCGTGAGGACTTGTACTACCGCCTCAATGTCATCAGCATCACCTTGCCCCCACTGCGCGAACGTCGCGAAGACATTTTCGAACTCGCCTTCTACTTCCTTAAACGGACTGCCAATCGGCTGGGCAAACGCATTTCCCACATTGATCCCGACGCCATCGAAGCCCTCGAACGCGCTCCCTGGCCGGGCAACATCCGCCAGTTGGAAAACGTCATCGAACGCGCCGTCGTTCTCGCCGAATCTGAAGTCATCACAATGAAAGACCTGCCCGCAGATCTGCTGGAACAGAAAAAACGCCTCCCGGCACGCGTCTTCGAAACCAAAAACGTTCGCTCGGACACGACACGTCGCATCCCACTCTCCGAAGTCGAAGTCATCACCTTTCCCGGCTCGCAGAACCACGTCGATCAGCGACTCACTGAACCCGAACAGCTCAAGCTGGCACTCGCGGAATGCGACGGCAACAAAGCCCAGGCCGCCCGCCTGCTCGGCATGCCCCGTAGCACCTACTACAGCAAACTCAAAAAATACGACATCACCTGATTCGCTTTTCCGATCAACGGTCGAATTTTCCACTGCATATCGGCCACCGACTGGTGAATAGAATTGCTCTTGTCCCCGCTGCGCCGATCGCGATGCTTCGTACCTGTGTCGCGCGCGTGTCCACTTTACATTCACTGCTCTTCTTACTCCTGTGATAAGATCAGCACTATCAAACCCGCTCGTTTCAGCCACACTTTGAAAACGACTGACAAAAATGTGACTTTTTTCGCTGCGGGTCAACACACAACACCACAGGATCGCAACGTACCACAACAGCATCGTCCCGGTATCGGTTCTGTTTGGAAACAGATCGCCATACAGGCACCGCATTACCACCTGGTGCACTGCTGCACGATCACTTGACATAACCGGAAACTGTCTGCCTTTCCTATGGAACGCCATCTCGAAACCTCCCTGTTTATTGAATTCTGCAAACTCGATTCCAGACATCATACGCGCCGGTCACAGGCACGCGCAGCTAAACATTTCCCACCTGTGTCACTTGGCTTTGCAGCAGAATCCTCAAAAAAACAAACTTAAATAATTCAATTTGATTTTTCACTGCCCTTCGAGACAGCTAAGATAAATTCAAACGTTAATCAATCACTGGATACTAAAATTTCTGCCCCACCCCAAGGAACCTCTTCTGTGAATCCAACATGTCTGCTCAATCGTCGTTCCCTGCTGATGCTGCTCGCTGTCACACCTCTGCTCGTCTGCTCCTTTTCACAGGCCGCCAAACCCAGACAGAAAACTATCTTGATGCGATCCGGCTGGCAGACCGTCAATATCGGCGACATCGGCCACACCCCCGGCACACTTCGTTATCTGGAAACATATCTGCCCGATGTCAAAGTCATCCTCTGGCTGCATAAAACGACCCCCGAAATTACCGCGATGCTCCAACAGCGGTTCCCCAAAGTTCAGATCGTACAGGGCAAACTCAACGCCCGCGGCAAAGCCAATAACCCGGAATTCCAGCAAGCCTTCGACGAAGCCGACCTGTTCCTCTACAACTCGGGCATGCACTTCAACCAGTTCTGGCCACCACCAAACTACATCATCGAAGCCTGCACTGTCACAAAGAAACCTCTCGTCCTTTACGGCCAATCCTTCGACGGCTTTGCTCCGGAAGACGAAGCGAAAATGAGCGGACTGCTCTCCCGCGCCGCCGCCATCTACACTCGCGATGTTGAATCCTTCTACTACCTGCGCAAGATCGGCGTCACTTCGCCGTCCCTCGCCTTCGGTCCTGACGGCTGTTTCGGCATTGATGTCCGCGATGATGCCAAAGCCAGCGACTGGCTCAAAGCCCACGACCTGAAACCCAAAGAATTCATCACTGTGACACTCCGCAGCAACACACCCAAAATCGGTGCCAAAAAGAGCACGTCGATGAATCCCGCTAACCCCAGCAAAGAGGACCTCGCCCAGAACGAACTCTGGACGAAGAAACTCCGCGAAGTTATCACCGACTGGGTCCGCAAGACCGGCAAGAAAGTTCTGCTGGCCCCCGAAGTCGATAAAGAAATCGTACACGCGCAGAAAATGATCCTCGACAAATTGCCTGCAGACGTCAAACCCTACGTCGTGAATCGCGATCCTTTCTGGAACGTCGACGAAGCCGCTTCGACTTATGCCCAGGCCATCGCCGTCGTCTCGATGGAACCCCACTCCTGCATTATCTCCCTGGCGATGGGCACCCCCACCATGCACCTGGCCAGCCCGCGTCACGGCCTCAAACGCTGGATGTTCCGCGACATCGGCCTGTCCGAATGGCTGTTCGACATCGACGCCGACCCCGCCGACCAGTTCACCCGCGCCCTGTTAAAGATCGACGCCAAACCAGAACTGGCCCAATCCAAAGTCAATCGCGCCATGCACACCGTCAACACAAGGTCCAAAGAAATGATGGGCGAAATCAAAGAGATCCTCGACCAGCAGGCGAAATGAAATGTGATCGATGCCCCAGTCATTACAACCACAGAAAATGTATCAAGTCCGGGATGCCTTCGAAATTAAAAACGAGTATCCCACAGCACATGCACCCGGCCTGGTTGTTGTTCTAGATCAGCGACTGCATACCGAACCACTACATTTAAATGGCAAGCAAGTACAAATAACGACTCCAGAGGGACATTCTTTCAAATTAATTATTTCTGAAGCGAAAGATCATCTCAAAGCAACCAGCATTTTTTTTAAAGACGTCAATCTGGCGGAAATATCAGTTGGCTCACAGCTTTCTTTTGAAGATCCTTCAGTTAATTAGTCACCATGTACCACGGCTCGTCCGACCGTGATCGAGTGAGCCTGTGATTTAACTGAATGGTTCAGAACATTTTTTTGAACCACGAAAATCACGAACCGGCACGAAAGCATCGCGTAGGAGAGAAGTAACCACCAGGGATGGCCCCGAATGTAATTCGGGGTTGTCGCAGACAACAGGAAATTGTCAGTTAAAGTGTTTGAATGCTTAACGAATTTCCAAGCTTGCTCACACAAAGCCTCCCCGCTCTTCAAGAAATTTCACTATTCTCGACTTCTCACTCTGACGGGCATAGAACAGGGACGTCTGCCCCTGGTTATCCCGGGCGTTCAATTCTGCGTCCCATTGCAGCAGTAACTCAATCACTTTCACACCGTTGTTGCGGTCAGCTGCCAGATGTAAAACAGTCCGACCATCGGCGATCCGGGACGCTACATCTGCACCACGATCCAACAACCACATAGTGGCCTGCACATCTTCGTGCCGGGCCTGACCATGCAGCAGATTCAGTCCGTCTACATACTCATCGTTCACATCGACTCCGTTTGCCAGCAGAAGATCACCGATATGAGAGAACTCATCGTCCTGGCGCTTCATCGACCGCAGAACATCAAACAGCAGTCGCGCATCTCCCACATTGGCACCTCGGTCGAGCAGGTATTCCGCCAGCTGCACATTGCCGCCGCCGGTCGCGGCCACTGCGAACGGCGTACTGTGTAGAAGAAACGGGTACTCGGCATCAATCTCTGCACCTGCTTCCAGTAACAGAACCGCGATGGCCATCAGGCTGTCCCGCATCGCTTCATCATTTATCCAGAGCCGCGAACCGGCACAGTAATGCAGGGCTGTTTTCCCTACCGCATCCACTTTCCCTGCCAGCGCTGAATTTCGATGCAGACGACTGCGCACTCCCGTATGATCCCCGGATGCCGCCGTGGTAAAAATGTCCGCCTTCGCTCCATACTCTTTGAGTTTTTCTACATAAGCAGTCGTATCCTTAGTCGCAGCCAGACAGAGCAGGGGACCATACTCACAACAGGCGTCTGGCTCCGCACCCGCAGAGAGCAAAAGATCGCAGACTGTCAGCAGCCGCGCTGCTTTTCGCGGTCCATGCGAATCAATGGCGAGTGACAGCAGCGCATTCAACTGCGGCGGAGACAACCCGGGCAGAGATTTTCGCACAACCTGCAGGTCACCTTTTTTCGTCGCCGCGACGAGCTGTGCCCGCAATGAATCCGGCTTCTCCTGGCCACGTTTTGCAGCACTCCGCCGCACCGCATTCACACATGCCCGGCAGCGGGCCGCCAGCCCGTCCGGACTCGCAGCGCTCCCGTTAAAATGTGAAGTCGCTTTCGTCTCTCCACATTTGTTACAGGTTTTCGTTTCCGTCATCGTCGCTTCCGCGCTCCCATCATAGTCCCCACCCCAGGCTGGGTCACAATCTGAACGCCTGCCATTTATTCCAGTTTCTGTATTTCCCGCGCACTCTGAATTGTCATCACAAGATACATCATCAGCCCGGCCACACCCACGAACAAAACCATTCCCGACACCCGGCGCAGGTGACTATGAGGTTTTTGAATTGGTTTCGATTGGTTCATAATCTCGCTCCCGTACATGGGATGTCCCTGTCGGCTCGCTCAACAGCAGTCTGTTAAAAATGCTCTCGCTCAAGCTTTCACGTAATTAATCAACCCCCTATAGTTATAATTAACCCCGCTGTGAATAACACGATTATTTTCCGATCGAATTGATACTCAACCACTGACACACTTGATAAACGGTTTGAGAGAAACAATGAAAGAAACCTTGATTCTGATTCCCGGCCTGGGAAGTACTGAAGTCACCTGGCAGCATCAGAGGCAACACCTGGGAGATCTGCTGGACGTGCAGATCCTCGTGATGGACCAGGCAAAACGCAGAGCCGAATTAGTCGAAACCCTGCTCAGCCAGGCACCCGAGCGATTCCATCTGGCGGGACACTCCTTCGGCGGCTGGCTGGCCCAGGCGGTCGCCGCGACAGCTCCCGAGCGGGTCTCGAAACTGATGCTGCTCAACACGTACGCCAGACACAACCCGGAACACATCGGCCTGCTCGAACTGTTTAAAGAGAACCTGCACCAGGGGCTGCTCGGCGAAACACTGGATGCCAACCTGCCGAACATCATTTTTCCGGGTCGCCTGGAAGACGATGAACTCGTGCAGCCCATTCAGAAAATGTTGAAAGGCTTTTCTCCCGCCAGCTATGAACACCAGGTACAGGCCATGATCGATGACTACGCCACCGAAGATCTGCTGCCGCAAATCACCTGCCCGACGCTGGTCGTCCACGCGCGTGAAGACAACACCTTCCCCAGCGCAGAACTGGAATTCATCGCCGACCAGATCCCCGCCGCCCAATTCACCATCATCGAAGAGTGCGGTCACATGTCCCCCATGGAACGCCCCCAGGCCATCACTGCCCTGATGCGACTCTGGTTTAAAAAATAAAAAAGTAGACTTAAGACAGGTCTCCGTGTGCCATCTGTCAGTTTGTGTCAGCAAACTGGACACAGTCTAATCAGACAGTTCCGGTAACGACTCGCGGAGATCATTGATACCGGCTTCCGTGATCTTTGTTCCATCATACTGTAAGACTTGCAGCTTTGTGAGGCCTTTCAGGTGTTTCAAGCCGGCATCACTGACGCGTGTATGGCTCAGGTCAAGATACTTCAGTTTCGAAATTCCATTCAAACTGGCCAGCCCTGTATCACTGATAGCGGTTTCCCGCAAATCAATCACCTGTAATTCTGACAGATGATTCAGCCGGCGCAATCCGGTATCAGTGATCTCTGTTCCACCCAGGTGAAGTTCATTCAGTTTCGCCATCTCGCTCAGGTGCAGCAAACCGCGATCACTGAGTGAGGTCCCGCTCAATCCGAGACGTTCCAGTTTCCGCATATTTTCAATATGAGCCAGCCCCTCATCCGTAATCGAGGTGTCAAACAGATAGAGTGCTTTCAGATTTTTAAACTGACCAATTGTGGCCAGTTCCTCATCACCAATCTCCTTTCCAGTGCCATTGACAAAGATGACATCATTCAATGCAAGGTCAAAGGCATCTGCCGCATAGAACTGAATTTGATCCTGCCAGGACGCGGGCAGCCTGCTGATCAACGCGCCTGGTTCAGAATAAATCGTCATACCATATTCTGTTTTCAGATCTTCAATCGCCCGCCCCTGCTGCATTGTCGACACCACAAACCAGACCAGCCCCCCAACGACCAGCAATCCGACACCTCGCCAGACCCAGCGCAGGCGGCTCACTGGTTTCTGATTTGATTCTGACTGATTCATCGTTCGCTTCCGCTTAGAGGATCACTTTTTGAGTTCAGATTAGCTCACCATATCTTAAATGCTTCTGTCACACGGGGAAGGGATTCCTGAAGCCGGGTAAAGCCGGCTGGTGTAATTTTAGACTCTTTGATCCCCAGATTGGTCAGGCTCGTCAGTTTCTGCAGATGGATTAACCCGGCATCACTGACTGCGGTTTTATTAAGTCCCAGTTCTTCCAGATTTGTCATTCCGCTTAAATGAACAAGCCCAGCATCAGTGATCCGAGTCCCTATAAGGTTCAGCTCCTTGAGTCCAGTCAGATGACTCAAGTGCACCAGACCGGCATCCGAAATGCTGGTCTCTTGAAGATCCAGTTTCTTCAAATTTGTCAGATCACTTAAATGAACGAGCCCTTGATCGGTGATCTGAGTTCCACTTAATACCAGTGAATCCAGGCTTTGCAGTTCTGCGACGGCAATCAGCCCATGATCATTCAGTTTTGAATAATCCATAACCAAATACTGCAGCATCGATAATTTTTTCAATGATGATAGTCCAATGCCTGATACATTTGTGCCACTCAGTTTAAGTGACTCCAGATTCTGTAATTGATTCAACTGTAACAGGCCATCGTCAGTCACTTTTGTATCGCTCAGGTCAAGCGATTGCAGGCTGGTGAGTCTCTGCAAATGAATGAGTCCCATGTCACTGATTGATGTTCTATTAAGATAAAGACTCTCAAGTTTTCGAAGTTTTGCCAGATGCATAAGCCCCGCATCACTCACATGCGAATCCTCTAATCTGAGACGGGTCAGATTCACAAGTCCTTTCAAATGGGAGACACCTTTGTCGGTGATGTTTTCTCGCTCAAATTCCAGAGTCTCCAGTTTTTTCAGATCCTGCAAATGAGCCAGTCCGGCATCGCTGATTGCAGTATCACTCAGGTAAAGATAGTGTAGATTTTTCAGCTTACCTACATACTTCAAATCAGAATCAGTGATTGTAGCGCCTGTCAAAGTCAAAGCTTTCAGGCTCTGAAGACCCGTAATGTGCTTCAGTCTCCCTTCTTCGATCGAGGCGGAAAAGAAATCAATATATGTCAGGTGTTTGAATTGACTGATCGCGATGAAATCATCTTCACTGAGACTTTGATACCTGCAATCCAATTCGACAGCAGTCATCAACCCCAGGAAATTCTCTTCGCCGAGAGTGTCATCCAACCAGTACTGCCAGTCGAGAGGCAATGCACGTAGTAAAGTACCTTCTTCGGTGGAAACGATGATGCCGTTCTCTTCCAACTGTCGAATCACCCGTGCGTTTTGAACGGTTGTCACGATCAACAAACTCAGCCCCACGATGGACACAAATAAAATTGTTCGCCATATCCAGCGCAAACGACCGGGATATTTCTGAGTTGGTTCTGGGGAGGTCATGACTGATGTCTCTGTTATCAGTTACTGGATCGTCGAGATTTGAAAGCTCGCGACTTCAATCTAGCATGCCGGTATTGTACCGGCAAGAAGGAGTGCGCAGGATAAAGCGGTTAAAGCATCACGTTCTTATTTTTCAGGTGTTGCACAATACTTTTTGAGCTCCATGATTGCTTCGTCTCTGCGTTTGAAAGACCACTCAGTATCGAACCAGATTTTATCGATCTTATAACTGAGTGCATCCGCGGCACGATCACAGACTCGCATCGGGTATTCGTAACCTTCGATCTGTCGCTGATCATCAAGCAAAGAGCAAATCAGATCGATGTCTATGGAACTTCCATAATTCATTATGTCGCACAAACGTCCGAGACGCTGAGCACTTTTTGTCGTCTCACGAAACTCCTTAAAGAACTCTTTACTACGATGGGGGATTTTCATGTTGATCACATACAGGATGTTCCCAACATGATTTGATTTCTCGGGCAAGCTGGCGAGAATTATTTTCGCATTCCTGAAAATTGGTGGGGGCACTGGTTGTACCAGGCCAAAGACTGCCACTCTGAAATAATCGGGATTTGCAGTTGTCCGGGCGATTTCCTGTAACCGGTCCTGAACGCCCTTTGCTCGGGACACGCTGATCGATTTCAGATATTCCAGTTGTAATTCACTGTTTTCGAGTTTAGTAAAATTGATGTTGTTCAGTTGATCGACTAAAAAGTTCGTATAGTCGCCGCGTTTAGCCAGCGCCAACAGACAGGCGGGTGCAATCGCTTTTTCTTTGGGATCGGCAAGAAAAATCCGGTGGAGTGCCTCGCTTACCTGTTTATTTTTGTCATACGTCAGCGATCTGATAAAACTGGCCCGTTCGCCTACCGAGACAGCGGGCATGAGGGGCCTGTCAGCAAATCTGACAGGCGGCATTCGGTCAAACAACTGGACGAGCAATTCATGTGATTTCGCTTCGGGAAAATCTGAGTCAGAACCTCGATTAATTTCCTGAAGATACGCGACATCAGAGTAAAGATGCCTCATAATGCCGATCTCATATGGCTTACCATTGGCTCGAATAAAATCGGCCAACAGTTTCTGTCGTTGATTATATTCCTTGACCTTATAGAGTCTGTCGTCGACGAATGTGGACACTTTGTCGGCATCATATGTCGGTTGATCCAGATATTTGATGACAAGCGGGCCGACCACCTCAGGATAGTAATACGAGAGTCGCAGATACGCGTCATACATTCGGCGACCATCATCGGGTTCTTCAAAATCCTGGACAAGAAGCTGGATATGCTGTTTGCGTGTCAGACCTTTCCATTCCTGGATCACGGCCTCGCGCAAGCGTTTGGAATACGTGGGGGAACTCACATCGACGATTCCAGATGGCACATACCTAACTGCCGCATACCGCCGGTTGACAATTTGTCCCAGAGCAACGAAACAGAGATCGCCCACCGTCAGGCTGTGCCTGTAGGGATGATCTTTGTCATCGTCAAACAAATCCCGACTCACTCCCTGGGGAATCTCCCTGCGTGTCCGACTATTAAAATCGAACTGATCGGTGAACACCGTCACCGAGATGCCTTGCGAAGCTGTCATGTTGATTTTGCGATCATCGCCCATGTGTTTGATCAAAGCGGGAACCGCATCGACCCCCTGTTCAACGATTCGGCGAAGTGTCTCACTGCGAACGGGTTTGAACCCACCGAGAAGAAATGTGCTTTCTTGCCCGGTATCCGCGTAAGGTAAAAATTCGGTACCGGAAAAGGATGACGAATATCCATACCCGGGTTTCGATATTTCTATGAGTTTGTCGATCAGAGATTCAACGTTTTCCCAGGCAGCACAAGTTTCTGCGATTACCAGAAATAGTACGATCACAATGAGCCTGCTCATAAAGACTCCCTGGCTATGAAAGTTGCATTTGCATCCTGCTTCAATCTCTACCAGAATGCTTGTAAGCGACGTTTACAGGTTTCGTCTTCGGACCAATAGAAGTCCCACATTTTGCTCGCTGAATTTTCAGTATTTCTAACAAGATGACCAGCTTCCGTTGCCCCTCCTTCATATATTGTTTCAGCAATGCGTGCATCTGTCTAACTTTTTCTGGATGTTTCCCTGAAATGTCGATGGATTCTTCGATGTTCTGATCCGGGTTAATCAGTTTTAGGTCATTGGAACGAATGGCACTGTCGACACCACAAACCAGACCAGCCCACCAACAACCAGCAACCCGACACCCCGCCACATCCAGCGAAAGCGTCCGGGAGATTTCTGATTTGGTTCGGGTGGTGGCATTTCATGTTCCGGTTCAAAAAATCGGTTCTCTCAAAACAGCCACTGCTGGCCCTTACCTGTAACAGGCGGTTTGAACTGTTCGTAATTTAAAGCCGGTAAGCGTCGATCCAGTTCCAGTTTACCACAGAAGACCTTGAACAGACTGCCGATCTGCTCGGCGATTTCCCCGGTGCCCCGCTGGCGGCTGCCGAATTCCGAGTTGTTCAGCTTGCCGTCCCGCGTCTGGCGGATGCGACTAAGCACCCGTTCCTTCCGCGCGGGCTGTGTTCGTTCCAGCCATTCCTCAAACACCGGTTTCACCGTCAAAGGCAGACGCAGCAAGATGTAACTGGCTGACATCGCCCCCGCCTCTTTCGCTGCTTTCAGAATCTCCGGTACTTCATGATCGTTCAACCCTGGAATGATGGGCGAGACCATCACCTTTGTTGGCACGCCCGCCGCCGACAGTTCGCGAATCGACCGCAGCCGCGCCGCCGGGATACTTGTCCGCGGCTCCATTTCACGAGCCAGTTGCGGGTCGAGTGTGGTAATCGACAGGCTCACGTGCACCAGCGACCGCCGGGCCATCGAGGTCAACAGCTCCAAATCCCGCACAACCAGTGCATTTTTCGTGACGATGCCGATCGGCTGATTGGCTTCGGATGCCACTTCCAGACACTGACGCGTCAACTTAAATTCACGTTCGGCGGGTTGATAGCAGTCGGTGATGCCGGAAAACGCGATCAGTTCCGGCTGCCAGTCGCTGCGGCTCAGAAAGTCGCGAAACAGTTTTGCAGCGTCATGCTTGACCATGATCTTCGTTTCAAAGTCGAGACCGGCATTGTATCCCAGATATTCATGAAAGGGCCGGGCATAACAGTAACTGCAGCCATGCGCGCAGCCCCGATAGGGATTCACACTAAACCGAAAGTTGAGGTCGGAGGAATCGTTCTCGGTCACGATCGATTTGGAATTGTCGTCAATGTACTCAATCCGCCGAGGCTGGGAGAGATATTCGTCATCCCACTCCAGCTGTTCCAGATCCGGTTCTGAGTACGTCGACTCGAAACGATTGGGTGGATTGAGATTCGAACCGTGTCGCATGGCTTGCCAAATGCTTGAGTAAAAAAGTCGTTGTAAGTGTCACTTCTATTTTATATGTGATCACAGTGTTTGGGGAAGCTTCGATCCTTAGAATCAATTTCCCTGTTGGCCCGTGTGAATTTATTCCAGGTGCGTTCCGGCCAGGTATTCCACCGGTAACCTGTGATTATGAAACCGATTCCGCTCATCAACAGAATCAGCAACAGTATGGTTTGTCGCTTTTTATTCCGCACGCTCGGATTCATAATGCTTCCCATTCCCAGAAAATGTTTGCAGTCCTGAAATCCTGGTTGGTAAAAATCCCATGCCAAGTTGCAGTTCATCAAACTCCACTGGAGAACCGGTATCGTGCTCGAAATACCCGGCATTCTGGAAAGTGCTATTTCACGCCGCTGCTTTCTGCAAACAGCGGGCTACGCTGCGATTGCCGCTGCGTTGAATCAGCGGCGTCTCTCTGCCAGCAAAAACACACCGCATACGCCGATACGTTCCTGCGTGTTGTTAATGCTTTATGGTGGTCCCAGTCAGATCGACACCTGGGACATGAAGCCCGAAGCCTCTTCCGAAGTGCGGGGCGAATATCGACCGATCAAAACCAGTGTGCCCGGACTGATTAACTGCGAACACCTTACCGCGTGCGCCCAGATCATGCATAAGCTGACAGTCATCCGCTCGATGCACCACGATCTGACCAATCACAATTCCGCCATGTATCAGGCGCTGGTCGGAAAGACCCCTTCCAGCAACAACGAGGTGCTTGGTGAAAACCGTCTGGGAGATTTCCCCAATGTTGCCGCCGCCATCAGTTATGCCACGGCCCACGGTGCGCTCGCCAGAACCGGTAATCCCCTGATCAACGTCGCGTTGCCGCATGTGATGCACAACGTCGTCGACCTGCCCGGGCAGAATTCCGGTTTTCTGGGAGGCAGTCACGATCCATTTCAGATCAATGCTGATCCGAACGCAGAGCAGTTCCGGGTTCAAAACCTGCAGCGTCCGCCCGCCGTCAGCGAACCACGTCTGCAGGATCGTCGCGCGTTATTGAAATCACTGGATCAGCTGGATGTGGAAAATGTCGACCTGGCAAGCTATCAGCGGCGGGCATTTGAATTACTGCAGAATGATACCGTACAGAATGCGTTCCGCATCGAGCGCGAGCCGACATCTGTTCGTGAACAGTACGGCCGCCATAAGCTGGGGCAAAGCCTGCTGCTGGCGCGACGACTTGTGGAATCAGGAGTCCGCTTCATCAATGTGCACGACGGCGTCCTCAACGGTCAGACCGTGAACTGGGACAGCCATTCCAACCTGTTTCCCAGACATCGCGAACTGCTGGCTCCTTTAGACCAGGGATTTGCAGCGTTCATTAATGATCTCGACCAGCGCGGTCTGCTGGATTCGACTCTCGTCATCGCCATGGGAGAATTTGGGCGCACGCCCCGCGTGAATGTGCATGGTGGGCGCGATCATTGGCCTAACTGCTACAGCGTTGTACTGGCCGGTGGTGGAGTTCAACAGGGCACGGCATACGGCGCCAGCGACAATCTCGGCGTCTATCCACAGTCTCATCCGGTCACGCCGGCTGACCTGGCTGCCACCATCTTCACCCGCTTCGGCATCAATCCCGAAATCGAAATCCGGGACCGCACCGACCGTCCGTTTAAGCTCTCCGAAGGGAACTTCATTCCCGTGTTTTAATCCCGTCTGCCGCCTGATGCAGGTATTTAAACACCATTATTTTCTACAGGGGCGCGTGGGAAGCAACAGGTGGAAGCAGGCACCCCGCTCTGAAGTGGAACGGTAATAGATTCGACCTCCGGCTGCTTCTACCAGGGAACGGCTTAAAGACAGGCCGATACCCAGTCCATCTTTTTTATTCGTGGTAAACGGAGTAAACAGATGGTCGACGAAATCTTCTGGTACACCATTTCCTGTATCTGTAATCGCAACCAGAATCATCGAATCTTCAGCAGACGAAACGTTAATGGTCAGCTTGCGGGGATAAGAAGATTCCGCCATTGCCTCCAGGGCATTGATAAATAAATTGGCCAGCACCTGCTCTATCTGTACGCGATCTGCATACACAACCATAAATTTCGTCTGGCTCTCAATCTTCACTTCGATCTGTCGATGTCGCAGTTCATATTGAATCAATTCCAGGGCACTTCGAATACTTTCCTGAATATTGAACTGGATCGCCTGCAGAGTCCGTTTTTCAGCCAGCGATTTCAGTTTCCGTACAATCTCGCCGGAACGCAGTGACAGTTCCTGAATTTTATCCACCAGGTGAGTCATTTCGCGATTCTCATTCAAATGCTGCCTCATGGCCGCTGTATAATTTGCAATGGCGGTCAAAGGTTGATTGAGCTCATGGGAAATACCGGCCGTCAATTCTCCCATCACAGCCAGCCGGGAAGCATGCGCCAGGATATCCCGATATTCCTGTGCCTTCCTGATCGCTTCATATCTTTCCGTCATATCCTGTACGGTCCCATGCATGAACAAGACCTCGCCTTCATCATTCTTTTTCAGCAAAGCGCGTTCATGGACATGACGGACTTCCCCGTCAGGCCGCAGGATGCGATGTTCGATGCTGTATGGTAAATCATATTTTAATGATTGAGCAATCATTTGATCTACCAGCGGGCGATCGTCGGGATGAATGGTCTGCAGAAAGAACTCGTTCGTGAGAATAATGTCTGACTTCGTCACACCAAAGATACGATAGACTTCATCTGACCACCAGATTGTATCATCTTTGATACACCACTCCCAACTGCCGATATGGGCCAGTCTCTGGGCTTCTGAAAGTTTTTCATGCAGATCTTTCAGCTCCATTTCTGCGATTTTCTGATCATTAATCTGCTCAATCATCATCAGAAATTCATCGGACAGATAAGGCAGCACGCGCGCCCGATACCAGCTTTTTTTCTCCTGCTTGACCAGACAATAATCAAGCGTTTCAATCTGCTGGGAATCATAAACGCGGTTGATGAGCAACTTCATCTGACTTCTGACGTTACCTGGTAATACACTCCAGATGATGCTGCCACGATGCAATGTGGGCGAGAGGAAATGATCCATCTTGCTGCGGCTGTTAAAATTGATAATTTCTCCATTACGATTGAGCACCAGTACCACATCCGGTATCGCAATGAACATGGCTTTTAACTGTGCAGTCCGCCTGGCAAGTTCTTCCGTTCGCTCTTCAACACATCGCTCCAGTTCTGCGTGCTCTCTGTGGACGGCATCCTCTTCCTGTTTGCGGCTGGTGATATCTACACCGATACCGACAATGCGTGTCACTCGATGATTATCATCATAAACAGGAAAGGCCCGTACCTGCATCCACCTCGCACTGCCATCCTTATGAATGATTCTGAACCGCGGAAATTCAGAATCAGAGAGACCATTTTCTGATGTCGCCCTGATCTCACTTTCAACGGATTCACGATCATCCGGATGAATTGCGTCCAGACAGGACCGGGGATCATCATACAGGCTCTGGCAGCTACGGCCCCAGATCACTTCATACATCTGGCTCGCATAATAAACTTCGCGCCAGTCAGGACTACAGACCCAGAATAGTTCATTAATATTTTCTGAGATCTGCCGAAACATCTGATCGTTCTCGCGCAGTGCCTGTTCAGTCTCTTTTCGCGCGGTGATATCCACGCCCACACTCAGGGTCCCAATGATACGGTCTGTAGCATCTCTCAGTAACGAATTGTGCCAGGCGATCGACTTCAGTCTGCCACTTGCCGTAATGATTTCATTCTCAAAGTACTCCACCGGCATCAGATCTCCCTGGATCAGCTTCTCAAACAGTGCGCGAACTTCCTCACGATTCGCATCTGGTAGAAAATGGTCGAACCAGTTCTTGCCGATAATTTCAGATTCCTCAGCCTCCAGCAGCAGACTGCCTTGCCGATTGATTAAATTCACCGTCTGATTTGTATCGATGGCAATGATCATCTCACCAACCAGATTAAAATACTGGTGGGCCAGATCTTGTACCTTATTACTATTTCTTTCCGCCTGCTGCTGTTCCAGTTCCGCAACACGTCGACGCAGCGTTTTCACTTCTTCCAGGAGTTCAACGGTTGTTAGTTCGGGCATGGCTTCCGTTTTTGTCGATTTGAAATACAGAATTCTGTGATTGATTTTCCACTGAAATTGAGTGGCTGGATTTTACTTATTTTCTTCCAGTTCCTCTTTCAAACCTCTGCGTTCCAGGGTTCGTTCCAGCAGCATATCGTAGATCGGGCGACTGCCCAGAGATTGCGCGACGATGCTGGCGGTCATACAGGTCACGATCATTGCCGGCAGCAGTTCGAAGCTGTCAGTCATCTCTGCGACCAGCACAATCCCCGTCAGCGGTGCCCGTACTGTTGCTGCAAACAGGGCTCCCATCGCCGCAACCGCAAATGTCGCCGCCTGCAGTTCTGCCTGCGGTGCGAGCTCATGTACCACATACCCAAAGCTCGTACCTATCAATGCGCCCAGCGCCAACATTGGTGCGAAGATACCGCCGGGCACACCCATTGAATAGCTTAAAAACGTCAACCCGGCCCGCACGACAAGTAACGCCAGCAGAAAGCCGAGCAGGGGGGACTCCGCAAAGATTTCCTTCACCAGCGCTTCACCGCCACCCACATATTCCGGCGCAATGATCATCAGCGCACCGACCACTGCCCCCACCGACGCCGCGATAACCAGCATCAAGCGGCTGTTCAATCCATCAGAGATCCGCAGGCACTTTAACATCACCGAGTTAAAACCGGCCCCCAATACGCCAATCAATGCGCCCAGCAGCAGGTTCAATGACAGAGTCAGCAACAGATTACCCGGCGGCTGAAAGGTGGGTAGAGATGCCTGTAACTGAACCGGCAGTTGAGGAAGTGTGCCGAATACCTGATCGTTGATCAGATTCGCCGTGATACTGGCAATAATTACTGCGTGTAACGCGACAAAACTGTATTGAAATCGAGGCCGGACTTCTTCGATCATAAACAGGATCGCGCCCAGTGGCGCACTGAAGGCAACGCTCAAGCCCGCGGTCGCGCCCGCGGCCAGAAAGGTATTCAAAGTATGCTTATCCGAGTTCGCTTTTTCACCGACGATCTGACCGACACATCCCCCCAGGTGAATCGTCGGGCCTTCCCGTCCGAGCACCAGACCTGCCCCCATCGACAGCACGCCACCAATGAATTTCACCGGCAAAACACTCCGCCAGCGGAGCGTCATCAGTTCGCCCATCACGCCTTCCACTTCCTGAATGCCGCTGCCGGCGGTCTCCGGTGCATATTTCCGTACGAGGACCGCTGCGGTCGCCACCATCGCCGCTCCGATAATTGCTGCTGTCAATATCGTCAGAAAGGCAGAACCGGAAAACGACGTAGAGATCACAGCATAAACATCGATCACTTTATCGAGGCAGTAATGAAAGGCCGATCCCAGTGTACCAACCCCCACGCCAATCACCAGCGCCAGCAGATAAATCCACATTGCCGTCTTCAATTCGATACGCTGACTCTCGCCGCCTTCTTCCATTCCTGCATCCTGTAGCTGGTCAGTGGGATTTGTTCCAGAACAATGCTGTTCACAGACAAAGCACGATAACAGGAATCGGGAAAAAATGGTACCTTTTTAAGGCACGTTCAAAAAAGCCATTCGAGAGGGATTCCTACCCAGAGAACGATGTATCCCAGAGCAAAGAAAAAGCAGACCAGAATTCCGGACAGCAGTCCACTCAGGGGATAGCGTAAAGCGGTACCGCCGGCCGTCAGAAAGATACAGGCGGCTATCCCTTTTCCAAACGCCTGGCGGATATGATCCTGCGACAGAGAGAGTTCGACCACACTGACATAGAGATGAAACAGGGCTACAGCGATCAGCATCACCAGGGTCAGCACACTCAACTTCGCGATTTTCATCAGTCCCGCTGTCATATGATTTTATTCCTGTAATCAGTACAGAGCTGACGTTTTAGAAAGGATCCTGCTCTCTCAGATGCCTCCGGTCAACATAAGCCACACGCCTGTCAGATTCAACATTAATGTCACCACGAGTGTCAGGTAGCTGCAAATCACAACGGGCCAGTTAATCTGAGAATCTGCCGGGGATTGATCAACGAGTGAAAGCGTCATTGTAATGCCGACGACCAGGGTGATCCCGCTTTGCAGAATCACAGTGATGTAGACTTCCAGATCCGGTAGCCACAGGTAGGAGAGTCCATTCAACAGACTGTAGGCCGTCACCAGAGTCAACAGTGTTCCGCCGACTTGTGTCGTCGTCGCAGCGTTTTTCTGGCTAGTGCCTCGAAATCTCAAGGACCAGAGCAACATCCAGAACATCAGTAAAACTGTCAGAAACCAGACGGCTCTAAACCACCCTGGATCATTCCTCACAAACAGAAAATAAAGGCTCAGGTTGAATGCGACAATCAATAGAAGATTGATCGACAGCAATAGCCGGTCAACACTGAATCGTTTCAACCGTGGAGAACCTGTTTGCATCAGACCACCCGAGTACGAGTCAACGCATTTCGATCACAGTCCCTGTTTACGTTTGAGTTTTTCCAGCCGTTTCTGTTCGCGACGTTCTTCACGTTCTTTGCGACGCTCCTCACGTTCTTTCTGAATCCGCTCCATCTCTTCGGGCGTTCGTTCGGGGAACAGGCTTTGAATCTGTGCCCCCACGCCACTGCCTAAAACAGCATCCAGTGCATTGACTCCCATCTGCTTGGCGTAGTTGCCAACCTGGCTCATGTCGACTTTGGGTTTCTTCAAGGTCCCGCCAATCGGCAGTCGCAGTGGCTTACTGATGAGCGCTTTTACAAACGGCTTGTCACTGTCTTCCGAAATCAGATTGCCGAATCCGACTTCCGCCACCAGGTCCAGCGATTCATCCAGACCAACTGAACCCGTGGTTCGGATCGTGACCCCCTTCATCTGCACTTCAAACGGAGAATGAAAGACCCGGCCATCAATCATATGATAATGCAACGCCTGATTCTGCACCTGTAGGAATACCGAATCCGAGCTGATTAAGCGACTCGACCGATTGATATTCACGATCGACAGCACCTGATCGATTTTTTCCGCTAACGCATCAAACAACGGCCCCGGCTTGACCTTTGTCGATTTGACGAGCAGCGTCCCCTTTGCTTCGCCGAGTTCCGGTTGATCAATGGGAATGATGGCGTAATCCTGGCTCAGTGAAAACTGCCCCTGAATATTCGTGCTGTTTGCCAGCATCGGTGCGACGTATTTCAGTGAGTTGCGTGTCATCTCGGGCGTGAACTGAAAATTATCGATCACATCCCCTTTTTCAAAAACCAGTACTGCCGGTTTCACATCCAGTCGCACAATCGGTGCGATTCTCAGACGGCCTCCACTCACCTGCAGATCAAGGGGCGTAATATGAATCTGCCCATCCTTGATGGTTGCCTCGATATTGGTCTTACCACTGGTCAAGCCACGGATATTCGCTTTTTCCCAGCCAAACCCGGCTTCTCCAGTCAAATCATTATACTGATCGGTGGGGACGAACAGTGGTCGCGTATTGGGATACAACGGACGCGGCAGCGGGTTCAGAACCATTTCGCGCGCCTGATCGTTTGCCGTACTGCCCAGAGGTCCGTTTAAAGTGAACGGTCGGGTCTCGTGACCGACGATCTCGACATCCGGCCCCAGTTTACTGCGGAGCAGGGGAGTCAGGTTTTCCCAGTCGTAGGTCACTTCCCCCGCCAGTCTGACCTGTTTACGGGTCGACAGCTCTTTGATTTCCCCTTTCGCGGTCAGGTCCAGCATCTCCGATTGAATCGACATCTGGTTCAAGGTGAGCGAATCCTCGTTCAGATCCTGTAGTGTATCTCCTTCCACGCGCACTTCGGGTTCCTGCCAACTGATGGCCCATCCGGGATTACGTTTGCTGGGAACCATTTTCTTCCCGGGTGACACCGGCTCACGTATGGGGGCTTCAATGGCAAATTCTGCAATCGTCGCACGCCAGTTTGCCAGTCGCGAGGTTTCAGTCACGACCACGTTAGCCTGTCCTTGAATTGTCCCGTAGTATTTCTGTTCGGGTGGCTCTGCCGGATTCTGAAACCAGAGCGAAAGCGCATGCAGGTCACCATTCATAGACAGTGATCCCACAAACGAAGGCGTGTGAACTTCTTCGTTGGGAAGTTGAACTTCCAGTTTTTCTCCGTTGACCGCGACTGCGGTACCGCGATAGGTCAGCTTTGACGCCTTGAGCGTTTTCTGTTTCCCGTCCCAGCTTCCCGCTGTTTTTAATTCGGCCCGAGGCTCACTGATCCACATGTCGGGTGTCTGAATACGGACGTTTGTCAGATCCAGCGTGGTATTATCGTGGATAAAATATTGATCGCCAATGGAAATGGAAGAGGCAAACTTGACGTCTCCTGACAGCTGCAGATCCTCCTTCGCCAGTGGTCGCACCCGGTCTCCCCAGGATGCAAGATTGCCCTGCAGTTGAATCTTGAAAGGCAGCAGCTGCTGACGTGCTTCCTCTTTCGGCTGACGATCAATGGTGGTGGGCGATTCCAGTTTTGCCTGGAACGCATCGGCACCGGAAATCAATGTCACAATGAACCGTTCTACATGTATCTGTTGTTCGTCCGTTTTCCCTGCACCATCCACGGTCAGTTTCAATTCCGGTTCCTGCCAGCCCCGTCGATCGGGCATTGCCAGTTGCAGGTGATCGAAATTCAAAAATGATTTTGTCTCCCATGACTCTCCTGTCACTTTGAAGTCAACTTCGCCATTCATCTTGCCTTTCAAAGCCACCGCCTGCAGATCGACAAACTGCTCCAATCGTTGTGACAGCTGGTCCAGGTCTGCTTCCAGTCGAAGCTTCAGATCGCTGGCATTGCCACTACCGGTCACTTTCAGGAAATCGGATTCACACTTCAGGGAACGGATATCAAACGAATCTGGCCCTCTGACAATCTGCATCATCAACGAGACCGGCTGCTGCCAGCGAATTTCCTGTCCGTTATTACGACCTGTCAGATCTGACGTTTTCAAGTCGATAGCCCATGTCGAGTTCTGATTCTGTTCCGGCTGCTGCGGATCGAAATTGGAAACTCCAAAGTTAACCGTGCCCGAAGTTATCTGCATGCCCGGTTTCAGATGCATCGTTTCCGGGAGCTGTTTTGCCGTTTCCGCCAGGTCCAGATCGCCGGACAGTTTGAGCTGGGAATTCAACAGCCCCTTCAGCTTTTCCTGTTTGTTTTCATCCTTCAGGTCATCCCAGTTCAATTTCCCCTGCAATGCGACTTTGCCCAACTGCGACTCGGCACGGGCTTCTTTGAAATACAACACCCCATCCGCGGCCATCAGGTCAATATTGCCTTTCGCGTAATCGGTCGAGATTTCATCGGTGCCCAGTAACTCCGGCGCACCAAATACGAGTGGCGTCGCTTCCCAGTTTCCTTTGACGGCAAACCGCGGTGCTTCTTTTGTTCCCGACCATTTGACTTCCATCTCGGAATTGGAAATCCCATCCAGGTACGCACCGGGGGACAACGCACTGACCAGAGGCATTAACTGTTTCAGATCGAAAAAACGGGTTTTGAATTTCAGTGAGCCCGATCGTGAGGCGTCTGGTTCACCCGATTTAACGGCACTGACCAGAAATTCAATTTCCGCGGGATTCCTGATCTCTGCATTTTCCCCCACTGGTTCCTTCCAACTGCCTTCAACCATCACCGGATCGGTGCGCAGTTCGGGGCGTGTGACGGTGATATTCATACCTGTCAGGTAGGGTGTGGACTCGTCCGCGGCATTGACGACATTGAGGTTGAGATCAGAGAGATGCAGCGTCAGCGACTGTTGCGATCCGGTTTTGGGTTCTTCCTGCGCGTCGGGATCTCCCTGGGGATTTTCTTTCGTTCCTTTATTGATGATGGCCGTCAGCAGATCCTGATTCGCGAGCCCCTGAGCGTTGACATACGTCAGAGTCGTCACGCCGTCCACATTCACATCGCCGACACGCTTGCGGTCCTTCGCCAGTTCCCACAACGTTTTTTTCGTTTGAATCTGATCGATGCGAACCACATCCCGTCCTTCAAAATCTTCCAATGCCACATCCCGAAATGTCACCGGTGCTCCCCAATTGAGACTGACTGCTCCGGTACGAATCTCACCCGGATAGTTTTTCAGAATGCGGGGCAGAATCGAATCTTTCAGCGAGGTTCGCGAAACGATCTGTGGAGCAAACCAGAGCAGCACACAGAATCCGATGACCAGCACCAGAAAAATACGACCCATTGAACCGCGCTCGTTCTTCTGATCTTTCGCTGAGCTGCTGTCTGTCGATTTGGCTTTGGTTGTTTCTGACTGGGACATGACTGATCCTGTGTTTGAGTCCGTTGTGCAGGATGAACCCGATGCAGGGCATTCGTGATAATCATCCGTGTCTACTGTTCGGCTGCCCGCTGTGGTAACTATATGGGGAATTTCTGGCAGCGACAATGTTCGAACCGGAAAGATTCCCGCTTCCCATTCAGGATATTCGCTGAAAACAGACGATTTCCTGATTTGGATTTCCCTGAAACAGTGTTATTCACGGGGGTGACTGCCTATGATAGAAGCAGACGCTGTTTGATATTTTCTGTGTGTTTATTGATATAAGTGAATGAGAATGGAAACCTTAAAAGCAATTGAAGCAAGACGTTCTGTCAAATCATACGATCCCGATCATCAGATGACCGACGAGGAAATCAACAAACTCCTCACTTATACGCTGCTTTCTCCCACAGCCTTTAATATTCAACACTGGCGATTTGTCGTAGTCAAAGATCCTGAATTGCGGCAGAAAATTCGCGAAGCCTCCTGGAATCAGGCACAGGTCACCGATGCCTCCCTGCTGGTTGTCATCTGCGCTGACATGAAGTCCTGGCAGAAAGATCCGATGCGGTACTGGCAGAATGCCCCGGAACCGGTTCAGCAGGCGCTGGTACCCATGATCTTGTCATTTTATAAAAACGAAGAACAACTGGAACGCGATGAAGCCCAGCGTTCCTGCGGCATGGCCGCTCAAACCATGATGCTGGTTGCCAAAGACATGGGTTACGATACCTGTCCTATGGATGGTTTTGACTTCGAAAAAGTCGCCGATCTGATCAATCTGCCTGAGGATTTCCTCATTTCCATGTTCGTCGTGGTCGGAAAACCGGTTCGACCCGCCAATGAACGGGGAGGACAGTTGTCACTGGATGAGGTGCTGATTTACGATCGTTTTGAATAAAAAACCTCGTCGAACCCTCAATTTCCACACCCAGTTTGGTAAGATGCAGCCTATTACTAACTTATATTTAGAAATACGGTATCTCATCCATGAACGACCAGCCGCCCACCAGTTTCTTCAAACGTCTTCTCGCCAGCCTGGGTCCCGCCATTATTACGGCGTCAGTAGTACTCGGGCCGGGCAGTATTCTGTCGGCTTCTAAAATAGGCCATACCTACGCCTACCAGATGAGCTGGGTGCTGGTCATTGCCGTCATCATGATGATCGCCATGACGGCACTCTCAGCCCGACTCGGAATTCAACTCAAGGGCACGATCTGCGACGAACTGGCAGAACGCGCCGGTCGACCGGTGGCTGCTGCGACCGGGGTCATCCTGTTCTTAATCGCCGCCTGTTTTCAATTCAGTAACAACCTCGGCGTGCTGGCGGCCGTCGAACCGTTCATGAAAGAAGGCAACGATTATTCCCTTGCCATCATCATCGGCATGAATGCCTTCATCATTCTGGCACTCTACGGTTTCAAACACCTGTATGGTGTGATTGAAAAACTGATGAAGCTGCTGGTCGCGATCATGATCATCGCTTTTGCCATCAATCTGTTTCAGGTCAAGCCGGACTGGCTGAAAGCAATCGCAGGACTCATCCCGTCTCTGCCCGAACAGGCTGCCAACGGCGCTGGAATGAAAGAAGTCATGACGCCTATCGTCGCGATGTATGCCACCACATTCTCCGTCGCGGGTGCTTTTTATCAGTCCTATCTGGTACGTCAGAAAGGCTGGACCCGGGCAAACCTCAAACAGGGGCTCATCGATTCCACACTTGGCATCAGTATGCTGGGACTGATTACGTTAATGGTACTGATCACCGCTGCCAAAGTGCTATACCAGAATCCAGACGTTGAAACTTTGACCTCCGTCTCTGATGTCGCCACCAGCCTTGAACCCGGTTTTGGTAAATCGGCCATGGTGATTTTCTCACTGGGGATTTTTGCCGGTGCCTTCAGTTCGTTCCTGGTCAACGCCATGATTGGCGGTTCGATCCTGGCCGATGGTTTCGGACTGGGCGGCTATATCGATCAGAAATGGCCCAAACTGTTTACGGTGTTCGCTCTCATGGTCGGGATGGCAGTGGCCATCTATACAAAAACCATGGGACAAAAGCCGGTAGGATTGATCATCTTTGCTCAGTCACTGACGGTTCTGGGCATTCCGATGCTGGCGATCGCCATGCTCTGGCTGGCGACACGTGCCGACATGAAAGGTGAGAACGCCATCCCCGCCTGGATGAAAATCCTTGGGTTTATTGGTTTGATCACCTCTGTTCTGCTGGCGATCCGCACTGCCGTCAATTTGCTCAGTTGATCAGAGAGATTCGCTGACATTGCTGTGCGCTCACGTTCCAGCTTCTTCCTCCGGGCTGTTTTTGCGCCAGCCGGTGGTTAGATGGTCGTCGGTCTGTGTCGGCGGCTTGAGACGGTGTACTTCCAGGTGGTTGACCTGCAGCGTTGCGGTCTCAACATAGAAACCCAGCATCCCACTCGTAAACGTGGAGTTCGCCAGCGAGAGCACGATACCTCCATTCACGCTCAACTCGTGATAACTGCCGAACGACACCATTTGAATCTGGACGTCATCCGGATCGCTCACCCGCCAGAAACCATCCTGCAGCGACTCAAACTGCATCATGTTTTCGCCGGACTTCTCTTCACCCGTCTTCCAGGAACGAAACTGCGCTATCCCTTTCAACAGATCCAGCGACAGGTAGTATCCATCATACGATTCCGCATCGATGCGAATCAGAATGCCGCACTTTCCGTCTCCCTGCATCGAAAAATGACACCGCAGACGAAAACAGCTCACTTCTTCATTGAAGACAAAACCCTGATAACCGGCTTCACTCACGACCTTCAATGATCCGTCATTGACACGGAAAAAGGATTCTTCGTGAGTCCCTTTTAACACGTGCAGACGGTGTGAATCGAGTCGATCAAGCACGCGTTCGTGAATCCCCTCGAACGTGGTAGTGCGCAACTGGCCGTTGGGAAGACGTTCCAGACGCTTGGGAGGAGGCAGCAGATTATTCGTAGTGCGGTCGTGAGCCGAGCTGGTATAAAAATTCCAGAGCAGAATCCCCTGGTCATCACGGCAGATGCGACCTGCATAATTGCCCTGTGCCAGCAGGACATTGTCGTAATAGTTACGCCAGGGCTTTTCCAGACATTCTGTATGCCAGTAACGGATCTTCGCATCTTCCCGCAGGCTGCCGATCAGATAATAATCACCGTCAATCCGAAACAGATTGGGAACTTCAATGTCGTCATAAATCATCGGTGCATGCAGCGGCGGCAAGGCGCGGAAATGATTGGGAGCAACTTCTTCCATCAGTCCCACACAGCCTCGTCGTACCAGCGGACCTTCATTCACACGAGCAGCCATCAGTAACCAGCTGTGATCTCCTTCATGGAAATAAAACGGATCCCGAAAGCTCACCCAGTTCCGCTCGTTTTCAGGAGAGGATTCATAATACTCCTCCTCCGGCTCTAAAGGAAAACAGCTGTCAGGATTCTGCCTGGCTTTGATATTCGTGGAAACGACCGACTGGAGCTTCGCGCGGATCTCTAGAATATGCTGCGGATCGTGCATCCCACGCCGATCCTCCCAGTCGACATCTGCCTTCACCCAATGATAGAGATCATCACTGAATGCCAGACCGATGCGCTGCACTTTTCCCTGATCACGCCGCGAAATTCCCGTATAAAACATCCGCCAGCGCCCCGGCTCATGCGGGTCAGGCGTCACATGCATTGTCCACAACATCAGGTCGTCCCAGCCGCCGGGATCGCCGATAAACAGCGCGTTATCAACCCGCCGCCAGTTCAATGCATTATCACTGATGGCATGCGCGATGAAGTCATGATTGGGGAGCACCAGATGAAACAGGTGGTACAACCCGTCATGGTACACCACATCCACATCACCAATACTTTTACGGCTCCAGGTCGATTCAGAAAACATAGTTGAACTTTATGAAATGCGGTCGAGGAGATGACAGACTGTTGAAAACAGGATTTCAACTCTGACAGGCGGCGATTCTTTGCGAAACGTAAATCAACCTTCAATCTATCTTACTGACTTCCCTCGGACGTTCAACCCGCAATCTCTACAGTGGAGCTACCTTCAAATCGAAACATTTTCCAGTTCCGCTCTGACACTCATCGGCGCCGGTTTCTGGAACGGTTCGTAATGATTGATATAAATCTCGAATGGCGCTGGCACATAATAAATCACACCCCGCCAGTTAATCGTACGAGTGCGAATCGCAGCGATCAGACAACCACAAAACAGATAAGGCATCAGCCAGAGGTAACCCACTGTCTTGAGTGGATGACGACGGAACTCACCACCCCGGGACCGCACCAGCTGTTCGATATGCGAACCCACTCGATAAATGGAAAATGCTACCGAACCACCGGCAAAGGCCAGTACTCCCATGACCAGTCCGGCTGCCAGCTGCTGTCCCTGATACAGGAACAGCAGCCCCAGCCCGACCAGTACTGTCTGGGCGAGCGCCGAAACAAATCCAAGTGTGGCTATAAACCAGAAGTGAGAATGATAAAAACGTGCATTAACCATCTGGCGGGTTATGAACCGCAGACTCGAATCCAAAGCGATGGATTCGGCATTAATCATCGTCGCTGTCGGCGAGAAGACCAGTTTCTGATTCAACTGATCGGCAATCGATTTCAGACCCGTATCATCCCACATCATTTTACACAGCGTATTTGAAAAACGTGGATCCTGAAACACTGATCGACTCAATGCGATTGAGCCACCCCAGGCAATGTCCAACGAAAGCATCTGCAACACGGCCGCCGCATTCCAGGCATGCCGAACCAGTGTCCCCGCATTTGTCGACTGGGGTGCATACCAGCGAATCCCTGAAGCGATCCCGACCTCTGCATCACGTAAAGGCGCTACCAGGTCTCGCAGCCAGCGACGATGGGGAAGCACATCCGCGTCCAGCCAGGCCACGACTTCCACGTCTGCAGAAACACTTTGAATGGCCTGGATCAGAGTCGCATTTTTCAGCCCACAATTGAATGCCTGCTGATGTCGAATACTGACCTCACAATTTGGATGAGGATACTTACGCAGATACTGCCTGACAAAGCCCAGCGCTGGATCACTGACATGGTCGACCACAATCTTCACCCGATAATCCGGATAATCCTGATTCAGCAGTCCATCCAGGCAGTGCACCAGAAATGGATCATTGCCCCGCAATGGCAGGATGACGGTCGCCACAGGCGTGTAATCTTCGTCAGCCCGCTGATCCCGAATGCTGCGGTACAGGCGAGCTGCCCGAGAGCCCCAGTACAGATAGAGAGCCCCGAAAACGATCAGACACAGAGAACTAACTGTTGCCAGCTGATACATGGTACCACCTCAATTGATGCAGGATCCTCAGGAATACAGCCCGTCGGGTCGTAAACATCCTGTCTCAATCAAACGGTTACTCACTGTTCAAACGTAATGTTAAAATGGGTCATATAGAAGATCAACAATAATCTCGCAAAGTTTCCTATACTTGCCATTTTGACATAGTTTTGGACAGAAAGCCGTAGTTTTCCCCAATCAGGAATTCTAATACCGGCGGTTCGCAGGCGTTCCAACTATCGACGGCAGCCTCTGGCAGTCGAGGGATGTAATTAATAGCCCGCCAAGGGGCTCTCAATGAACGCCAATCGAATGCGGGAAATCAGCGCCACTACCTGAAATCGAAGCGTTCTGGACCACTTGGACGATTTCGGGAACCGTTGACGCAGTCATTATCGTCCTGCTCGGTTCATTCATCTGGTAAGAGCGACGTTAGTCGACGGACTTAGATTCTGATTTGTCTGTTTAGTTATTCGCAGTAACCTGATCCAGCTTCTTTTGAATGCCGCTGCCCAACTGCTGATAGAGCAACACTTTATTCTTGTCCTGCAGTGTATTGATCAGCCGTTGTATTTGCTCCTGAACCTGTTTCGATTCGGCTGACCGCCCGGCCTCTTCAGCAGCCTGCATTGTTTCAATCTGCTGATAGGCGGCCCGTTTGACGAATGGTACGACCAGTAACATTTCTTCCTGTCCCTGGGTGCGTTCTGAATTGGACCGCGTTGCGAATTCTGCCTCACTCATTTTGAGCGTCACGAGCGAGGATTCGCGAAGACATTTTTCGATGTCTTCCGCCGCCAGCAAAGCGCTGGCTTGATCTGCTTGACCCGCCTGTTGCAGTGCGAACGCTGTATCAAAGGGACCGGGATCGCTTGCCTGCTGACAGCCCAGAGGTAGCAGGACCAGCAAACCCAACACAGCGATACTTGAATGCACAGGAAGTTTAATAATCGGATCGTTTCCTCAAAATGATGATAGACCAGCACCGTAAGTCATTCTCATGAATTCTTATACCAGCCTGTATTCTATCAGAAACGCTTTTCCTGTCCGAAAGGATCATTCTATTTTTAGCTGATTGTGTTACCTGATACATGCTCGTAACTGCAGTGTTTTAAAACGAGACTCGATTCTGGCTCCACTTCCACTTGTCTGACCGGCATCTGCACCATTGGATTTACTCCACAACCGGCAGCTTATAGGCAGCCGCCTGGGCGGAATTTCTCACAAATAACCGGTCTCCGATCAGCACCGGATGATTCCAGGTTTTACCATCCAGCGCCTGGAACGTCGCCAACTCCTCATGACCCGCCGGATCCGCCTTGAGCAACACGACCGCCCCCTCTTCGCCGATCACCAGCAGATGACCAGAGTCTTTCACCAGCAATACCTGCCCTTTCCCGTAACGGCCCCCCTTCCACTTGCGCTTCCCGTCTTTCAAATCGAAGCAGGTGAAAATCGCACCGTCAAAACCATATGCGTGCCCCTCGTAGATCACATAGTCATTGAAGTCCGGCTTCAAACCGGTCGCCGTCCAGACCTCCTCCGCCGTCCAGTCCCCGTCTTTATTCGTAACATGAATTTTCTGCATCCCTTTGCCCATGCCGGTCGCGATCAGAATCTCATCCTCGCCCGCCAGCTGAGGCTGGAGCACACGCTGTCCATCGATGGTGCAATCGTAACTCAGCAGAATTTTTCCATCCGCAGGATTCAGCAGGTTCAGTTCCTTGTTCGTCAGCATCGCAATCACGGGTTGTCCGGCAATGGTCAACAAGGCGGGAGAGCTGTAAGAGTGATCGCCGGCGGGAGCCGACCATTTCAAATCGCCCGTTTCCGTATCGAAGGCCAGCAGACCTTTGTCACCTTTTCCACCCGCATGCACAATGACCGTTCCATCAACTACCAATGGAGAAGAACTGAAACCCCAGATCGGCGGTTCCCGGTCCGCCACCTTGCGAACATCCTGCTGCCAGAGGATCTCACCTGTCGCGGGGTCCAGTCGCAGCACATGTCCGCTGGCACCCATCACATACAAACCTCCGTCTGCCAGCGTCGGAGTCGCCCGCGGTCCGGGTCCACCCAGCGCATCATAAAAACGAGTCTTCACTTCCTGGGTCCAGAGCTCCGCGCCTGTCTCGGCATCGTAGCAGACTATCAGTTCCTCCTCGCCCCGCTGTTCCTGGGTGATCAGTAACGGACCTGCTACCACAAATGAAGACCAGCCGGGACCGACCGATTTTTTCCACAAAGGAGTTCCTACATCCGCGTTCCAGTCCGCATCCAGCGACACCCCGGTCAGCACACTGTCACGTAACGCACCTCGAAATCCAGGCCATTCAGGTTCCGCCAGCGCTGATTCCAACTCTGCCGCCGTTAGCACACTCGGAACTGCAGGTGCCGCATCTGCTTTGGACAGCATCCGTTCTTCCACCGTCGGCGTCGACCGCCACGCCAGTACCATATTATAATCGCCCCACATTCCTTCCGCGCGGAGCAACAGGGAAAAGCAAAAGCCGAGTACCGAACAGGCGACGATAAAGACAGTCCGTTTCGCAGAACGCACACGTGATACCAGCAGCGCAGCAATCCCGAACAGCCCCACTCCCATCGGTCCGGTAACCAGCATCACGCCCGGCCCCTTCATTGTGGGGTCAATCAATGCCAGCGTTACGCCTCCCGCCAGCAAAGTAATGACCAGCCCACTCAGTTTCTCTTTCCACGTCGCCCGACTGGCCAGCACCCACCAGACCAGGATCAACCCGCCACAAACCAGTGGCCCGAACACGGCGAGCATGACAGGCAGCACCGAATCCGAGTCCATCCACTGAGGTGCCATCCGCGTCACCACCATACCAATCAGCAACAGAATCGGCGGCCAGATACGCAACGGCTGCAATTCGCTGACTGCAGACGTTTCTTCACGGGCAGCAGGTTCTACGGGAGGATTCGATTCGGTTTCCGGTTGATTGGTATCAGTCATGACAAACTCTGATAGGAGAAAATTAAAGGGACGACTCACATTCCGCATTGCCGGGCATCCGGTGCTGAGCAGAATATCTGTGTTCTGTAACTTTAACCAGTCGCACCACGGTGTCAAATGCACAAACCGTGATGCGAAACCAATCCCCTGTTTCAATTCACAGCTGTGCTGTTTTCACTACCGCTTCCTACCTCCCGGTCAACGGGAAAACTTTCTGATTCATGGGATCTTAACCAGACAGAGATATCAAATTGCATATATCATCCACAAAATGATACAACAGAAGAGGAGCGGCGCCATCAAGCAACCGAGTGAACAGGCCACAGGAAGTAATCAGACCATGGACGACCGTCAATTTCTCAATGCATTCGAACACAGCACACTCCCCTTCGACGAGTGGACGCATCGCGCGCATCTCCGCGTTGCTTATCTCTACGCTTCACAATTTGATCTGCCAACAGCGACCGACAAAATGCGGGCCGGCATCAAAGCCTACAACAAAGCCACCAATACCCCGGAAGAACTCGAACGCGGCTACCACGAAACCATCACCGTCGCTTTCATGCAACTGGTCACCGCCGCCCTGCAGCAATCGGGACCATTTCCCAATTCAGAAGCATTCTGTGATACCTGTGCCGTTTCGCTCAATAAACCGGTACTCCTCAAGTACTACAGTAAAGACCGCATCATCTCCATGAAAGCCAAACAGACCTTCGTGGAACCCGACCTGCAACCACTGCCTGTGATAAACTGAATGAAAATTATTTCACTCTTTCGAGTTCACTGGTTAGAATGATGTCGGCTTCGTTTAATATACGACTCAATCGAACTCAGTTTAGATCACGCCACATGTGATTGTCAGAAGATCCGCAGACAACTCCTGGAAATAATTGGATTCACTCAATGTGCATGGACTCCGAATCAACGCCTGATGTACTTTCCTTCTGGCTCTGGTTTGAAAACAATCTCTCGCGGCTGAACGATTTTGAAGATCATCAGGCAGAGCTGCTGGAAGAACTCAATGAGCGACTACAGGAAGTGGATGAGGGACTGGCGTTTGAAATTTCCAGGCTGAATTCAGAGGGAATTCGAGACCTGGTCATCAGCGCCGATGGGATGAAAGAAACATTTCCTGCTGTCCTGGCTCTGATTGAAAGTTCCCCCGACCTGCCCGAGTGGACGTTTACCCCGTTTCGCCAGCGAATTGATGTCTCAGAATTCGGACTGCGGTTTGGTGACAGGGAGCTGAGAGCCAGCGACTTCTATTTCTGGCTGCAGACCGAGGACGGGGCCATCGATCTGATTGTCTATGTTCCCGGCCTGACCGAAGAGAACCGCGAAGAATTAACAGGCGCCGGCTTCATCCTGCTGGACATGACACTGGGCGAATTCGATGTCACTTTGAATCTACGCTACATCGATTTCCAGCCCCTGCCCGAAAATCCGGAAGCCGACGACCTCCTGCCACTCACCGCATTACCACCCGAGTTTGACGAACTGTTGAATGCTTTGAATGAAGATTGAGCTGGTGTTGAAATTCAGATGACACAATCAGAACTAATTCGGTTTCTTGAAATTTTGGGCGCCGAAGTATTTATACGACGACTGAATCCAGAAGAAGGCGAGACTGTTTCTATATTAGTGGAATGCATCCCTGAAGAAGACACTTCCACAGACATCCCAGGCTGGAAACATATCCTCCACCTGGAGGAACATCGCATTGGCTGAATATTACACTATATTCAGTCCGGTAGAACAAGACCACTTCTAGATCCGGAGCTGAAACAGCTGCTGACAGAGTGGATCCACGAACCGGACTCCCGAATCTTCAAGGACTATAACTCGGCCTGACTTGGGGACTATGATTCAGGTCGATTTTTCTTGGTTGGGAATGTAACCTTTTCCCTCGGCGACAAGTTTCTTGGCCAGTTCATAGTCCCAACCGACAACACAACGGCGGTGTGGCCCTTCGTGCCAGGAATCGTAGGTCACAGTCTGCCCGAACGCTTCAATCAACTCGACTAAGGGTTCAGTTCCACCAAAAGGACCCGCCCAGGGATCATAAATCAACTCACCTGTCGTATCTGTTTTTCCTCTGAGGTCGACCAAGACATATTCCCCATTGAATAGAGATTCGAGCAAGGATTCAAAATCCCAATGTCCGGGCAAGTGGAACATATTATCAACGCAACGATACTCGGGTTCTGTTAACTCCCATAGCTTCGAAAAGGTGATACCTTCCGGGCTGTCCAAGTCGAGGAAATCGGAAAACCATTCGATCGCCTCTTCGTCAAGATAGTCAATCCAGTTTGGTTCATCCACGGGATCATACTGATCTTCTTCCGCGTCTGAATCCCATGATTTGAGAATCTGGTCTTTTTCTGATTTCAATGCGAAGAAGAATCGTTGCAGTGCATCAAAGCGTGCGGGTGTGGAAATTTCAAATTCCAGAGAAAAAGGTGAGTCCAACATGTGAAGTATTAATTCCTCTTACTTTACCATTCCTGCCTGATGAGAAATTCTCATTGAAAAATCTGACCGGGGTCTGGTGGCGCAGTTATTCGCAAGTCAAACATTTAGATAGTACAAATATGAATCAGTTGATTCTACTTTTTTTCCGATTTCAATATTTCCCTAAATCGTCTCCTTTTTCTTTACTTCCAGCCCTCTACCCGGCATCATGGAATGACCGTCTTTTAAGAAATCACTCCTGTTCCACCTGAATGAAGTGAGGCTGCTATGCTGGTGAAGAAGCTGAAAGACAAACTGATCAAAGGTGAAACCGTTTATGGTTCGCTGTTTCAGTATTCCGTGGTGCCGGCGATGGTGGAGTCGATTCCCGAAAACTCGCTCGACTTTGTGATCGTCACCCCCGAACATACGACCCTCGATCTCGCGGAGTTCCTCCCCCTGCGGTATGCACTCAACTCCAAAGGCATCGCCTGCCTGGCCCGTACGCACAGTCGTGACGCTGCGGATGTCGCCCGCGTCTGTGATACCTTTGATGGCGTAGTCGTTCCCTATGTCGAAGAATACGAACAGGCCCAGCAGCTCGCAGCCGCCGCCGTCTATCGACCGCTCAAAGGCAGCGTGCTGGATGAAGTCCTCAAGACCGGCAAATTCGTCAATCAGAAAACCGCCGACTACATTGAGAAACGCAACGAGAACACACTCTTCATCCCCATGATCGAATCGGTGCCCGGCATCGAGAACCTGGAAAAGATCTGTTCGATTCCCGGCGTGCATGCGGTCTTCGTCGGCCCCGGCGATCTGACCGCCAACATGGGAATCCCCGGCGAATACGACAACCCCGATCTGATCGCCGCCATCCAGAAAGTCATCGACATCGCCAATCAACAGCATGTCGCTGCCGGCTGCTGGTTTGGCACTACAAAGCAGGCCGTCCGCACCATCAGGCAGGGTGCCCGCCTGGTCGTCTACGCCAACGATGGACTCATGCTGAAACACGCCATGCAAAGCGCCTATAGCGAACTCCGCAAAGGGTAAATCACATAGACAGAACCAGTGGATGGTACCGGATGCACATTCGAGCTCACCCATTAACTTAATCCCTAATCGTCCATTTAAAAAAGGGGTGGTACCGAATGAAATTCGGTACGAGCGCAGCGAGCAGGAGGTCGCAGCTCACTCATTCAAAACTGATCCAGTTTCCCACCTGATCGAAACCAACCACCGACTATCAATAAAAAATCCAGATTCAACCTGAACGAAGATCGTTCCGCTCACAACCTCCTGTTGTCTCCGACAACCCCGGATTACATCCAGGGCCACCCAACTTGTTTCTCCTTACCCCACAAAATCAATCCTTTGACTTAACAATCTTCCGTCCCCGGTTCACCCGGTTGTTATCGTCTGCTTTGGCGCGCTGAAATGCGGCCCGCTGCTGCACACTGTAAAAGTCAGTCGTCAGCGTCTTGCGCTGCTGTCCTGATATCTGCTCCAGCATTTCCAGCAGCGCTCCTTCAATCTGGGGTTCTGCATAAACCTCCAGACCCGCAGTCCGGGCCGGCCAGGTCGTGTAACCTCCCAGGAAATGCTGTTCCGGCGGAGGAATATAACCGGCGGCGCCGTTTGCCAGACTCATGTTGAATGTATATTCAAACGGACTCTGTGCTTTCAGCTTGATCCCGGTGATCCCGTAAACTTCATTGGGAATCGCCGTGATCGCCAGATCGCCGATGCAGATCACCTGCAGAATCAGTTCTTCCACCGGATGCGCCTCAATCCACAGCGCCTGCTCGGCGTAGATTTCCGGACGATTCGCCGGACGCCGCTCTCCCCGTTTCGCATTGATCGCCTCTGCCCAGGCCAACCGCTCTGGAGCCGGCAGACGTCGATCCAGCTCAAGGATCGTCTGCGCCATTTCCAGTTGAGGCGTGCCCATTCCATAAATGATTTTCTGATACGCGTTCAGAGCAATCTCCGCCAGCTCACTCGTATACTGGTCGATACCGTAGTCACTGCGGCGGGGCTTCGAGTAATCCATCCATTGCAGATCACCCGACGTTCCCTGAGACATCGCCGCCACAAATGGTTTTTCAGGATCACCGGTTTTTCCGATCTTCTCCTCCATCAACTGACAGAATTTCCCGTAGTAATCCGCAGAAAAACCGCCCCGCGCCCCGAAGTAATGCATCGAATAATTCGCCAGCAGACCCAAGGGTCGTTTGCCGTCGGCTGACTGGATACTGAGTAGCGACAGTCCCGAATCCACGGGTCCCGCAGGACCGATGTAATCGGGATTCTGATGACCGGGATGCATCATCGCCCGCACCGTTTTCTCCCCGAAAGGATCTTCGCCCGGCTTGTCCGGCTGTCTCAACCAGCGTCGGCAGTGCGTATGTTCGGGCGCATCGACGGACGTGTATCCTACCCGCGCCGGTTCCAGATTCGCATACGCTTTTGCAATTCCTTCCGCCAGTCTGGGAGGCAGAAAGCGTTCGTAAGTCGGATCACTGTTCGTACCCAGGCAATAATCCATCACGCTCGGCGCGGTATGTGTGTGCGTCGAAGAAATCAGAATCCGCTCAACGGGAATGCCCGTTTTACCACGTGCGAGAATCTTCGCCCGGTCACAGATGTCGCGCGGAATCATACAGGAATCAACGACGACAATCGCCACGGTCGTCTCTTCCGACTGCAGCACAAAACAGCGGGCATACAACCGGTCCAGCACTTTGTCCTGATTGATTTCCAGGAATTGACCATTCTGCAGAGCCGGCAGCTTCTCAGGCGTGACATCAATGGCAGCCACACCCGCAGAGAGGGCACCAAATCCATCAGCATGCAGCACACACAGCAACAAAGTCAAACTCAAAACGGACGACATCATCAATGATAAATATCGCATCGGTACACTCTCTCCAGTCAGTTGATGGTAGCAAATTGTGACAGCGCGTTACTGCTTCTTTTCTGTCTTGGATTGTTTTGCCCGCAACAGCTTCGCCATGTACGCGGCCGTCTCGTCGGCGATCACATTGTAACCCGCCAGGTTGGGATGACGATCACTATACCAGCCGGGCAGATCACCGAGAATCGGGTCCAGCTCGTTTGCCATCACTACCACATTGCCACCGATCACGAACGGCTTCACCAGTGCATGGTATTTTTCCGGAACCTTCGACAGCGGATAACGTCGATAGGTCAGCATGTTCTGCCCCTTCTTCAGCTCCTCTGCATAGCGGGGATAGATGTCGAAGACCTCCAGGTTCTCTTTTTTCGCGACGTCAAATACCAGGTCGTTGATCGTTTTACTGTCCGCTTCATTCGCAAACGGAATCACGGTCATCGGAATCAGTAACGCATTGGGATGATCTTCACGCAACCGCGCCAGCAACTGATGAAAGTCTTTGGGAAAATTCTCCGTGAAATTCTCACGTCGTGCCCGATCATTCAAACCATAACGAATGAAGATATAATCCAAACCAGGCAGCTTGGCGGCAGCGCGATCGTAGCGTTTTGAATCGAACAGACGCTTGATATATTCGCCGCTCAAACTCGAATTGATCACATGACAGGCCGGCAGATCACCTTCCGCAGCCAGCAGTTGTTCCAGCACCTGTTCCAGATGCGGACCTTTGGGCTTCAGCTTGCGAGGAATACTTCCCTCCGTCGTGCTGTCGCCGAGTAACAGGATCTGTACCTTCCCCTCATGCTCCGCATTCACGGCTACGGGAACAGACAGAATCGAGATCACAGTCATTAAAACAAATAGAGGAAGCCGTCGTAACATCATCAGAGAAGTCCTGTAGGTAAGTTGATAGAAGCAGGTGGGGTCGTAATCGGTAAGCAGCTGAACTGGTCAGCCTCGTCTTCATTATGGGGTACTCACGCAGCAAGTGCAATTTACAAACCGTCTGATTTGAGCAGTCTGTATCCACGTTTACTGCAATGTCGCGCGGGCGAAGTGCAACGAGTCTAATAGATATCCCACCCGAAAACCAGCTGTCGGACGAGCACTGCTCAAACGACGTTTCTGCAAAAATTGAACTTGACCGCTGCGCGGCGCTGGCGATAAGCGTTGTTTTCTGTCGCGCGCGTGCCCAGTTTACAGTGCACTGAAACACGCGGCAGTTGTTCTTGATCTTCACTGCAAAACCGCCTGATTTTTCCAGATCTTCACTGCCTGAAACAACACCCGTTCCTGATGTATGCCTGCGGGTCGCCGCACATCGCAGAACTTCGTCCCAAAACCGTCCTGGCATCGCACCAGATCGGGCCCATATCAACACAGTTCGCCACCCCGTTTGCTTGTGAACCCTGTTGACAGCGTCGTGCCCTTCGCGAAGATCAGACGCACTTGGGATGCAATCCCTCATCCCGATCACCAGACTCTCATATTCAGAGAAAGCATTATGAAACATGACCGACTCTCCTCCCTCACCGCGCGTGCGTACTTCCAGACAGAGATCAGAACAGATCGTGCGACTGATTAAAAAAATGATTGGTCGTGGCTCCTATCTCTCGGAAATCAAAACCGCCATCGCCGACGAATTCCAGATCAGCCGCCGTTCTGTGGAACGTTACCTCACCCGTGCCCGCCGCGAAATGCTGAAAGAAGTCGAGCAGAGCCTGGAACAGCACCGCGCCGATTCCCTCTACTTCTATCGCTCCGTGATCGACAGCCCGAAAGCCACCGAACGGGACCGACTCCGCGCCCGCGAACGTATCGACCGCCTGCTGGGTCTCGACACCAAAGCGACTTCCCGCAAAAAAGCCTGGCTCCGCAAGCTCACCCCGGAAGTCATCCGCAACATGTCCAGCGAAGAACTCGAAGCAACCCGCCAGCGCGTCATCAGAGAACGCGAACAGTCACCCGACGAATATTACTGAAAGACACCCACAGAACCAGCTGAAAACCCCGCACCACTGAAGATGGAACGCGGGTTTAATCATGTGTCACTGATTAACTGTAAAACATTCGAAATCAGCCGCAGCACGTTAGCCGCGGTTCGGGCAATTCAATTACTACCACGAAAAACACGAAACCGCACGAAAATCAAAAATAAGGGGTGGTACCGAATGAAATTCGGTACGAGCGCAGCGAGCAGGAGGTCGCAGCTCACTCAAGCAAGATAGATCCCGTTTTCCCAACAGATCGAAATCAAACACCGGCTATCAATAAAAATACCAGATTCAACCTGGATGAAGATAGTTTCACACACAACCTCCTGTTGTCTCCGACAACCCCGGATTACATCCGCAGCCACCCCTGGTTGTGACTCCCACCGTTCAGATGTTTTCGTGTCGGTTCGTGTTTTTCGGGGTTAAAAAAGAATGCTCGAAACACATTCAATTCAATAACATATGATCAATTCAAAAAAAAGGGTGATACCGGATGCAATCCGGTACGAGCGCAGCGAGCAGGAGGTCGCAGCTCACTCAACCGAATCTGATAAAGTATTACTACCAGATCAAAACCAGCTGATATCAATAAGAAATTTAAATTCAACAACGATGAAGCAGGTTTCGCTCACAACCTCCGGTTGTCTTCAACAACCCCTGGTTGTAACTTCTCACCGGTCAAAGCCGCGCGAAGTCGGTTCCCGGCGGTGCGGTGATTCCCAGACGAACTTTCTCATCTCGAATCTGAACCACTACGATTTCGATGTCGGGGGATACCTTGATCGTTTCGTTCATGTAGAGAATCTGTTCCACCGGCAGCATTTCTCCGACTCCACTGACCACCAGTTGCACCTTATTGAACCGAATCCAGCCGACGGTGACCTGAAAGTCATCCATCAGCAGGCTCAAACAGATAAAACGGTACACGACCACCACCTTGTCTCAAATGGAACCACAGCCATCGGAGTACTCCATTCACTGTAATACAAATTACCAGACATGACAGAGCATTCACCTCGACTATTAAAAATACAACGACAGTTCGCGTTCGAAGCAATTGACAAAATGTTTGAAGCACAACACCAGGTGAACCTGCTGGAAGCTGGTGCTGCTGCTAGGCTGATTATATCTGGCGGACTGAAAACGCTCTTGCAGACTGAAGATTCAAAGGCAATGGAAGCGGCAAACCCAGTGCAGGCCGATGGCTCAGTGGTGTTCGATAAGAGCGCCGACGAAGCCCGGGAGGATACGATAGTCAGAAACTTATTGAAGGTTGACGGCGTTGTTGTGATCATCCTAGTCGGTGGTCACGACCTGGCTGACAACATCAAACGGGAAGGGGCAGCTGTAATTATGAGCTGGTGGGTGTATCGAAGTATCAGAGTGTGGTGGAGTGATCGGAGGTCCGGGTTACATATATTCACATAATATGCCCATGTTCCTTCACAAACTGACATAACCTTGTTACAGTGGGGGGCTTAATCGGAATAAACGAATTGAAAATACTGCAAAAACTTTGATTTTTTTAAAAAAAAAGAAGAATTTCAAGGCAATGGCTGATAATATTCGTGACGAAAAGCGTCTAAATGTTGAAGCCCAAACTGCGGAATCTCAGAATGCTGAACACTCTAAAGTGGATTCAGAGAACGCTAATTCTAATAAGAGCGCAAATAAGCCAAAAAATAGTGCTCCAAAAGCAACATTCCCCGCTAAAGATGCAAGTCCGGCGGATGGGAATGCTTCGCAAGATTCGAGTAACAACAGCGGGGGGAATACGTCCGCCCATTTTGGATTTCATAATGGCAAAAATGGTAGGCCGATTCATCCATATTATAGAGTCAGGAAGTTCTTAAATAAATTAGCGATAAAATTCACAATCGAGACTGATCGACCGTTGATCGCACAGAGGATATGTTTTTTCTTTACTTGGCTATCAGGGTTGGTTTTAGCAGTACTCGAATACATTGACAAACCTACTGAAGGTAAGGAGACCGTTTATTCCTTATCCATAAAAAACATCATTGAGTATCGCCAAGAAATTGCTTTGGCTTTGTTTCTTTTGTTACTAGTTTGCGGAATAACAAATCTAGTTCTTACATTAGTGATAAAAAAAATGAGCCCAATTGATTTACATGCGACCAAGAGGCTTTTGAATCACTTGGAGCATATTACTCAACAAGAAATTTATAATAAACAAGATGATGGATTTGAAGATCATAAAGTGACACTGTTCAAAATTCGCACAGGTCCACTCGGTTTGTTTGGCGAATGGGCAGGTGTTGTATGCAGATCTGGTGAGTTTTCGCAGAAATCAAAAACGATCTTTTCATTGAATAGAGATAGAGTCTTCGCAGAATGTACTGGATTGATTGGCATGAGTTTTTTATGCCGTACAGATATTGAGATGGAGAGGCTCTATCCTAATGAATCAGACAAATATATGGACTCCTGCAATTTAACTAAGCAGGAATATGAAGACATCACCTCAAAGCCAGACTATTTACTTGTAGTAAATATTAATCGGATACCCAAAAATGACAAAGATACTACAGAAAACGTTTGGGGGTTCCTCTGTATCGACTGGAATGCCACTAGAAATTTGAGTGATGCAAAAAAAGATAAGATTAAAATAGTAGCAAAAGAGTCAGCTGAATATATTCGATATTTGATCAAATAGTGAAAAAGGTGTTGAAAATGGGGAAACATGTATGGATAACGAAAGACGAAATCGATCCTGATTGTTTAGCTCAAGAATTTATTGTGAATGGTATTCGATTTGAAATTAATTTACCTTGGTCAGATACTCCAGAAATTGTCGAGGGTAACTACCTACCTCAAAAAGGCGAATTTGAAATTGTTTTCAAGTATCCTAATGATTTTCCTGAGCCTTTTGTTCAAGTAGACAACATAGATGGTACTTTTTTCTTTGAGGGGAAAATCACTGGACATCTTAAACGAATATTGGTCCCAGTGCTGAAAGAGGATATTGCTGTTATAGAGGTAGAGACTACATCTGATTCTCCTCTTGGTAACAGGCTTCCAAAGAAAATGAAAAAAGCTGATCATGAAAGACGATCTAATAACGAATTAAATCGTAACCGCAAGATCCAAGAGAAAAGCAGACAGCTGGTAACTACTATTTCAGAAGCAATACAAAAAAGAAGAAGCAATCTCCCGGATGAGCTTACATATATGGCTAAGGGAATGAATCTAGATGTTGCATCAGATCTCCTGAGATCAGATGATGTTGGTGAATTAATCGGAGACATTCTCCGTTTTAGTAAGTAGGTGATTTATTTCATTTGGCTCAATAACTAAAAACCTTCTTCCTTTTGACGGAAGAAGGTTTTTTAATATCCTAAGCTGTAAAATTCATATTCCTAACTTATATCTATGTGCACGTACGTTACCTTTCAGTCCTTAAATCTACTCCCATGGTTGGCCGGTGCCAGCCGCGTGCGACCCGCTGAAGGTGGTCGCGATTGATTTTGAATCCTCGTTTTCTTTTGCCCGTAGTGAATCCGGGTTCTCATTCCAGGGACGATGAACTGTTTCGCCGTGCGCGCTGACAGGGTTTGCTAATGCAGAGTCTGACCGAAAGACAAAAAGAACTGTTGAGTTTTATCCGGACCTATAACGCCAGGAATGGCTTCTCGCCAAGGGTTCGGGAGATTGACGCAGCTTTCGGAATCAGATCAACCAATGGCGTTTCAGATCATCTGAAAGCATTGGAGCACAAAGGCAGGCTGAAGAGAATTGAAACCATGCCGCGCGGTATCGTGGAGTGATCGCATAAAAAAAGCCAGCGTTGATAGCTGGCGTCGGGTGAACGAGATCTTCTATGTAGGTAAAAAAAGGAGTCGACCAAAAGGCCGCTCCCTTGAGTATTGCTACTCCTGCAATTCAGAATCAATTTGCTCTAAATCATGAATTCCGTCACCCAATTCAACGAGTTCGTTAAAACTAAGCCCAGACAGGCGACAGAAGCCACCTTGTATGACATCGTCCCATAGTCGGATATCTCCTCTTGTCTGCTCAGTGATTTCTCGCACCTGAACAACTCCTCTTAATAAGTTGATTTGAATAATCATTGATTATCTCCTCTAACAATGAGGTCCTGGCAGACCATCAACACGCCGCCATATATGCCAAGAACCTACAACAGCACTTGTATACCATTATAGTCGTCAAGAGAACAATAGTGCATGGCTTTTTCTAAGTTTAGCTAAGAATTCCAAAAATAATTCAATTTCAAGCTTTTTTGAGGAATTTGCTCACGTCTCAGGTTAAGTACCAAGTATTTTCATCCCTGAGAAAAAGTGCAGGTCGTGTCAAGTACTCCGTGGAAATGTTAAAATATATCAATCCCTTGTTGACTGTACTAACATTCTCGATAAGTTGATTTTATCGCAGTTTAACGATTCCAAATTTGCCAGGTGGCGGCCGCGTATGAACTACTAAAAGTGGTCACGCTTTAGAGGCACAATTCTTAGTTGGCCCGTTCGGAAGCCAGGCCCTGGCATGCTCCCCATTTTCTGATCCATTTGTTATGAGAGTAGAA
>TARA_R110001592_G_scaffold148471_5_pt1 | contig 100971 bp, 73 predicted proteins | sample TARA_R110001592 | Tara Oceans TARA_R110001592 (sample SAMEA4398387) | marine metagenome | biome: Polar Biome; feature: [SRF] surface water layer (ENVO:00010504); material: water (ENVO:00002006), including particulate matter (ENVO:01000060) such as... | depth 5 m
TCATTACTAAAACACCTTATTTATCTCTGCAATAGAAATTCCCAATAATTGTTGCGTAATTTCATCCAAAGCATTTTCGTTTCCGGTGAAGTGGTATACGTTGTGGAAATGCTCCATGCTTTGGCCGGGAGAAAGAAAGGCTCCGGGAGAAACACTCTCCAATTCGTAAAACGGCCCCATCTGACTGCCATCCTCCAAGGGGCCATCATTATAGGCATTGACCGCATCCCCTTTGAAAGGATCAGCCTCGGTGTTCCACTCCTGATTAAGGTAGGGCAATTCAGATGATATATTGAAGGTAGTGATGGTCAATAATTTGTTGATATGGTCATAGCTGGCGGCCATAGGAAGCCCTCTTTCAGGGGATACGCCCACTTTGCCTCTGCTTAAGCCATCGGCCTTTAAGAACAGGTACTTATCTGTAATCGCAATTCTTTCCTCCGGAATTTCCCCAAAATAGTTGGTGGTGATCCCTTCCTTGGTTTCATTGGGCTTGAGAGGTAATACGATGGTGGTTTTCGCGCTTGGCCTAAACATGTCCAAAACCCAAAGGCAGGGGGCTCCTGTTTCTTGAGTCCATGGAAAATCGCCTGTGTTTTGAATGGAATTGATGGTGGAATAGCCTACCATTTTGATGTCAGCCACATCAGCTGTCAAAGCAGTGTTTTTTAAGATTTCCTCCTTTTCCAGAAGTGCAACAGTTCGTTGAAGCTTTAATTGAAACTCGGTACCCTGATAGTTGGTAATGGAGGTTGATTTGGCCATGGCTATTTCTCTCGGGCTGGCCTTTGTTTTCTCCCAGGGTTCGTGATCAATGGCTGCAGGGGTGTGCCAATTCTCAAAAACCATATTTTTTCCCGGTTCAAAGTACAAAGAGTACTTGTTTCCTTCCGGTCCTAGCCATAGGCGACTTTCTCCTCCATAGGCATTCATGTGTTGGTCTAATGGGCCTTCAAATGCTTTATAGTTTATCCAGCCAAAGCTTTCTCCATTTTCTCCTGCTGCGGTAGAGGTGAAAACTTTTCCTTGGTACTTAGGGGATACCAGAATTTTGGCCTGCTTGTCTTCCGTGCTTAGCTCTACAAGATTTGGATCAAATTTTTCTAAAAACGCTTTGTCATGCAAAAAGTTATTTGGACTATCTTCCGTAGCCTGATTATCTTTTTGGCCTTCTGAACAGGAAATAGTAAAGGTTAAATTGCTGAGAAAGGCAAAAGCAAGGATATATTTGTTCATCTTGGGTTAATTCTTGTGTGTTTTAACCACAATAATAGCATTAAACCTTAAAGGCTACAATTGAATTTATAAAAACAATAGATACCCAACGTATTTATAAGGAGTTATAGAAAGAGCTTTAATGTGACAGGAGTTTGGTTTATCAATGAAAGGGCTAAAATGGCAATGCTATTTGGATGGACTTTGGAAAGCTAGTAAGTTGTAATTATAACTCTCCAAACACCTCATCCAAATCCAATTCAAATCCGGGGAGAGCCTGCGACTTGACCCAATCTCCCAAGGTAAAGAGTCGGGAAGGTTGGTATTTTTCGGCTTCCAGGGTATAGATCAGCAAGGTTCGCTCGTCAGGATGGATCACCCAATATTCCTTCACTCCGGAGGCCTCGTACACTTCATATTTCAATTGTAATTCTTTTTTATTATTTCCTGGAGAGAGAATCTCTACGACCAAGTCCGGAGCACCTACACAGCCTAACTCGTCCAGCTTTTCCGGATCGCAGACCACACAGAGATCCGGCTGCACCACCGTATCAATGTCCTTATGGTTTCTGGAAGAGATCGGAAGACGCACATCAAATGGGGCGGTATACACTTTACAGTTTCCTCCTTTTAAAAATCCATGAATTCTCGTAACCAAGGCTACCGTAAGCTCTTCATGGATTCGACGAGGAGCTGCCGCCTGCCTGAATACTTTTCCCCGAATCAATTCTACCATTTCATCCAGCTGCCAAGAGAGGTAGTCTGAATAGGAATAGCTGCCATAGGTAGAAAAGGGTTCTTTGACTTTATCTTTTGTTTTTTCCATATTTTGCGCAAACCGAAGTTGACTATTAAAGATAGCAATAATTGGGCAAATCTACCAATGTAGGGGAAGGCTGTGTTGCAAAGCTCAGTAACACCAGAAAGCTACAAATTGAGTTTTTTCCGGGATTAGGTCCTATCATAGGCTATTCTTTATAAAATGGGAAAAGCCCAAGGTTTTTGGGCCTTGGGCTTATATTTTTCTAAGAACCGGCTATTCCTTGAAACGCTTATTTTTCTACCTTTTTCTTAACCACCAAGTTCATAACTCCCTCAGGTGAATTGGCCTTTCCAATTACTTTTTCACCCTTTTGTTCCAGTACCGTTTTCACCATATTTCCTTCCACATATACCTCAAAGGATAATTTCCCTTCTTTAATCTTTACATTTTTCCCTGAAACGGATTGTCCGTTTTTAAAAGTAAGCTTTACTGTGGTTGACTTGTCCTTGTTAGCAATAAGAACAGTGCCTTCGTGATAGGGGTAGGGAGCATCATAGCATTCGTATGCCCATATGCCTTCATATTTAGAAGGTATTTCAAGGGCCTTTACCTCTTGATTAAAAAATGATACAGCGAATAATAACAGTAATAATGCACTTAAATTTTTCATGATAGGATGTTTTGGTTATACATAATGAAACAAAGGTAAGTGCTGTGCAGCTGCAGTATGAAAAATAGGGTTTTAAGCCACTATTTAGGGGTGAATGACAAGTGTTAGTGTAATAAGTGATCGAACTCAGGGGTGAATTTGCGTGATACAGGGACGATTGACGCGCTTCCTTCCAGGTGAAGGCTGACTTTACCGGAAGCTTTTTTTGCCAATTTTACATTTTGCACATTGACCAGATAAGATCTATGGCACCTTTTTATGGGGTAGTTTTTAAGTTGTTCCGAAAGGGCTTTTAAAGAATTCCGAAGCATCTCTTTTTTGATTGTATCCCTGTCCTTATAGTAAATGACAGAATAGTTATCTGCCGCTTCGATAAATAAGATGTCAGAGGATTTCAAAGATAACCTGTGGTTTCCGTACTCATCTTTCAAGCTTATTATCTTATGGAAGGAGGTGATCGATTCCGGTTGATTTTGACCTTCATTTTGATTACGGAAAATGAAGATGAAACATAAAGCTAATGTATAGGGGATCAATAATCCCAGAAAAGTATATTTCAGGCTGATAAGATATTCAGAAAAGAAATTGGAACTATGGCTGCCATACAATCCATAGAAAACAAGGGCAAGGGCCAAAACTTCTAGTAATGTCCAGTAAATAAAATAAAGCACTTTAGGTTCCCTTTTTAGAATTAAAGGTTTAAAGGCGAACTGAGAAAGACTCAAAACTATTCCCCCAATAATTCCAAACCCTGAAAGTCTGATAAATTGGGACAATCCTTGGTCAGCTTCCCATTGATCTATCCTGAAAGGGGTGTAAAGATTAATGAAAAGGATAGAAAAGAGGGTGCAAAAACCAATTAAAACCAGTTTTTCCAAGTTATGGTTGAGAAGGTTAAATTCAGAATTTATAAGCTTGTTTTTCTCATTCATCGCCTTAAATTTAATCAATGGGAAGTTGAAAACCCTCATAAACTATAAGACAATTTTCTTAAAAATGGAGCAAAAGGTAATGAACAATTTTTAAGTGGGGAATTGTTAAAAAAAAGTTAATTTATTGTGTTTAACTATTATTTTATGAAGAGAAAGTAACTGAAGCGTTGAATAAAAGTAACTTAATACTTCAAAAGATCATATTAAAATAAAATGTTAACATTTATTTCAATAAATCAATTTCACCAGTCAAATGACCAAGATTCTACTGTTTGTTTTTATCATTCAATCCCTACCACCAACATGTTCTGGCGTAAAATCAGAAGCTGAGAAACCTAAAATTCACATTCCTTATTAAACCCTTAAAATGATTTTTTATAGACTTATCAATAATCCTCCAGAACCTGTAAAAGAATCTAATGCAAAAAAAGTAGGAAAAAAGTAATAATAATATTACTATTGTAGCATAAAAATACCTCTCCGCAGCAACAGAGAGGTATACCTTAAAACAAATTGCCCTCATCAAAGTGTTTTTGCTCTTCAAAGCGCCATAAGGGGGGCATAATTACATGTAAATTATCTTTCTAAATGCAGCTGGGCCGATACATTTGACCAAGCTGCATTTTTTCATGCAGCATGTCAAAAATATCCATTACAAGCTTAGCAATAGAAAGAAGAATACTAATTTCTTCTACCATTTAATCTTGATTATTTTTTAAATTACATTTTGGTTACCATCCAACTCCGTATGGGTTGTACCTCGAAGGATCAATTCTTCCTTCATTTTGTTTGTTACCCAAATTTACTAAGTATATTTTAAAATCGTCATATGACCATCATTAATATATTTAATATTATACTTGTTATAGTTTTTAAAGTACCCCCCAAGTTTTAGATGAGTTTGTTTCTTTCATAACTAACTTTGATACTACAAACCTATGCCATTTAATACATAGTTAAAAACCTGAAATTAAATTAGATAGTCAATTTCAATTAAATAGAAAATATACGCCCATCCTTCATTTTTTCAAGCAAGTGGTCAGTTTTTGATGCCTCTCATATAAATTTAAAATTTCACAAATTTTATCAATATTTCTAAATCTCTTTTAATTGATACAGATAACTTCACTTTCCCCACTCGATTTAATTTCTTTTCGTTCTCATCTCCCCAAATCAACACATTATCCTATTATTGAATTTTATCTAGTTATTTATTGATGTATAACTATTTTCTAAATGCAGCTAGGACGATAACTTTTACCTAGTTGCATTTTTTCGTGTAGCCAGTCAAGAATTTCCATCACAAGTTTAGCAAAAGAAATAATTATTTTAGTTTCTTCAATCATTTAGTTTTTTATTTAATTTAAAATTTATTTTTATAACATTTACCACCCGATTAATGATTAAGTAATCAAGGAGTAAATTCTTTTTTATTATTTTTATATATACAAATATAAAACTGTGATTTTACAATTCATTGATTTTATTAAATAATTATATAACACATAATGTGTTATGATTTATAATTTTCGAAAAGGAAACTATTTTCTATGATCCAAAGATAGTTGTATCCAAAGTAGGGTTTTGATTTGCTTATTTAAAACAAGGAATTAATAAAGCCAATATTTTCTCCAATATAAAAGCACCCTTCGAGCTTCCTGTGTCTAAATCCCATAGTTTTCAAGTCTCTAAGCCCCCACCTCCCCATTAGGTCTTGACTCAGTACAAAAGCGAGCAAACAAAGGGATTCTCGTACACCTTTTCGTTTGCCTTCAACAAGCTCATGCACCGGTACAGAAGTTCAAAAAATGGGGTCAACTCTAACAGATCCATGAATTATAAACCTCAATTAATACTTTCCCTAGGTCTTAGCATTTATTTGTTAAAAAAAGTTAATTGCTTGTATTTTTTTTCTTTCCATTTTAAAATTGAAGCCGCTATCAGAATAGCTATCATACGATAAATAGACAGAGATTTTACTTTATTAATTTAATTTATAAACTTCACTTATTTATTATTATGTCAGCCGTTTATTTACAAAAAAAAGGCCTTAGAAGAGGCAAAGAATGGTTTCTTCCATTGTTAATAGTTCTTTTGTTTCAGTTTTTTTCGTTTGCCGTTTCTGCGCAAGGTTCAAATGCTGAATCCTCATTAACAGCGCGTTTATTCAATATAGAGGCACCGGTTAATGAGACTTTTCGTTTTCAGACCACGCTAAAAAACAATTCAGACAAGACAAAAGTATACGATCTCAATGCTGAACCTCCTGAAGGTTGGAGGCTGGTTTTTAAAGCTCGAGGTAGTCAGGTCACCTCTATTAACTTGGAACCAAATAAATCAGAGAGTATTACTGTTGAGGTGAAACCGGCCCATGGTGCTAAACCTGAAAAATACATTTTCCCTATTGAAGCTACATCCGGGAATGAGACCTTGGACTTGGAACTTGAGGCAGTTGTGGAGGGTGCTTATGAGATCGAGTTAACAACTCCTTCCGGTCGTTTAAGTGAAAGTATTACTGAAGGGAAAAGTACTGAAATCCACCTGAAAGTAAAAAATACAGGTTCACTCCCTTTAAACGAAATATCACTTACTTCAAATACGCCTCCAAAATGGGAAGTGAGCTTTTCTCCTTCCGAGTTGGAAGAGCTTGCTCCAGGAAAGTCAGCGGATGTGATCGCTACTTTGTCAGTCCCAAATAAAACATTATCAGGAGATTATGTAAGTAAATTCACTGCCAAAAATGCTACAAGCACAAGTACGGCTACTTATAGGGTAACCGTCAAAACATCCCTATTGTCCGGTGGTATCGGTATTTTAATAATATTGATAGCTGTTGGTTTTGTTTATATACTGATTCGAAAGTTCGGAAGAAGATAAAAAGGTCATGGATAAGCAGGTAATAGCGTTGAGAGGGCTTACGAAAAAATATGGCACTTTCACTGCGGTTGAAAAGTTGGATCTCACCATTAACAAAGGTGAAATATTTGGCTTGCTAGGACCAAACGGGGCGGGAAAGACCACCACCATTCTGATGATGATGGGACTTACGGAACCCGGTGCAGGAACTGCTCATGTATGTGGAATCAATTCAACCAAGGATCCTATAGCCGTAAAGAAAGTCGTCGGCTATATGCCGGACAATGTTGGGTTTTATGACAGCATGTCTGCCTTGGAAAACCTGATGTTTATTGGGGAGTTGAACGGGATTCCACGAAGTGAAGTCCAAAAAGAGGCGATAGCCGTAATGGACCTTGTTGGCTTGCCGGCAGAGGCCATTCATAAAAAAACGGCAGCCTATTCAAGGGGTATGAAGCAACGTCTGGGTTTGGCAGAAGTACTTATCAAAAAACCTGAGGTTGTGGTATTGGATGAACCTACATTAGGGATTGACCCGAGTGGGGTGAAGGAGTTTCTGTCTCTAATTTTACGTCTAAGCAGGGAAAAGGGGCTTACGGTATTGCTTTCTTCCCATCACCTTCATCAGGTCCAACAAGTATGTGACCGGGTGGGGATCTTTGTCAAAGGTAAACTGCTGATAGAAGGGGATATAGCTTCGCTTTCTAATAGCTTGTTTTCAGGTAAATCCTTTGAAGTAAATGTAAGCTTTAAAAACCCTATTGACCTGCCGTGGAAGGACGAAGCAGCATTACTTCAGTTACCTACTGTTAAAGAAGTTTCGGTATATGATCATGCTATTTGGGTCTCAGGAAGCGAGGATATTACACCTGATATTGTCCGGTTTTTGGTGGAAAAAGGATATCCTATTACAGGGGTTCATAAGAAAGAGTATGGGCTAGAGGATATTTATCAAAAGTATTTTGACAACAATATAAAGGAGAATGTAAATCAATGAAAGCAATAATAAATTCCTTGGATAAACAAAGGTCTGCGGCCGACGATAATCAGCAAAATCCCTTCTGGATATTGGTAAGAAAAGAAATATCGGGTCATATTCGAAGTTGGCGGTTTATCATTTTATTGGTGCTTGTCCTGCTTACCTTTTGGGGAGCTACTGCCGTGGCAATGAATAATATTAGGGATGCCGTAGCCAAGGTCAAAGATTTGGACAGCCTTTTCTTGTACCTTAAAATACTGACTACTACTGAAGGAACATTGCCTCCATTCCATGTTTTTCTGAATTTCTTGGGGCCATTGTTAGGGATCAGCCTAGGGTTTGACGCCATTAATTCTGAACAACAAAACGGTACCTTGACGAGGATTATGGCTCAGCCCATTTATCGTGACAATTTGTTGTTATCCAAATTTGTGGGCGCGCTTATTCTTGTCGGGACATTGCTTTTTTCTCTCGCCCTGCTGATGATTGGAGGGGCGGTGGTGATTACCGGAGTAATGATAGAATTGGAAGAGCTGCTAAGAATTCTAAGTTTTATGGTGCTCTGCACTGTATATGTAGGTTTTTGGTTGGGGCTTTCTATTTTACTTTCCATTTTCTTTAAGCAGTCATCCACTTCTGCCCTTACAGCAATTGGTATCTGGTTGTTTTTTACGGTATTCTATCAGATTGTTATCAATATGCTGGTTACCGTGCTTACTCCGGATTCAGCTGAATTGAATCCAATCCAAGTAATGCACCTAAACGACTTAATATTGAACTTACTAAGACTGGCTCCCAGTCAACTCTATGCAGATGCAACAACCACCTTGTTAATGCCTTCTGTTCGGAGTTTGGGGCCTGTTACCATGGAACAAATGGCAGGGGCAATCCCTTCTCCATTGCCTTTCAAGGAAAGCCTGATGATCGTTTGGCCACAGTTAACAGGGCTAATAGCCGCTACCTTGCTCTGTTTTGCATTTTCTTATTACCTTTTTATGAGGAGAGAAATCAGAACCTAAGCAATTCATTATCCCGTGGTATATAAATCAAGCTGTTTGGAGATTTTAACCCGGATTATGTAATAGGATTCGTGATGAGTGTTGCAATCGCAAGAAAATCAGGCTGTTTGGAGATTTTAGCATAGCACCGCTATGGTGAAATTGAAAACAGCAACGAAGTGGCTGATTTTGAAGCGATTTCAGCACGTAATAGATTGTCTATTGCATATTTCGGGTTTAACTTTGCACTGCATTGATAAAATTTTCAAACAGCAATTAAATGGACAAATTTAATGGCATAACTACTGCTGTGATTGATTAATCCATGATGTATTTCTATGGTGATTATCATTTATCCTATAGGTAAACAGTCCTTTTCGGCTAGGTTTTAAAACCCAAAATAGACCATGGTTCCTTTATTACCCTGTGATCCGCCACGGCGGACAAAATAAGTCTTTCTGTTGCTATTTTTTGCTTTACCTTTTGGATAGACAAATTTACCAATGCTAAACCTTAAGTTTTCAATAGCCTTATTTTCTTTTTCCCCGCCATATTACTGATTCTGTTAAATAATTTGGGCTAAAAGATTAAGAATTCCATAACTTTGTCCAGCAAATTAACTAATGCGGAAATTTCATTTCCAATCATTTGGCATGCAGAGAATCGAACAAAAGAACAAAAAGCACCTTTTTAGCATGAGATTGGTCATAGCCATTATGCTACCCATTGTGCTGTCGCTTTCATTACTTCCTTGTTGCCCTCCCGCGGACAATTGTTCAGATGATAATGGACGAGCTTGTGCTGATGCTACTGAACAGGGAACTTTGCCCAATTCAGGATTATGTTCTCCCTTCTTTACCTGTGGCCATTGCCCGGGTTTTGTACTTCAACAAGTGGAGTTTCCACCTTTACCATTTCAGAAAGTAAGCCAAACGACTTTTAGTAAAATAACGGAATTCAAACCTTTTTCTCTGGTCAAATTATTTTTCAAGCCACCAAAGGTTTAACCTACCTATTTACATTGAGGTAATTTAAACCAGATTTCTAAGACATCGGAAAGCATCATTTTGAAGCTGATTTATATCAATGCTATTTTCATCTATCTGGCCTTATGGAAATTAGTAAAATGGATTGCTCAATGGCGTTAAGAACAAAAAAGCTGTCTGACGCCTTTTCGGCGGAGTTTTTTTTGTTTAGCCAGTGAGTATTCATTTTGCGTTAAGATTTACATACAGCCTTGATCTTGTTGGTTCGTTTTTGGATCAAGCCAAAAATGAACAGGAAGAGATATCAATAACCAGTAGCTAAAGTCTTAAAATTATTTAATACGGTTAAATATCCTTGCAATTAGATGAGATGGAAGGAATAGCCATTGCTTATTTCAGGTTTAATTACCAAATACAATTTTTCAATCAATTAACTATTAATTAATTACCGTGAAACACATTGTCTCAATACTGATTTTGCTTTGCCTTTATGGTACGGCTATGGCACAGAGCACATTTACAGCTACGATCAAGGATGAGGAATCAAAGGAAGCCCTATTTGGTGTGTCCGTTTACTTTCCGGAGTTGGAGAAAGGAGCTTCCAGTGATATCCAAGGAAAGGTTAATATAGAGGGAATCCCTAATGGGACTTATGCTATCCTAATAACGCACTTGGGATATGAAGCTATAGCATTAGAAAAATCCTTTCCCATCAATCAACAAGAGGAGCTGACCCTATTTTTGGAACATGGCCATGAAGAAATGGAAGAGATAGTCGTCTCATCCACCAGGAGTGGCAGGACCATTGAAGATATCCCTACAAGAGTAGAGGTTATTGCAGGCGAGGAATTGGCGGAAAAAGGAAACATGAAACCGGGGGATATTCGAATGCTATTGAATGAAAGCACGGGAATCCAGACCCAGCAGACCTCAGCCACCAGTTATAATTCAAGCATCCGGATCCAAGGGTTGGATGGGAAATACACCCAATTGCTTAGAGATGGTCTTCCATTGTATTCCGGTTATTCGGGGGGATTAAGTCTGATGCAGATTGCTCCCCTTGACCTCAAGCAAGTAGAAGTGATTAAAGGGGCTTCTTCTACACTCTATGGTGGAGGAGCCATTGCAGGCTTGGTAAACCTTATTTCCAAAACCCCCGGGGAAGACAGAGAATTAAATTTTATGGTCAACGGGACCTCAGCTTTAGGCTTGGATCTGAGTGGCTTCTATTCGGAAAGATACGGTAAAATTGGAACCACTGTATTTGCCTCTTACAACAAGGGGACAGCCTATGACCCCGCAGGTATTGGGCTGACAGCGATTCCTGAATTTGAGCGGTATACCATCAACCCCCGCATGTTTTGGTACCTGGATGAAGCAACGGAAATTAACCTTGGCTTTAATTTCACTACTGAAGATAGGCTAGGGGGCAATATGGATTATGTCGAAGGCAATACGGAATCAGGATATTTTGAATCCAATGAAACGGATCGCTTGTCTACCCAGTTTGATGCTACCCATCGTTTTTCCGACCATTCCCGCATTCAGCTGAAAAACAGCATTAGTTTTTTTGATAGGACCATCGCTATACCCAGCTATGTTTTTAGTGGAAAGCAGGTGTCCTCCTTTTCAGAACTGAATTATGTCACCTTCGGTGAAAAGGTGGAGTGGATTGTAGGAGGGAACCTATGGACTGAAAACTTCGATCAAAGTCAAGGCGATCCGAACAATGACCTGGGGTTTTCCAATACCACTACCGGAGCCTTTGTTCAAAACACTTGGAACATGGCTGAGCAGTGGACCTTGGAAACTGGCTTGCGAGGAGATTACCAAAGTCAATATGGAGCTTACCTGCTTCCTAGATTTTCATTTTTGTTTGAGCCAAGTGAAAGGCTTACTTTCAGGACAGGAGGGGGGCTTGGATATAAAACACCCACCCAGTTTACCGAAGATACGGAAAGGCTGCACTTCCGGAATATTCTACCCATAGACTTTTCAACAACCAGTGCAGAGCGTTCTACAGGGGTTAATTTAGATGTCAATTACAAATGGCCGGTGACAGATGAATTAAGTTTAAGTACCAATGCACTCTTGTTTTACACACAGATCGATGATCCGATGCTATTGCAGTCAAACGGAAATGGCATGTATGCGTTCACCCAACCTAAAGGCTATATCAACACCCAAGGTTTGGAAGCCAATATGAAGTGGAGTTACCATGATTTCAAACTGTTTGTGGGGTATACCTTTGCAGATGTAAACGAACATTATGACAATGAAACCACTGAATACCCTTTGGTGGCCAAACACAGGTTGAACAATGTACTGATGTATGAAAAGCATGGCAATTTCTGGATTGGAATGGAAGCTTACTATTTCAGCCCTCAAAAGCTTTCAGATGGCAGTACCGGGCAATCCTATTGGATCATGGGTATCATGTCTGAAAAGAAAATAGGGAAGTATTTTTCCCTTTTTCTAAATTTTGAAAACATGTTGGATACCCGTCAGACCAGGTTTGACACCATTTACACCGGCAATATTAGCGATCCCCAGTTCAGGGATATCTATGCTCCCGTGGATGGTTTTGTAGTCAATGGAGGCTTTAAGCTTAGTCTGTAATTGTATTTTTCCTGATAAAAGGAGGCTTGTCAAAATCAACAGACAAGTCTCCTTTTTTGTTGCCGGATCCTGGGCGCTGCTTCACCCTGCTTGAATACATTCCAACGGATCAATTCTACCATTTCGTCCAACTGCCAGGAGAGGTAATCTTCATAGGAACAGTGTCTATATGCGGAAATGAGATCTTTGACTTTTCCATGTCTTCCAAATCTATCCCCAAAGACAAAAAGGATTGCCCAGTTCCACCAGAGGTCAAAATCTTATATATTTAGTTTACGGGGTGGGTCGATGGCAATAGATATTATAGTTGTATTAATCTGGTTTACCCAGAAGTAATTAGAATAAGTTTTACAATTGAATCCTTAAAACTTTTCCAGATCGTATTTTTACAAGTGATTTAATTGGGTTTTTTTGGCAAAAAAAATCCCAAGTTGAAGGATTCAACTTGGGATTAGGACTGTTGGCCGACCAGGGCTCGAACCTGGACTCTTCTGGACCAAAACCAGACGTGTTGCCAGTTACACCATCGGCCAATCATAAGATTAAAAAAGACTTGCTCTTTTTTAGTGTCACAAATGTAACAGGACTTTTTTTTTAATGCAAATCCCCTTCAAAAGAATTTTCTCTCTAAAGCTTTAAAGTACTTATTGTCAGAAACAAATTTTACCTATTTGTTGAAATTAAATGGGTATTTATTTTCCATTACGAGATTTTGAGGTCTTTTAATGATGAATTTTTGATTTGCTCTGGAAAACGATTCCTTTAATTATCTAGGTAATTTGCCTTACAAACCCGTCATGGTCACTTTGGCATAATTGTCATTTGAATGTTATCAATTCATTGTCAATTTGCCTAAGATTTAAAATCAAGCCAATTGTTATTTCTATAATTTATTACTTCATGTCGATCAAGTCACCCCTATTTATTACCCTTCTTTTCATCCTTAGTATTTCCAGTGTTTTTGCACAACAGCAGTTCACCGGAACCATCATAGACAGTCAAACCAAAGAACCGCTGTTCGGTGCGTATGTTTTTTTAAAAAACCAGGATGGTGAAACTTTGAAATCAACCTACACAGATTTTGACGGGAAATTTAAAGTTGACAGACCTATAATGAAAGATTTTCTAATCGAACTTTCATTTATTGGTTACCAAACATTTCAAAAACAGATAACCTCCCCTGAGGGAAGTGATCTGGGCGTTTTTGAGATTGTAAGTGATGGTCAGGAACTTGAGGCCTTTGAATTGTCCGCCGACGCGCTAACCGGAGAGGTGAGAGGAGATACTGTGGCATTCAATGCAAATGCTTTTAAAACCAGGCCAGAGGCTGATGCAGATGAATTGGTGCGAAAAATGCCCGGTGTGGTGATTCAAAACGGTGTGATTGAAGTGCAGGGTGAAGAAGTGATGGAGGTTTTGGTTGATGGAAGACCTTTCTTTGGAGACAATCCTGCAGCTGCATTAAAGAACCTTCCTGCACAGGTCGTATTAAAGATTGAATTTCTGGACCAAAAAAGTGAAGAATCAAGGTTGACAGGTTTCGATGATGGGGAGACCATTAAAACAATAAATATCATAACCAAGCCCGACATGCGAGCGGGTAGGTTCGGTAAATTTTACGGAGGCTACGGTACAGACAATAATTATATTGCTGGAGGAAACATGAATTTCTTCAATGGGGCAAAAAGGCTCTCTATTTTAGGTTTGAGTAATAATATTAACCAACAAAATTTTGGAGGAGAGGAGTTGGGAAGTCTTGAAAGTAGTAGTGGAGGGTCAAATGATGGTTTAACGGTAGGTGAACTTCCTGGAATTACAAATACCAATGCCCTGGGAGCGAATTTTTCTGATGAGTACCTAGATGAGAAATTAAAGGTTTCAGGGAACTACCTTTTTAACGACAGAGACAATGTATTGAACAGAACGTCTTCCAGAGAATATATTCTACCAGATGATAGTCTTCAATTGTACAATGAGGACAGGAATTACCATACAAAAACGCAAAGCCATAGGTTTAGCGCAAGAATAGACTATGAAATTAATGAAAAACATGCTTTGGTTTTGAAGCCCAGAATAGGTTTAGACTTTAGGAATTCTGTTAACCTCAGGGATGCATACAATCTTTATGATGAGAATACCTTTATAAACAGGAATCAAAACGAGACCAGCTCTTCTAGAGAATCCATGAGTTTTGCCAATTCTTTGAATTACAGGTATAAATTTGACAAAGAGGGGAGGGCATTCTCTACCTATATTTATACAAGTAAATATAAAAGCGATAGCAATTCTGATTTGGTGGCTGTCACTACTAATTTTCAGGATGCCAGTGTAGATTCCCTTATACAATTCAAAGAAAATAAATACAATAGCTTTTACTATAATGCGGGCTTGAGTTTTTATGAGCCTATAAGTGAGAAATCAAGGCTTCGTTTTGGATACCGAGTTTCAAACAACAATTCTGACACCAACCAAGACGTAGAAATTCAGGAAGCTGAAACAGGTCTGATAGCGATCGACAGCACCTTGACCAATAGGTTTGAAAACAGTTATGTTACCCATAGGGGAGGGGCTGGATATAGTTATAAGACGGAAAAGCTTTCCATTTTCACTAACTTAAATTATGAGGCTGCATACATCGACAGCGACAGGTTATTCCCAGGTTTTGAAAATACCCAACGATCGTTTTCAAATATTCTTCCGCGAGCAGTGATTAATTACCAATTAGGGGAGTTCAGTAATATTAGAATTGATTACAATACTGATACCGACACGCCTTCTATAGGACAATTGCAAGATGTGATAAGCAATGCCAACCCTTTGCAACTTTCGACTGGTAATCCTGACCTTAACCAAGAGTACAGCCATAGACTGTTTACCAGGTATAGGATTATCAATCCTGAAACCAATCGCTCTTGGATGTTTTTCCTTTATGGAAATATCAGAAATGATTATATTGGTAATGAAACCTTTATTGCTACTCAGGATACCCTTATCCAGAATGATGTGACTTTGGCCCAGGGAGGGCAATTTACAAAGCCGGTAAACCTTGACAATTACTATGTTTTCCGGATATATGGAAGTTATGGCTTTCCGCTAAAATTCATGAAAAGTAACCTGAGTGTTAATTCTAGTTTTACCACGCGTAACCGTCCGGGAATTATCAATGGCCAATTGAACAACAATAAAAACACCTCCTACCGACAGGGAATTAACCTAAGCAGTAATATTAGTGAAAACGTTGATTTTAACCTGTCCTCACGAGGAACCTTCAATTGGGTAAGAAGCAGTTTGCAGGAAAGTTTGGAGAATAATTATTATACCCACAACACCAAAGCTGACCTATTTTGGAATTTTATTGGAGGTGTTTTTGTAGGGACTAGTGTTAACCACCAACTTTACACAGGATTGGGAGATGCGTTTGATAGAAGTATTTTGTTAACGAATATGGATATTGGATATAGAATTCCACCTAGCAATAAAACGGAGTTAAAACTCACCGTTTTCGATTTATTCAATCAGAATGCGAGCATCAATAGAAACGTAACCGATGTCTACATAGAAGACGTAAGGACACAGGTGTTAAAGCAATTTTTTATGCTAACAGTTACCTATAACCTTAGAAGGTTTGGTGGCTATGACATGGCCCTATAGACAGAATTAAATAAATATTTTAAACCCTTTCCCAATAGGCGATTCAAAACTGGGTCGTCTATTTTTTCATAGGATCAATTTTATTGATCATTGCCTGTGCCAATGCTGGAGCAGCAAGGTAGAGGCATGGGAAACGGAAGTATAAACTAGTCTTAAAAATGATGCATCTGCTGTAATTTGCAACGGATTTATATTAGTTCTCAGCCAAAAAAGGACTTTCGGGTAATGAACCCCCGATCCTAAAGGGATTGATGGATAAAAAGCTGGGCTATTTATCAAGTTTATTTTGTTTGAAAGAATATTTGGGTGAATTTTAAAATGACCAATTTTATTTATTTCCGGTTATCTTTTGGTAAATGAAAGACTTTTATGGAAAAGCTTCTTAGAGAAATCAGCGCTTGTAGGATTTGTGAAAAACATCTTCCTTTAGGTCCTCGGCCGGTTTTGTCGGCGCATTCGAAAAGTAAAATTCTAATCGTTGGGCAGGCCCCGGGAACCAAGGTGCATGCCAGCGGTGTGCCTTGGGATGATGCAAGTGGGAAGAACCTTCGGGCTTGGCTAGACGTTGACAAAGCACTTTTTTATAATCCTGAAGTTTTCGGAATAGTGCCCATGGGCTTTTGCTATCCCGGAAGGGGAAAGGGTGGGGATTTACCACCCAGGCCCGAATGTGCCCCCAAGTGGCATGGCGATTTACTGCATGAAATGCCAAAAATTCAATTGGTATTGTTGATAGGCCAATATGCGCAAAATTATTACCTTGGAAAAGAAAAGAAGAAAACCCTTACCGAAACGGTAAGGAACTACCAAAATTACCTTCCGAAGTTTTTTCCTCTGGTCCATCCCTCACCCAGAAATAGAATCTGGCAAATGAAAAACCCATGGTTTGAAGATGAAGTGGTGCCTGCCTTACAAAATGAGGTACATGCACTGCTATGATCAAAAAATACAACCCATCCGTCAATTGCTCATTAAGTCGGATAGTTTGATTTTCTAACGAGGAGACATACTATTGTCTTGTATTGAATTATTAAAATTTCGTTTGTCAGTTTGTCGAATTAACATTATTTTGAGGCATGAAAAACTTGAGACGAGATTTTTTAAAGAAATCGGTATTGGCAGCTGGTAGCCTTCTTACAATACCCACCATCATACCCGGATCAGCGCTTGGGAAAAACGGTTTTGTGGCACCCTCCGATAGGATTAACCTGGGCTTTATTGGTGCTGGGAATCAGGCGGGGAATGATGTCAAAGATTTTTTGGCAGATAAACGGGTTCAGGTTACAGCTGTATGTGATGTCAATAAAAAAAGTTCAGGATATTGGAATGGTAAAGTAGCAGGGAGAGATTATATCATGCAAGTAGTGGACGAGCACTATTCAGAAAAAAACAATTCCAATTATCAATCTGCCATTGGTTATACTGATTTTAGAGAAGTATTAGAAAATAAAGACATAGATGCTGTAGAAGTAGTCACTCCCGACCATTGGCATTCTATACCTGTGTTGATGGCTGCAGCGGCAGGTAAACACATCTATTGCCAAAAACCACTGTCACTTACTGTAGACGAAGGAAGGGCCATGAGTGATGCCGTGAAAAAATACGGAGTCACCTTCCAAACAGGCAGCCAACAAAGATCCAGTTATCATTTCAGAAGGGTTTGTGAGTTGGCGAGAAATGGGAGGTTGGGAGAGCTACATACTGTCACTTGCGGACTTCCCGGTGGGACACCTGATTTTGGAAAGACGGGTCATTTGACGGAAACCATTCCAGTGCCCAAGGATTTTGATTATGACATGTGGCTAGGTCCTGCTCCTGAAGCCCCCTATAGTCCTTGTAGAACCCATGTAAACTTTCGTTGGAACATGGACTACTCAGGTGGTAATGTCACAGATTGGGGAGGGCATCATCCCGACATTGCCCAGTGGGGAATGGGTACTGAGCTCACCGGTCCGGTAAAAATTCAAAATGCCCAAGCGGTTTGGTCAGATCATCCGGTTTGGAATACGGCTACAAGGTTTTATTTTGAGTGCATTTATGACAATGGGCTTAAGTTAATCATCCAGAGTGACAAAGATTTTGGCGTGACTTTTCAAGGTAGCGAGGGCTCTGCCTGGGCCACAAGAGGAGATCATAAAATCAACCCTGAAAACCTGAAAAACACAGTGATTGGTCCTGAAGAAACACAACTCTACGTAAGTGATAACCACTTTGAAAATTTTATAGACTGCCTATTATCTGGTGAAGAAACAGTGGCTCCAGCAGAGGTAGGCCACCGGTCTATTACCCTTGCCCATTTGGGGAATATTGCCATGATGTTGGAGCAGGACCTGATTTGGGATCCGAAAAGGGAGCAGTTTAAAGATAACTTTGCTGCCAATCAAATGCTTTCCAGGAAGATGAGAGAACCTTGGGGGGCACTCTACCGAAGTTTGAAGGTTTAGCTTTTTAAGGTGCTCAGCTTGCTTTGTTTATTTCCTGACAAAAGTCAGTTTATAAGCTGAGATAGCTAATACTTTTAGCAGCAGGATAAAGGTAATTTTGTTTTCAATCTCAAGCTTCTCCTAGGAGCTTAGCATACAATTTAAAGTTAACAAAATGGCTGTAATTCATAATTTTCATATTCCTGTTATGGGACTGGGTTTTACTGTAGACACCCCTATAAATGTTGCTCGTTTCGGCATCTCATCTGTAGTGTCCATCATGGATGACCAATTGTTGGAAGACATGCGTAGCCATTATACCAATGAGGAGGAATTTGAGCCAATAAATGAAAACGTTGATAATTCAAGACCAAAGCGGATCAAGGCCTATCTTAATTTTTTACAAAGTACTGTTGATGCCCAAGTTGAAGAAATAAAAAGTCAAAACTTTGGAGAAGGGCAGGAAATAGACAAGTACTTTAATTTATTGCCTTTTGATCATCCCCTAAGCTCTCTGTATTTAAATATGCAGCTTGCTTCAGGTAAAGAAAAACTTGGTCTCCAACAATGCTTAAGGGAGGCAATTGTCCCAGGTAATATTGATGTCAATATAATGACCAAGGTAGACAAGCTCAATTACGATAAAGAAGGAAACGCATTGCCAAGGGAGTATTCAGATGCTTTGCTTGCATTAAAAGGCTTTGCAGAGAGTAATGTGAGAGGGGGGGTGGTGTTTTCTGCTGGGATGAATCCTGCCCTATATGGCTATGCAGAGAAGTTTAAAGATTTTTTTCCTAATGAAAATGGTCTCATTAAAAAGCCGATTATTTTAAAAGTTTCGGATTACCGATCAGCTTTGATTCAAGGAAAGTTTTTAGCAAAAAAAGGATTATGGGTGGATGAATACCGAATAGAATCCGGCTTGAATTGTGGTGGTCATGCTTTTGCAACGGATGGATTTCTTGCGGGGCCTATATTAGATAGTTTTAAAAATAATAAAGAAAGTCTTAAAGAAGAATTATGGGCGATCTGTCAAGCTGCTTTGAGTAAAAAGAATCAGCCATTATTGCCAAATAATATCAAACTCAAAATCACGTACCAGGGAGGGATTGGTAATTCGGATGAAAACCGCATGTTGATGGAGAAATACGAATTGGATGGCACCGGTTGGGGCAGTCCCTTCCTTTTGGTTCCTGAAGCCACAAGTGTAGATAAAGAGACTTTTGATAAACTGCTGAAGGCCAAAAAGTCAGATTTCTACTTGAGTAGGGCCTCTCCTTTGGGCGTGCCATTCAATAACCTGAGAACAAGCACTGCTGAAGCCCAACGGAAGGAAAGAATTACAAAAGGAAGGCCCGGTAGTCCTTGCTATAAAAAGCTCCTGTCTTCCAATACTGAATTTACCGATAAGCCAATATGCACGGCATCCAGACAATACCAAAACTTAAAAGTCAAACAATGGGAGGCTGGTGATATTTCGGAATCAGTTTTGGCTGAGGTTTTAGAGAAAGATTGCCTCTGTGAAGGTTTAGGTGCTCCTGCATTGTTGAGCGCTGGGGAAACACCCAGAAGGAACCTCAAAGCTGTAACCATCTGCCCAGGCCCAAACCTGGCCTATTTCAAAGGGGCTTTTAGCTTAAAGGAAATGGTAGACCATATTTACGGCAAGGTGAACCTGACTTTAGACCCGGAACGTCCGCATGTATTTGTGAAGGAATTGCAACTCTATTTGCAGCATCTCAGAACAGACATAGAAAATGCCTTGCCTGAAAATGGAAAGAAAGTGGAGGTGTATGTCAATAAATTCAAGAAAAATTTATCTGAAGGAATAGCTTATTATCAGGATTTTAAATTTTCCTGGTCCAAGGAAAATGCCTTGGTTTTAGAAAGAGTTAAAGCCCAATTGGCTGAAATGAAATTAAATCATCAGATGGCATAAGTCTTTTTAAGCTATTCTCAATTTTTTAAACTATAGCTCCTTTTCTAGGTTTTAATTAACTGAGAAGGGGCTTTTTTTATTTTTTTATGACAATTTTACGACCATTATCTCAGAATCGGTAGGCTTTGAATTAAGTGTTTGTTTGATTTAGGGTAATTTCTCGGCAGCTTGGAATACCTGTTATTATTTCCGGGTTAAAGAGAATTTTTATTTTTGGAACTTGAAAGTCAATAGTTTAAGCCTAATATTTTAATATTTTTTCCAAATATTTTACTTAACTTAAGTCACCCTCTTAATAATAAACTAAAATTCCGATTGAAGATGGTTGATGATTTATCAAAAGAGCCATGGACAAAATCACCAGGCGACAGTCTTGTCGATAGGTTAATCGCTGAAATTGAAGCCAACATTATAAATGACCAATTCGGTGTTGATAGTCTTGCCCAGGCTGTTGGAATGAGTAGGTCAAGTCTTCATCGAAAACTGCATAAATTAAGAGGTGTCTCAACCAGCCAGTTTATAAGAGAATACCGATTAAATAGGGCAATGGAAATGTTGAAACATGAGGACCTTATTGTTTCAGAAGTTGCCTATCGTGTTGGTTTCAGTAGTGCCACTTATTTTAATACTTGTTTTCATAAGTTATACGGGTTCCCACCAGGTGAGGTAAAGACTAAAATTGCAAATGGCATCGGTAACCTGGAGCCATTAAGCGAATCGATGTCAAGGAAAACAATTGCCATGGCTTCCCAAATTTCAGAAAGAAACAATGTTGTTATTCACAGAAGGTTTTTTTGGTTGGGGGTTTTTGGAGTATTATCCTTTTCGATTTTATTCTACTATTTTAATATACTTGGCCAGGATGGAGGGAACGTTTCTCTTAAAAACACGGTGAGTTTAAAATCGATTGCAGTATTGCCCTTAAAAAACTGGACTGGAAATGACGATTTGGAATATGTAAGTTATGGGATGACAGATGCAGTTATTTCAGGTCTTTCAAAAGTTAGTGCATTTGATAAAGTAACGCCTTTCTCATCCACCATAAAGTACCAGACTACTAAAAAATCAGCTGATGAAATTAGTAAGGAATTAGAAGTAGCGAATCTATTGACAGGTAGTGTGCAGATTTCTGGGGATCACATAAAAATTAACCTGCAATTATTGGATGCGGGTCTAGATAAGCTATTGTGGTCTGAAGAATTTACAAGTGTTTGGAACGTTGATGAAATTTTTAAGATACAATCCGAAGTTGTAGAAAGAGTTGCCTCTAAAATGAATGTTTTTATTTCAGATAGTGAATTGAAGGATATTCAAAAAATTCCCACCCAAAACCAAGAGGCCTATACCTATTATTTGCATGGGGAATTTCAAAGGAACAAGGCCAATAAATTAACCTATTCAAATGCCATTTCACTTTATGAAAAAGCCATAGCGCTGGATTCAAATTTTGTAGAGGCCTACGTTGGTTTGGCCAATATTTGGAGTTTCGGTGGCCTGGTATGGGGTATTTACGATCAACAATATGCTTGGGACAATGCAAAAAAATTATTGTTAATAGCCTTTGAAATTGATTCTTCCCATGAAGGAGTGCAGGAGGAATTATACACTGGATACTTTTATTATGATTGGGATTTTAAATTGGTAGAAGAATACTACCAGCGAAAATTAACAAGTTTATTTTTTGACAACACACCGGCAATCATGGTGGACTATCCTATTAAAACCGGTAGGTATAAAGAGGCCATTTTGGCTGCAGACAAACACATTTCAATTGACCCCACTGTGGGTATTTATTTTTTGTTTAAAGCAGAGGCTTTAATGCTGTTGAACAAAACGGTAGAGGCCAAAAAAATAATGGCAAATGTTGATTCACTGTACAGCGACAACTGGTTTTTTTTAAGAGAATCTACAAAATTGTATTACTATCTTGAGGATTATGAAAGTTCCAAGAAACAGCTGAATAAATTATTAAAGCAATATCCTGATTACCCTCCAATTTTAGTTTGGTTCAATGCAGTATATGCACATATGGATGGGGAAAAAGAGGACTCCAGGCAATTTTTGGGTGAGCTGTATCAACGCTATAGGGATGGTTCATCTGGAAGTCCTGCTTGGTTTATTGCATTACACTTTTGCATTTTGGAAGATTATGGACAAGCTTTGGACTGGCTGGAAAAATCATTTGTCAGACATGAAGTGGAATTGACCTGGCTCAGGGAAGAACCGATCTTAACTCCAATAAGACACCATCCCCGGTACATAGAACTCTACGATAAAGTGGGTTTTTCAAGTATAGGTCTGCCAATAAAAGCGACAAAGGATTAAATTCTCAAAAGTAGTTTTTTCAGGTAAGCAATAATTTTTTGCACCATAATTTAAAGCCTAGTTAAAAATTTAACATTACTGCATCATACCTTCTAGGCCCAATTTTATGCTTTTACCATCTTTACTAAAATAATTTTAAGCTTAATTAAATAACGTGAAACACGCAATGTTTTATTAAAGCCAAAGAACAAATCCAAACCATTAACCAAAACACCATGAAAATTAATAAGAAGGACCTACCTACAACCATGCAAACGCCAGACACCATATTACGTGCGCAGGCTGATTTGGGAGGCATGACAGTATGCTTTAATGAATTTCCTAAAGGCACAGATTTCACTCCACTGCTACATGGCTTAACCAATGATAGCTGTCATTGTCCCCACTGGGGGTATGTGTTGGAAGGAGAAATGCTGGTTAAATACGACGATGGTACGGAGGAAGTACTGGAAGGAGGTGATGTGTTTTACATGCCTTCTGGGCATACTGTTATTGTGCAAAGAGACATTAAATTAATCGACTTTAATCCAACCAAAGAGTTCGATGAGGTGATTGCCCATGTTGGTAAAAAAATGGCGGAATTTGGTGGACAGTGATAGGATTTTAAGAAAACTAGAAATCATGTAGATAATCTTGCTGAATCATATAGGCCACTTTGGCTGATTTTTAATCCATTGTATCAGAAGTAAGGAGGATTATCTTTTTTAATTGTGGTAGTATAAAAAGTTTGGGTACTCTAAATTTATTCAACATGGATCTTTACGAAATACAAAAAGCCAATCCAGAAATCTTTCAGCAATTTTCAATGAAAGACACGCTGTTTTTATATTACAGCTGTCCACAAAGGGATAGGATCATGCAACTATATGCCAAACATTCCCAGTTTACTTTTACACTAAGCGGAGAGCGGTTATTTAGACATGGCAATGAAACTTTAATTTCTGATTCCAGAAAGGGAATGCTAATAAAGAGAACAGCTTTTTTACAGGAATTACCACCAGATTATGAAGGTTGGGATGTTTTGGTTTTCTATTTAAAGGATGATTATCTCAGATCCATATTTGACGAGTTTAGACCCCATTTAAAATTGAATGATTTACCTGAGAGTGATCCTTCTATGATGTGCACTTTTACTATAAATGATCAAACCAGAAATTGTTACAATAGTATCTTACCCTATTTTGGAAGAGACAAAGAAATGCCTGATAGCATTCTAGAGGGTAAATTTAAAGAATTGCTTTTTAATATATTTTCCCACCATGAAAACAAGCAAATTCTTTCCTATATAATGCAAATTATAGATGGCTATCCAACACCTATTTGGGAAGTAATGGAAGCAAATTATATGTATGACCTTAAAATACAAGACTTCGCAAATATTTCAAATAGAAGCTTGTCCACCTTTAAGCGTGATTTTAAGCAGTATTATAAAGTGTCACCTGGAAAATGGATAACTGAAAGACGATTGAAAAAAGCTAAATCGCTTCTGGAAACAACTTCCAAAAGTATAAGTGAAATAGTGTTCGAATCGGGCTTTAATAATGCTTCGCATTTCAGTAGGGTATTTAAAGAAAAGTTTCAAATTTCTCCATCCCTTGCTCAAAAGGTGTGAGCCAATTAGAACAGATTTTGGTCTCTTGAGGACAGTCGAAATGAAAAGTAAATCATAGCTTTATCTCATAAAATAAACCCTCTAAATTATAAGTCCATGAACTATGCCAATCTAAGTGACTCATCGGGTATTGAAGTATTAACACCTGAAAGTAAAGGGTATGACGATGCCCGGGCTGTCTACAATGCAATGATCGATAAACGACCTGCAGCCATTGCCAACTGCCAGTCAGAGGCAGATGTTATTAAAGCTGTAAAATTTGCCAGAAAAAACGATATCGAAATGGCTATTCGCAGTGGTGGGCACAATGGTGCTGGCCTGGCATTGGTGGATGGTGGGCTGGTAATAGATTTATCAAAAATGAAAGGAATAGAAATTGATGCTACCGCGAAAACTGCCGAAATTCAATCTGGATGCTTATTAAAGGAGGTGGATGAGGCAACACACGAGCATGGTTTGGCTCTGCCTAGTGGGATAATTGGTAGTACCGGAATTGGCGGGTTGACTCTTGGTGGTGGAATGGGATATTTGAGCCGCAAAGGCGGACTAACCATTGACAATTTATTGGAATGCAAGGTAGTATTGGCATCTGGTGAATTGGTCACGGCGAATAAAGATTCTCATCCTGATTTATTTTGGGCCCTACGTGGTGGTGGTGGAAATTTCGGTGTGGTTACCTCTTTTAAATTCAATTTAATTCCTATTAAAAATGTATATGCCGGACCTATGTTTTGGCCCATAGAAAAAGCCAAAGAAGCCATTCTATTTTACGATAAGCTAACCAAAAATGCATCAAATGATCTTTATGGATTTTTCGCTTTCTTAATGGTGCCTCCAGCAGCACCTTTTCCTGAAAATTTATGGAATCAAAAAGTATGCGGTGTGGTATGGAATTATACCGGACCAATAGAAGAAGCTGAAAAGGTGTTTGCACCTATACGTGAATTTGGCCCTCCAATTTTAGATTTTGTTGGAGAAATACCAATGCCTGCCTTAAATAGCATGTTCGATGCTCTTTATCCCCCAGGACTGCAGTGGTACTGGAGAGGACATTATTTCAATGAGCTGACGGATGAGGCGATTAATTTAAATATCGAATTTGGAAATGAAATTCCTAATTTCCATACGACCTCACATCTGTATCCAATTGATGGTGCTGTGCATGAAGTGTCAAATAAAGCTACTGCATGGGCCAATAGAGATGCCCGCTGGGCGCAAGTATTTGTAGGTGTAGCTCCAGAACCTGAGAATGCACAACAAATAACCGACTGGTGTAAAAATTTCTATAATGCCCTAACTCCTTATGCCATGGGAGGTGCTTATGTGAATTTCATGATGGAAGAAGGAGAGGCTAAAATAAAAGCATCCTATAAAGATAATTATGAAAGATTGGTGTCGATAAAATCCAAATATGATCCTGATAATTTTTTTCATATCAATCAGAATATCAAACCTATTAAACATTAACCAACCCAGATTCGAACCCGTCAATACCCATCCCTTTAAAGCTAATTTAGTTTGAGATTTTATCAGTATTGTTGCAGTAAAAAAGCAACATTGCTGCCAAAATCTGGCCCTGCTCATGGTCTTAAACGGAGCTACATATCCCTGACTTCATTAGTTCACCATTATGGGGTTTTTGAAATTTATTAAAAATTCACCGTCAACATTAATATAGAAAATCAATGTTGACCTACAAAGAATTAGATGGAAATAGACAATTGGTACTGCCCCTTACCAAGCTGGGATTATTCCTGAATATAAGATAAATCATCGCTGTGGCTAGAAAACCTTAAAAAGTAGAACACGTGAGAAAACATTGTATAAAATATTTGTTTGTATTGGCAATGTTGGGTTGTTTTCATACCTACGCACAGGAAACGAGCGTTAAAGGTCATGTTTACGGAGCCAGCGGGGAATTTGCCTCTTTTGGACATGTTCTCTTGTTGCAAAATGAGGACTCGCTTATGGTCATGGGAGTGTCCACCGATTCAATAGGCCAATTTGAGTTGAAGCGAATTCCTGATGGTAATTACCTACTCAATATTTCACAATTGGGATATGAGCCTTACTTCAGGTCTTTATCCATTTCAGGAAGCAATGAACTAACATTAGAGAGAATCCAACTGACCACAAAAAGCCAGCAATTGGAAACGGTTCAAGTAGTGGGGCGAAAAATGCTATTTGAACAAAAAAGTGATAGACTTATCATAAACGTTGGGTCCTTACCGACTTTTAGCGGTAACAATGCCTTACAACTGCTACAAAAAGCACCTGGAGTAACGGTTCAAGAAAATGCGAATAGCATTAGTTTAAACAACAAGGGTGAGGCATTGATAATGATAAATGATAGAATATCGCGTGTACCCACGGCCAATTTGATACAACAGCTAAAGGGGATGCGCGCAGAAAATATCGACCGCATAGAACTTATCCACCAACCTGGAGCTAAATATGATGCTGACAATGCGGCAGGAATTATACACATCGTTATGAAAGAGAACAATGCCTATGGTTTAAATGGCAGCGTAAGCCTTACTGCTGGTATGGGACAAAGAGAAAAGTTCAACGGCAGTGTCGATCTTAATTATCGAAACAATGGCTTGAATATTTATGGTAATGCTACTGGATTTAATAGCAGATCACCCAAAACATTGATTAATCATTTTCGAGAATATGATTATCAAGGGGATCGGTTTTTTTATGAGAACAATTTTCAGTTTGTAAATCCAATTAACAATTCATTGGGATTTAATCTAGGAGCTGATTTTGAAATCGATAAAAAGAGTACTATTGGAGGACTGTTCGGGTATTCAAAAAATAATTTTCTGGGACATGATTTTACCAGCCGGTCCAATGGTACCGTTAATTCAATTCCTAATACCAATTCAGAATACTTACTTGATATTGACAACCCTAACCGAAATGCATTTATTAACCTGAACTATTTTCGAAAAATTGGTGCCAATGGCTCCATAAATATTGATGTCGATAGGGTAACGCTTGATGTGCAAAATTCCTCAGAACTTTCTTATCTTAGTTCAGACGAAACCAAAGAAAAAACAGCAACTGATCGTGCGTCAAAATTTGAAATTAGTACCTTCAGAGCTGATTTTGAGTTGGATATCCGGAAGGATAGCAAAGTGGAAACCGGTATTAAGGGGACTTTCAACAACTCAAATACAAAATCCCTGATTCAGAATAGAATTGCTGGTATTTGGGAGGAGGACGAGGGCTTCACTACTGAGGACAATATTTCGGAAAAAATACTTGCAGCCTATGCCTCACATACTAAAAAATGGGGTGAGAAATGGGAAACTAATTTAGGACTTCGAATGGAGCATTATAATTATGTGCTTGATGACAGCCGAGGAGAAAACGACTTTATTCTATCATACGATAATCTTTTTCCAGTGGTAAGAACTAGTTATGCAATTGATTCTACCAACGTCCTGACCATGTCCTTTAACAGACGGATTGAGCGACCCTCTTTTCATAATTTGGCAGGATACTATGTTTTAATTGATCCTACCTTGTTTGCCAGTTCCAATACGCGCATCAGGCCGTCGTTTACCAATGCCTATAGGCTGGCTTACAACCACGGATCTTTTTTGATAGCCGTAGAAATCAATAGAACCATTGGTGCCATTGCATTTTATAATACTGTGGACAAAGAAAGAAACCTACAGATAAGTATTCCTACAAATTTTGACCGCATGGATGGCTATTTGATAAACACGAGTTTCCCTATTAAAATAGGGGAAATCTGGGACATGAACTGGAACTTGGATGTTGCCTACAAAAAAGTAATAGATGCATCTAATCGATCCCAGCCTTTTGAAAAAGGCCTCTTTACCTTCACCGCCCAGCTTACCAATGTTTTTGACCTTGGAAATTCATGGACGGCAAATATCGATGCTCGATACATGAGTCCGTTTTTAGATGGTGATCAAGTTAAATATTTACGCCATGATATTAATTTTGGAATTAACAAAAAATTCAAGAATGAGAGTATCCTTACCTTTAATGTACAGGACATCACAACAACCAGTGGTAATATCGAATGGGAGTACAATCAACCCGAGTTAGGTATTAGAACCTTTGGGGACAATGATTTCTCAGAAAGGGTTTTTCAATTGACTTTTTCCATACCATTTGGCAATCAAAAAGTGAAGGAGAAAAGAAATCGGGAAACAGGATCTCAGGAAGAACGAAACAGGATGTAATTATTAACACCATAGTTAGGGAAAAAACGAGTATAATGGAAGGAAATAAACCCATTGAAAGAGATACACAAACAAGTACAAAAATTTTTGATAGTCGAAGTTTAAAAATTGATTATCGAACACTTGAGCCTATTCTTAAAAAAGGAATGTTCGTTTTGGATGTCGGCTGTGGGACAGGGTCAATTTCTAAAGACATGGCAAAAATTGTTGGGAATTCGGGGAGTGTTATTGGGATAGACAATACAGAAAAGTTTATTGAAAGCGGTAAAGAAAGCTATAAGGATATAGGAAATTTAAATCTTATTCATTCAGATTTGTTTGATTTTGAAACCGATGAAAAATTTGACTTGATTACTTCAGCAAGAACTTTACAATGGTTAAAGAATCCGAAACAGGCCCTGTTAAAAATGAAATCATTGTTATTGCCAGGGGGGATGATTTCGATTCTGGATTACAACCACAACAAAATAGAATGGCATCCGGAACCTCCGGAAAGTATGAAAGCATTTTATTCGATTTTCTTGAAATGGAGAAAGGACGCAGGAATGAACAATGACATTGCGGATGATTTGCCTGACCTGATGAAAGAAATTGGAATGGTGGAGGTTGAGAAGATGAATTCGGATGAGCATTATGAGAAAGGAAGGTCTGATTTTAAAGCTAAAGTTGGCATTTGGGCGAAAGTAGCTGATTTAACACAAATGGTTGAGGAAGGATATTTAGATAATAATTTAAGGCTAAAGGCCATTGAAGAATACAACGAATGGATTGAAAATCAAGCGGTTTCAATGACCATGAAGCTGAATGAGGTAAGGGGGAAACTTTCAACAAAGCTCGACGCCAGGTCCAAAAATAAAAGGTCCGATAAGTAACAGCCATTCTTACCTGATTCAATCATTTTAGAATAATATTATTGCTATTTTTGATTACTGTTAGCTCCGGGGGAAAAATGCGCTAATTTTTTTTTCTATGAATTTCGGTAATAGGATTCAAGAGGGAGGAGACACGATAGTTATAAAATAATATATTAATCGATAATGAATTGCAAGGCATTTATTTTTGATATGGATGGGGTGTTGGTTGATTCTGAAGGATATTGGAAACAAGCTGAATTTGAAGTTTTCACCGCTTTAGGAGTTAAGGTTACAGACGAAGGGGCCTTATTGACCAAGTCCATGACTACGATTGAGGTGGTAAGGTTTTGGTACAACAAATTTCCTTGGGAAACTGTAGCTTTTGATACTGTAGAACAATTGGTTATCTCCAGAGTGATAGCATTTATTGAGGCAGAAGACTGTTTGATAGCGGGTGTAAAACCTTTTATAGAAAAGTTAAAGAAGGATAAATACAAAATCGGATTGGCCACCAACTCTCCCAATAGAATTATCCCCGTAGTCCTGAAAAAACTTGGTGTGTTGCATTTATTTGATGCCACATTATCCGCAGAACATGAATTAAAAGGTAAACCCGATCCGGCAATCTATCAGAGTGCTGCCGATAAATTAGGGGCCAAGCCGGAGCAATGTATTGTAATAGAAGATTCCTATTCAGGAATGTTGGCAGCAAAAAGTGCAGGCATGAAAGTAATCGCTTTTACATATAAAGGCAGCTCTATTAAATTTGAGATTGCAGACTTTCAAATCAATAGCTTTGAAGGTTGTGAAATTGATTTTTAAGCTATAATAACTACCTTTAAATATCAGCAGTTCAAACAACTGATAACAGCACAATTGAATTCATTCGAATTTCAATAGATTCCCAAAATATTACCTACCAGCCCAAATAAGATATCCGCTTTTTAAAGGGTAAGAACGAAACCTAGTTTTATCAAGGTAGCCTAATGTCAGGAAATGGTTTAATTTTTGTCCCATAGACAAGGTGTGGCCTGAAAAACAGGTGTGTAATGCCTTTCTTTTGGCAGAATATAGTAACCTTCCTTTTAGATTCCTAACCAACATTGAAGACCATAAAAGCATTGAAAATGAAAAACAGAATATTAATTTTAATCTTATTTTTAAGTAGTTATCAGTTTACCATGGCACAAAACAAAGGGCTGCAATGGTTGGATATTGAACTTTCAAATTATGAATATCCCTATTCAGTGTCCTATTTGTCGTTAAATATCCAAGAACAAGAATTAAAAATGGCCTATATGGATATAAAACCTGACCAATATAATGAGAAGAATATAGTTTTATTTCATGGGAAGAATTTCAATGGCGCTTATTGGGAAACTACAATTGACGCACTGACAAAGGAGGGTTTTCGGGTGATTGTTCCAGACCAGATAGGATTCGGAAAATCTTCTAAGCCAGCTCATTTTCATTATACTTTTCAGCAATTGGCGTTAAATACCAAAACCCTGCTAGATTCCTTAAACATTGAAAATGCTGCCATTTTGGGTCATTCTATGGGAGGAATGTTGGCTACCAGGTTTGCGCTAATGTATCCTGAAACAACCCAAAAGCTTGTTTTAGAAAATCCTATAGGCCTTGAAGATTGGAAGCTTAAGGTTCCTTATAAACCTGTTGAGTGGTGGTACCAAAATGAACTCAAAAAGAATTATGATGGCATCAAAAAGTACCAACTTGAAAGTTATTATGACAATCAATGGAAACCTGAATACGATCAATGGGTAAATCTATTGGCGGGTTGGACGCTTAATTCATCTTATGAAACCATTGCCTGGAACGCGGCACTAACCTATGATATGATTTTTACTCAGCCTGTAGTTTATGAGTTTGAAAAGATCTCTTCACCGACTTTATTGATTATTGGGACTAGAGACAGAACGGCACTTGGTAAACCTTTGGTAACTGAAGAAGTGAGGAAAACGATGGGATTGTACAGTGAATTGGGTAAAATAACGCAAGAAAGGATTCCCAACGCGCAGCTAGTTGAACTTCCAGGGATTGGCCATTTGCCTCATATTGAAGATTTCAATGGCTTTATTAATCCATTAATTACCTTTCTAAAGGATTAATTTGCACAACAAAATTTTGGAGAGATTCCATCAAGCATTAATAGGTTTATCGGAGAATTTGGCTTCACAATCTGAAGCCAATATTTATTGAGTTAATTTCCAGGGAAAGGAACTTAAAAGCCAACCAAGGTAGTTTATGTGGTGACTTATCTGATTTAATTTGCTTGATACCCAGTTTAATTAATTCACCAAATCGTTTTGTTTCTTCAGTGGATAGATTTTCTTGATTTGAGAAAAGGATTTGGTTGTTTGTGAACTAGGAAATCCGCTGTTATAGGGATGATTTTAGTAGGTACATCACAAAACATTTCATAGAGTTTTATTTCGAACGGATAAGGTGCTAAGTTCATTTATAACATAAATACACAATATTTGTTATATAGACATATCTGAAGTTTAGGGTATAAAATCCAGCTTTGGATTTTTAGGTGCAAGGTTCCTAATCAGATGATGACCTTCTGGTTGCTCTTTTGAAGATGGGGTTAGACCTGCCTACGATGGGTAATGTTGTATATTGATAATTAAAGATAAAAATGTCTTTTTATTTGGCTGTGTACTCTTTATCTTTGAATAGTTTTTAAATATTGGGCGTTTGTTCGCCTATAAAAAGTAAGCCTGTTATGGGAAAACCACTAAAGAGACATCCGGCATTTGTGCCAGTTTCTAGAGATCATCATTTTGGCTTGTTGTTAGTATGGAAGGTACGGCAGGGGCAAGAGAAAGGAATTGAACCATCAAGGTTGCATGAATATGTGAAATATTTCTTCTCAACCCATCTAGAACCTCATTTCTCCTTAGAAGAAAAGGTGATATTCTCCTATATGGCAAAAAATGATTTGCTAAGAAAAGAAGTAGAAGGACAACACAAGGAAATCAGAAAGCTATTTAAGAAACTTGACGTTCTAAAAGAAGAACAATTATCAGTGCAATTGACAGCACTTTGTTCGCTGGTTGAAGCACACATTCGTTTTGAGGAAAGGAAACTTTTCCAATATTTGCAAGTAGAATTACAAAGCAAAGAACTAGAGGAAATGGAAGAGAAGGTAGCTGAAATCCATAAACCCACCAGGGAAGAGTGGGACGACAAATTTTGGGTTAAATAAATAAAATAAAAATGTTTTCTAAAGCATGTGAATATGGAATCAGGGCAGTTATCTACATCTGGTCTCAAAATACAAAAGGTTTGAAATTAGGTGTTAAGGACATCTGCAAAGAAATAGATGCTCCTGAATTTTTTACTGCCAAAATTTTGCAATCTCTAGCCAAACAAGATTTAGTCAGTTCTACTAAAGGACCAAATGGTGGGTTTTATATTAGTGATGACCAAGAAAACATGCGTTTATTGGACCTTGTAAAAGCCATCGATGGCGACAAGCTTTTTAAAGGATGTGGTCTTGGTTTAAAGGAATGTTCAGCATCCCATCCTTGTCCCATTCATGACGACTATAAAAAAATCAGAGAAAATTTGGCAAAATTGCTTTCAGAGAAAACGATAAAGGGACTTGCACAAGAAGTTGTTTCTGGAAAAGCTACTTTGTCAACTTATATTGGATAATCTTTAATTGAATTGTAAGGTGGGGAAAGAAAAAGAAGATTTAGATTCAATAGATAAAATTAGGATGTTGGTGGATCTTTTTTACGGAAAAGTAAAGCAAGACAGCCTAATAGGGCCAATTTTTGAACAAAGAATTAAAGGCAATTGGGAGAAACACCTTGAAAAGATGTACCTATTTTGGCAGACGGTTTTACTGAAGGAACATACCTATTATGGGAGTCCCTTTCCACCACATGCTAAATTGCCGATAGATAAGCAGCATTTTGATCGTTGGTTGTTCTTATTTCAGGAAACACTCAGGGAGAATTTTCTTGGAGAAAAAACAACTGAAGCCCTCTGGAGAGCAGCAAAGATGGCCGAAATGTTTCAGATAAAAATTGCCTATTACCAAGCAAGGAATAGGAGCCCTCTAGGTTAAAATTAGAAAAACGCAAGGGGGGAATACAGTTAACTTTTTTTAATCGTTTTGAGGTTAACCATCAATTTTCAATGTTTTAAGTCTATTTATAGTTTCAAAATGGCCGGACGAACTTGGTAAAAGGGTTGTATCAACCTTGGGATTAAATTTTACTGATCTCAAGAATTTGATTAACAATCTCATCATTTTCTAAGCCTAACCCTTCCTTTTGGTATTGCAATACCCCCTCCTTGTCGAAGACACTAATTATATTGGAATGCGAAAAATCCATAGGGTTTATCTTTTTGTATTTTACGGATAGAATGTTGGCAAAATCTCTCACGCTCTCTTCCGTACCTTGAAGAAATAGCCATTGATCTTCATTCATATGATTTTCAGCCGCAAATTTCTTAAGTCTTTCAGGAGTATCAACCAATGGGTCTATACTCACCATGACATAACGGGGTTGCTTCGCTGCCTTCGTGCCCACTTTTTCTTCAATAAACCGCATATCAGCAACCAATCTTGGGCAAGCAGTCTGGCATGAAGTATAAATCATTACCACTACTAGTGGCTGCCCTTTTAGGTCTATGAAAGCTATTTGGTTGCCATCTTGTGTATTCCAGTTGCTGGGTAAATTATAAATGGACATTTCATTCAATTCCTTACCTTCTTTTGGCGTTATTTTGGTTGAAGTTGTATTTTCTTTGCACCCATGAAGAAGCAAAACAAGGGTTAATATTAAAGTGATTAATGTTTTCATGATCGTGTTAATTATGGCAGTTTTGCCGCATTAAATTTATTGTTCGATGTCTTTAGCACACCTGAAACCCAGGTTGGACATGCTGTAACGCGCCTTTAAACTTGAACGCATAGCATACCGCATGAAGGCCGCGTAGTTCATCAAATCATTGGCACCTAATGCGCCACTTGCACAAAATAAGCCTTGATCTGTATTGCCATTGTTTCTCGACTCCCCTGTGATGATGATGGAATTGAAATCAAGGGTCCACTCCCAAACCAGTCCATGTAAATCATACACTCCGTAGACATTACTTGCTTGGCTTCCAACACTCAGTAAATAGGTTTTAGGGGTTTCATAGCTTCTTAAAATCGCTAAATTATAAAGACTGTCTCCTCGGGCATCTTCTTTTACTTCATTGGCCATGGCAACATATTCCCATTCATCGACTGTAGGGAGGCGTTTGCCTTGGCAGGCACAATAAGCTTTGGCTGCAAACCAGGAAACTTGTATGACTGGACTGTTTTTCAAAACTAAAGGATAGGAAAGATCACCTTCCCAAATTTCCAGGTATCGTTTATCCGCAAATAATCCCTTTACTTTAGATTTTTGCCATTCAGGATATTCTATAACGAATTCCAAGTAGGCTTCATGTGTTACAGGTAGTGGGTCAATGTAAAAGGCACTTACATTTACTTTTTCATTTGAGTTGCCATAGAGTGGGAGGTAGGTCCCACCATCTATTTTTCTCATCGCATTTTCCTGACCAAAAGTGGAGAAATGGATCAATGCAAGTGCCCCTATCAATACCCAGTTTTTCATTGTCTCTGTGCTTTTACCATTTGTGGTGTAACGACTTTTCCATTATTGCCCCAGCTATTGTATACGTAGGTCAATACATTGGCAATCTCGCCATCATTCATTTGTTGTGCAGGCATTATACTGTTGTAGGTTTTGCCGTTTACTACAATCTCACCAGAGAGTCCGTGCAGTAGAACATCAATAGAGCGATCGACATCAGCATTTAGATAATCCGAATTAGCAAGTGGAGGGAAAGCATTTGGAATTCCTTCACCATTAGGTTGGTGACAGGCAAAGCAGGCTTGCATGTATAGGTTTTTCCCAGCAATAAGCTGTTCTTCTTTGCTTAGATTTACAGGCGCTTCCATTTCCAGTTCACTTTTAGGCATATTCTGTATTACACTGCCTTCAGGTTGATAAATTCCTTCCATAATTGCTCCTGCGAATATTGCCTTGTTTTCCTCTCCAGACACGGAGAGAATGCCTAAAGCCCCTTTATTAAATGCCCTGAAAATGCTGTGATCCACCAATACTAAATTTGAGGGGACATCGGCTACAAATTCTACAATGGCAGAGCCACCAGCGGGAACCAGGGTTGTTTGCACGTTATGGTTGAATTGTTCCCCACCTTCAAGGTATACTTTGTCAAAAATCTCCCCGATAACATGGAAGGAGGAAACTAAATTTGGGCCTCCATTACCGAAAAATATCCTGATGTTTTCACCTACTTTAGCCGTAATGCTATTGTCACCTGAAAGGCCATTTACATTTCCATTAAATACCACATAATCAGGGTTTTCATCAATGGCTTTTTGCATGCTAAATGGTTGTAATCCTTGCTGACCAAATTTTCCTTCCGTATAAAAGTCACCTTGCATTACATAGAATTCTCTGTCCACAGGAGGTAATCCGCCTTCTGGTTCAACCAATATCAGTCCATACATGCCATTGGCTATGTGCATTCCTACTGGAGCTGTAGCACAATGGTAAACAAATAAGCCTGGGTTGACAACTTTAAAAGAAAACACCTTTTCTTGGCCTGGTGCTACGAATGAAGCCTCAGCTCCACCTCCTTGTCCAGTGACGGCATGAAGGTCTATATTGTGGGGTAGTTTATTGTCTGGATGGTTGCTGATGGTAAACTCCACTACGTCTCCTACTCTGGTTCTGATAAAAGAACCTGGTACTGAGCCACCGAAAGTCCAATACATATAGGTAACCCCATCTGCCATTTCACCTTCCTTTTCCACAATTTCCATTTCCACAAATATTTTTTTTGCAGGACGATTACCTACCGGGGGAGGTACGTTTGGTGGTGCGGTAAGCGTAGCTTGTTCTTCTCCAAATACTTTAATTTTGGTATAATCTGTCACGCTTTTAGGGGTGTATCTTTTTTCATATTCATTGCTTTGGCAAGCAACAATAACAGGAATTAAAAGGATAAAAAGATAAAAATATCCTCTAATTGAATTTACTTTTTTTATATCCATTATAAATTAGTTATATAGGTTGTAATTTTTTTAAAGCTTCTATGATACCGTATTAGGTGATAAAAATAGGCATAGATTTTTCCACATGATAAAGCAAAAATTAGGTGGGACCATGACATTTATCATGTATTGTTATACTAATTTTTGAATTACCTTATATTTGGAATAAATATAAAAAATTGATATTTAAATCTGTAAAAATGTTGTAAATTATTTTAAAATTTCATTTTTTTTAAATATACCATAATAAACAAATTAAATCAGTTGCCTAGTGTTGTTTTTATTACTCATTGTCATAAAAAAAGGTTGCACGAATATTATCATGTAACCTTTTTTTATGGCCTTATATTAGTTTTTAATGCTACCCGCGTTGCTTAACAGTCTGTTTTAATTGGATGCTAAGGTTTAATTTTGTTTTAATTTCACGCTTTTATATTCTTTGAAACTTACAATAAGGGTTGCGGTTGAACTTGCTTTTATAGAGAAATTTCCATTGATATCTGTTACAGTTCCTATTGGCGCTTTTGTTTTAGGTTGCTCTATTATGATAATGGCACCTGCAAGTAGCTTTCCTTTGGAATCTTGGACCGTACCTTTCCACATTCCATTGGAATATTTAGCTTTAACTTTCAACGCATTCTTATTTGAATTAATTTCTCCATTGCTTATTTCCCCCTGAAATTCGGGTTTCATATCCAATGTGAGATTTGGGTGCTTCAACAATGGTGTATAAGTAGATGCAGGTATATTCCTTGACTGATGGGCATTGATTTTTAACGAAAATCCTGCAACTATCAGTAAGGTTGATAAACTGAAATAAACGATTCGAAGGCGCATAGTCGTTTTCTTTGAGGGTTTATTTAACATGATTAATCGGTGTTTTAGTGTGGAAGAAGATATGGCACTAATCAATGCCATAGAAGTGTTTTGAACAGTGAGTTTTAGGAGGAGTTTTTTGTATTTTATTGGATGAACAGTATTTTGAACCTCTTGGTCGGCAAGGTATTCATGGTTAAGTACCATGGCTTTCTTCACCGCAAAAACGATCGGATTGAACCAAAAAACCACTGTAAAAAACTCCATTATCGCCAAATCAATATAATGGCTTTGTTTGATGTGGGCGAGCTCATGTTTTAAGATCATTTCGGTTTTTCCGCTGTCTTCTTTATATGTGGAGGGATGCATGAAAATGAATTTGCCAAAACTAAATGGTGACAAGGCTTTTTCTGAAAGAATGAGCATTGCTCCTTTCATGGGCTTTAATGAATCCATTTTGGTCCAGTGAATTAACCTGATCAATGCACTAGATTTTATAATGAGAAGGACCATTGACACTACCAGATAAATTGTTAAAAACCAAAATAGGGGCGAGTTGGCAGTTGAGGTCGCGGAGGAATCTATAACCTGAGAGGCTTGGAATTGCTGCTGGACCTGTTGAAGGAAGCTTGTCTGTACTGCGCTTTCTAGGACAGCGATTTCCTGGGGCACAAATACTGGTATGCTAAGTAAGGGAACTACCATGGCGGCTGGAATCAAAATGATAAGCAGCCAACGGTTTAATAAAAATGTTTTCTCTTTGGCCAGAAAAAGACGAAAGAGCAGCATAAGAAATGCCGAACAAGCGATAAATTTGATCAGGTCTACCATCATTTTTTTCTCCTTTCAATTTCTGTTTCGACGAGTTTTTTTATTTCTTCCAATTCTTTTGTGCTTAGGTCAGCTTTTTTGGTGAAAAATGAGGCAAACTGAAGGGGAGAATCAGAGAAAAAATCCTTAATAATGGTTTTTACCTGTCCAGAAAAGTAATCAGGCTTCTTTACAAGTGCGTGGTATTGTCTTGAATTCCCAAACAATTTAAACCCCACATATCCCTTTTGCTGCATACGTTTCAGTAATGTTGCCACGGTGCTGGGAGCAGGTTTGGGTTCCGGAAGAACTTCCAATAGTTCTTTCATAAATATGGGCTGGTTCGACCAGATCAATTCCATCAGTTTTTCCTCGGATTTAGATAAATTCATTCTATGTTTGCTTATCGTGTTCTACAAATGTAGATAAATATTTTAAAACTCAAAATTTAAGTGGTATTTTTTTTTATAATTGTCTACTTACCATATGGTTTAACAAAATGGGGCTAGAAATTAGAGGTTATAAACTTTTAGCTTTTTCGTCTAAAATAAGGGTATAGTTTTTTATTTACCATGGTAGCGTATAAAAAGATAAAACTATCTTAATTTATAAGTAGTTTTGTTTAACATGAATCAGTGAGGTTATTGGTTAGGGCGTTGATTGTAAGAATGTCCATTTCACAAACAGTCGAAAAATGAAGAAATCCTGGATTTTAATTTCAATGCTTAATTTTTTTATTGCGGCGGTTATGGGCTTGTTGCTTAGGGCTGTTTTTGTCTGGGAATTAAACTGGCTGGAATACAAGAACATGCTACATGGTCATTCTCATGTTGCCCTTTTAGGATGGCTATACATTGGTTTCTTTTTAATGATCCACGGTAGGTTTCTTTCCAAGGAAATGGCTTCAAAACCCATCTATTCATGGCTGTTTTGGTTGACTCAAATGGCTGTAACTGGTATGATGATAGCCTTTCCTTTGCAAGGCTATGCAGGATTTTCAATATTTTTTTCTTCCCTACATATTCTTTTAAGCTACCTTTTTGTTTTCAGGGTATGGAAAGACCATAAAAAGGAAGATTTACAAATAAACCTCTTATTAAAAACCGCATTAAGCTTTCTTGTCCTATCTACACTGGGTGTTTGGGCGGTCGCTGTGATTATGGGATCTGGAGGTGGTGGTGGGATACTTTATCAGATAGCCATTCAATTTTACCTACACTTCCAGTTCAATGGCTGGCTATTGTTTGCTCTTATAACCCTCGTTTTAAAAGACTTCAATCCTGTCTTTTCATGGTCAAGTTTTCGTATTGTTTACTGGTTGACTTTAAGTAGCCAAATTTTAACTTTTGCATTGGTTTTGTTCTGGGCCTATCAGTGGAACTGGGCTTATTACATCAATGCTCTCGGGGTTCTTATTCAGTTTATTGGCTTAGTGGCAATTGTAATTTCCATTAGACAAACTGCGCTAAAATCATTATTTACTTTCTCATCACCAGCGAAACCATTTTTAATTCTGGCTTTAATAGTAGGACTTATTAGGGTGGGCTTTCAATCGCTGCTCGTAGTGCCGGTGCTAGCCGAAATGGCCGTTTTTCTTCGTGTATTTATCGTTGGTTTTATTCACCTTAATATGTTAGGGTTGTTTTCTGCATACTTGTTGTTCTCCTTTTTTAATATCCATGCTTCAGGATCTTCTGTTGGCGTATTAAAACCAGCGATTTGGCCATTTTATGTAGGGTTTATAGGTTCTGAAATGTTATTATTTTGCCAAGGTTTATACATATGGCAGAAATGGGGGGAGTTGGCCTATTTCCATGAAGGCATGTTTGTACTCAGTTGCTTTTTACCTTTAGGGATTTTTATTTATATGTACCTATTTCATCGGAGCAGTCACAATAGCGTTGAGATGAAACCAATTGAGGTATAATACTTCTCCCCTCCTTGGCATTGAAATACCTAAGTGATTTAAAGAAGGCTTATTATGAAAAAAGAACGACTTCTTCCCAATATGCTTAAAGTAATACATTATTAATAGTCCATTGGTAAATCAGTCCTATTCCTGCTCCAATTACGATGATCAGAGGGGAGGGAATTTTACTATACCTTAATAAAATATAAGTGCCTATGATAATCATTATATTGATGAAATTATTTTCCATGGGTTCAAATAAAAGGTAAGCTGCGGCAATTAACATTCCGCAACTGACAGCATTTATACCCTCTAAAGCAGCTCTTACAGGCCGGTATTTTTTCAGGGCGTCCCAAAATCGAATCACGAAAAAAATAAGAAATGTACCAGGTAAAAAGATACCTGCAGCGGCGATTAGTCCGCCAGCAATCATGCCTGTGGCTCCCCATTCCCTCATAGACAAAGCGCCTATATAGGAGCTTATACTAAAGGTTGGTCCCGGAATACTCTGAGAAATGGCATAGCCAGTCAAGAATTCTTCTGAACTTAAGTAGTTTTTAAACTCCACAAATTCCGTATAGAGGTAAGGGACTAGCACTTGTCCTCCTCCGAAAATTAGAGACCCATTTCTGTAAAAATTCTCAAATAATCTTACCGGCAAAAATCTTGTGTAATGTCCTAGAATAGCTGCAAGAATTAGCACTCCCGCCCATAAAATGAAATTAGACCAAGAAACGTTTATTTCCGATTTCTCTTCAATTATTGGTTGTTTGTTGTAGTTATGTGTGGTAATTAAACCACCTACAAGCAGCATGATGGGGAAAATAAATGGGGAGTTGTAAAAGAAGGCGATAAAGGCTGCAATCATCATTAAGATGGCAGCTTCTACCGTATGGATCATTTTTTTAATCGTGATCTGGGAAGCGTAGATAATGTATCCAATCGCCATGGGCTGAATGAATTTTGCAAAGCCCAGCTCTCCTTTGGTGTTGGACTGCAGGTACTCTATCAAAAAGGCTGTGGCGATCATTAAAATGGTAGCAGGCAGCACCCATACCAGTAAAGAAAGATAAGCTAGAAGTGGCCCACCAACTCTAAAGCCTATTGCAGATATGGTCTGTGTAGAAGTAGGTCCTGGCAATACCAAGCACAGGGCATTTAATTCCAGCAGGTCCTTCTCTGTGATAAAACCTCTTTTTTTGACCATGATATCTAAAACCATGGCCAAAAAAACTTGCGGTCCCCCAAAAGCGGTCAGAGAAAGTACGAGCACATCTTTCAGATATATATAATACCGTACCTTCCTGATGTCCGTCATAGGAGTATTTTATTTTTTCAGGCCTAACTCTTTTAATCTTTCCTCCAAAAACTCACCAGCGGTGCAATCCTCAAAGGCCTTTGGATGCTCCTCATCTATACACGAATCAAGACAACTCAAGTCCATTTCTGTGCGTGGGTGTAAGAAAAATGGAATGGAATACCTACTAGTATGCATGAGCTCTCGTGGTGGATTTACCACTCTGTGGATGGTTGATTTGAGCTTTTTATTGGTCAATCTTTCCAGCATGTCTCCGACATTTACGATCAATTGATCGGGTAAGGCTGTGATAGGGATCCATTTCCCATCTCTTCGCAAGACCTGTAGGCCGTCAGCACTGGCTCCCATCAATAAAGTGATAAAATTAATGTCTCCATGTTCGGCAGCGCGTACAGCATCTTCTGGAATTGAGTCGGTATCCTCTATAGGGAAGTAGTGAATCGAGCGTAAGATTGAATTTCCATGTTCAATTTTGCTATCAAAATAACTTTCTTTAAGTCCTAAATTTAAGGCAATGGCTTGGAGCATGATTTTCCCAGCAGCCTCCAAAGTCTGAAACGCCTTTAAAGAAGTTTCTTTAAATCCAGGGACTTCTGATGGCCAAATGTTTGGGATGTATTCTTCTTTTACGGGATCGTCATTTGAAATCATGTCAAGTGGTTGACCAACATGGTAAAATTCTTTCAAATCACCGGTGTTCCTGCCTTTTGCATGTTCTTTTCCCTTACCAGCATAGCCCCTTTGAAAGCCCATTTCTGGCTTTTCATATTTAGATTTTATCTCTTCTGGTAACAAGAAAAAATCCTTAATAGTAGCATACAAGTCATCTTGTAGGCTTTGGTCGAGGCCATGATTTTTTATAGCCACGAAACCTATGTTCTCGTAAGCTTCTCCTAGTTTCTTTACAAAGGCAGCTTTTTTACTTCTGTCGCCAGAAACAAAATCTTCCAAGTCAAGACATGGAACCTCTTCAAATAAAATTTCGCCCATTTGATTTTTAAGTTTGATGCAAGGTAATTTTTTTATTGTTAAAAATAAATACCTTTGAAGCCGGATTACGGAATAGATTTTCAATTGGTGACTGAAATTGAAAGAAATGTTAATGTTGAATGGCTAGGACCGAAGCATGTAGTATTAAAATAGGAAATAGCCCGTTTAGTAGTGTTTTCTCGAAATATTAAAATAGTTGATGTATCTTTTTCGTTAGATTTTTATGAAAAACCCAATATGAAATTTCACCATAATTGTATCGGACTAGCACTTGTAATAGTAGCCATTATTTCTTGTGATTCCTCAAGTAATAAATCAGAAAACACGAGCGACCAACAAGTCACAGATTCAATTGCCTCAGTTGAAGAAACAGTCGAAAATATTGTCTTTAAACAACTTCAAGCTGAAATGAATCCTGATGCTATGCTGGATATTTACAACCCTATAGGGAATGAAAATTTCAAGGAGGGGAAAGTTTCTTTTTCTTTTAATATTCGAAACCACGGCTTAGGTAAAGAAAATCCATTGATGTTATCAATAAATGGAGCCTCTCCAAAACCGTATAGTATGCCCAATTTCCTGATGGATTTAAATAAAGGCACCTACAGGGCAGTGGCTTTTTTACTCAATGAGCAAGGTCTGGCTTTGAAAGAATATGGTAATTTTTCTTCAAGAGATTTTACGGTGGGAGATTCCAGGCCTTTTCCTGAGGACGATGTCCCTTATCTTGTTTTACACCTTCCAGGTGAGCAACAAACTTATGCGCCAGCAGAAACGGTGGTTGTTGACTTTCTATATTTGGGGGGAGGACCAGCAAATGATGGTGTGAAAGTGAAGATTGAAATAGATGGGCAGGAGTATTTCACGCAAGAGATAGCCCCTGTGGAATTGTCAAAGCTCCCAAAAGGACCTCATAGCTTAAAAATAAGTCTGGTCAGTGCGGCCAATGACCAAGAAATAAGCGGTGTCTTTGCTAGCGAAACTCGTAATATTACAATAAATTAAGTAGTAAGGATTTATTTTAGGAGAGCAGGGTTCGTAAGACGGACAAAGATTTTATTTCTCCAAATCCGTCCATATGGATTTTATAAAATAATATCCAATCGTCTAACAATTGCCTTTTGGCATTGCCTGGAATCACTGGCGGAGTTTGGTCTTCACTTTCTAAGATTTGATCCAGAAATTGTACCTTACTGTTATAAGTCCTTCCTGATTGATCAACGGGGAGTTGTAAGTAAAAATCTGTAGCATCTTCAGGCTCAAAACCCAAATAGCGGGAAGTGCTGATCAGAAAGTATAGCGGGAATAAAGCTGGTTGGTAATGTTCCCCATCTAAGGTTAGGATTTCCTTTCTGAGATGGTCAAAGAGCAATTCATTCTGATAGTTGTCATAAACTACCTTTCCCATTATTTCTGCCACAAACAGGCTTATTCCGGACCGAATAAAGTCAAAAGGAATCCGCTGAAAACTACTGTCTGATTTTATTTCAGCGATTCTATTGATGTTGGCATTTTCTTTATCGTATACGACAAGATCAACAAGTGTTAAAGGTTGGAAAAGGGCGACTTTAGAGGAAGATTTTGAGCTCCTCACACCGTTTACGACATAGGATTTGAGGCCTAGTTCCCGGGTGAATATTTTGGTGATTATTGATGTTTCCCTGTATTTCGTATATCCAATTACTATACCAGTCGTTTTTTTCAGCATTGGGCCATTACCTAAAGGTCATAAAAACATTTGCGGCATCGGGCCTCATAGCTTTCTTTCTCTCCCAGCAGCACTTTGTTTTTGTCCGCCGAAAGTCTGTAACTAAAAGAAGCAAGATCACCGCATTTCATACAGATAGCATGTACTTTAGTGACATATTCTGCAGTTGCCAATAGTTGAGGCATAGGCTCAAATGGTTTGCCTTCAAAATCCATGTCCAGTCCGGCAATGATTACCCTTGTACCCGCATTTGCTAGTTTTTCTACAACAGGAATAATCTGAGCATCAAAAAATTGAACTTCATCGATCCCTACCACATCACAATTTCCCGCAAGAAGCAAAATGTCTTCTGCGAATTGTACGGGGGTGGAGCGGATAATATTTTCATCATGTGAAACTACATTGTTTTGATCATACCTTTTGTCTATGGCCGGTTTGAAAATCTCGACTTTTTGTTTGGCTATTAAAGCCCTTTTTAAACGTCTGATCAATTCTTCCGTTTTGCCCGAAAACATTGAACCACATATTACCTCTAGTTGACCCTTTGGTCCTTTATTACCGGTTTTTCCTAAAGTTGGTTCAATAAACATAAATTATGGATATGGTAAAAAATCTTGCTAATCGATTTGATCCAATATGGCGTTTGGATCAATACCGATATAAATTTGAGTAATGTTTAAACAGCCAAAATTAATTGATTTATATTTATTAATAAAAATTATAGGAATATTAAGCATCAGAATATGAAATGGACAGCCCAAGTCCCCTTCAATAACGGACGAAATTGCAGGTAAATCGGCTAATCCAAACAGTACTAGAAGGTTTTAGGTTACAGCTGTTTCTGTTTTACATGTATTTTGTTTATTTGCAGCAAAGCTAAGAAGGCAAGATTTTATCAGCGAAATGCTACCATAGCTTAGTGCAAAGCCTTATACCAGATTCATTTTCATTTAAAATTAAGTTTTAAATGAACTCCAATAAGAGTGTACAAGAAAACCCCTAAGTGTTTGGTGCTGAATGGTTTTATAATTTAGTGTAGGTGTCCTTTATTCGTTTTAGAAAGCTGGAAGTGGATTTGGCGTTTACAATTCTTACAGCTTCTTTATTTAAAGAATAAATTACATAACTTTACCTCTGTATAATAGGGAGAAATTCAAGTAATATGACGAAACAAATGATTTTAGATCAGGATTATATTGACAGTTATTCCAGAGATTTTTCTCAAATAATCTGCGACAATCATTATACCCATAAAAAGTACATCAGGGGGCAAGAAATAATTGAGCTAACCCATTCTTATCAACTTAATTTAATGGTTATCAGAGAGCTTTTTGAGGACTGGCAAAAACAAACCGATTCATTCTCTAAAAACCCATATTTTGATTTCCAGGACGATGTGGTAAAAGAAGCCTTGTCCACTTTTATGAATGTGCTTTCCAGAGCCATTAAAATTGAAAAGATAGCCTTTGAGCCTTTATTGGCACGGGCAGTTGGAAAAACCATTCTTCTTGCTGTGGATCCTGTAAATTTCATGGAGTCAGTTTTAGAAAAGGAACATAAAGAAAATGCTTCCTATGTAAAAGAATTGAAAAAGTACATAAAATGGTACCCGGAGTCTTGGATACCTGCGGCAGAAGAATGGGCAGCAGATTCAGGTAGCCTTTTTTGGAAACAAAAATTGTATGAAGGGTTTGAAAAAGAATCAGATGATTCGCCTCAACCTTTAGCCCTGCTTTCGCCTTTGCAAGAAATATTAACCTTAAATTTTGATAGGCTATTCAAAGCCATACCTGAGGAAGCCAAATCTGAAGTTATGGCTGAAGAGGAAAAAGAGGTAGAAGAAGAGCCTAAACATTATATTGTTGAAAAAACTGAAGTAATTGCGGAACCGCAGGAAGTTGAATCCTCAATTCCTATTCAAGAAGAAGAACCCCCAACTGAAAAGCAAGTTGAAACGATAGACCCGTCAATTGTTTGGGCCAAGTTTGATGCTGAGGAAAACCCTTATATGAAAGGAAGTATTTCTCATTTGAAAGAAGGTATGGGGATCAATCAGCGCATAATGTTTACCAAAAGGCTGTTCCAGGGCAATCCCGATTTGATGGATCAAGCCATTTTCGAGTTAGATGCAACGGATAGCTTTTTTGAAGCCATTGATTTACTTAACCGGAGTTTCGTTTTGAGCCTGAACTGGGACATTCACTCTGAGGAAGTGACTGAATTACTTCAGTTGATTTTCAGAAAGTATGACGAAGTGTAATGGAACTAAGGAATCATTATGCCAAATTGCATGATTCAGCGCTGGTCACTATAAATAAACAGGGCTTTTCTAAAGATGCTGATTTAGATAATCCAATGGATCTAAGAAGGGGTTTGACGTTGCTTCTTAGGCCTAATAGACAGGTGAAAGAAGCATTCGAAGCGTTTATCCTAAAGGCTCAACAAGTTCTTCCTGAACAATATTTTTATCAGGCAACTGACCTGCATGTCACCGTTATGCCCATCATCTCATGTTACACGGGATTCTCTATGGAGAAACTTGACCTGGATAATTACGATAGCCTTATTCAAAATGCCTTGGAAGGAATAAGTAAAATCGAACTTAACTTTGAGGGAGTGTTTGCCTCACCGTCTTGTTTAATTATAAAAGGTTATCCCTTAAATGATGATTTAAATCGGTTTAGGCAAAATCTCAGGAATTGTTTTGCTAGCTCGAATGTGGAGCAGTCGTTGGACAAACGCTATAAATTGGTGACAGCACACAGTACCGTGGTAAGGTTTAGGAAGTCCGTAGAAAAAGCGGATACGGTTTTAGCTTTAGTGGAGGCTTTTAGCAATTATAAATTCGGACGACAGCTATTTGACCAAGTCGAATTTGTTTTCAATGATTGGTACCAGCGAAAATCAATCGTTAAGACATTGAACACCTATACACTTCCCTTTAGTTAAATTTAATAGCAGAAGTTATTCAAGCTATTATTTGGGTTGGACCGATACATTGTCCACAAAAAATCTCCCCAAGGGTTCTTTTGTATCCGTTCCAGGTAGTGGAGGTTCAATGTCTTCGTTTGGAGTTTTTCTATTGGGCAGGTCTCTGTATTCCCCAGTTCTAAAGGAAATCCGCTCAACAGATTTTACAGCTTCTGTAAGGGGTAGTGCTTTGCCCACAAGCTTTCCATTCCAATAAAAGTCAAATTGACCATAAATACTTGCATGTATGTCCAATTTCACACTGTTCCATTTATTAAGGGTGACCTCTCCTAAATTAACTTCCTCATTTCCTGATAAATAGGTAAGATTTCCCGATGGGGTCAATTTTAATCGGATAGGTCGGTTACCAAACTGGTCTGTAATGTCCATTTCCAATGTGCCTTTGTTGGCAGCTGGCACCATAAAATCCCAACTGATGGTTACATCTTGGCTGGTCTCAAATACCCTTATCGCTCTTGCATAATCGTAAGGATCTTCATCTGAGAGTTGCAATGCCATTCCATGTTCTCCTGTTAAATTTACCACATTGACAGGAGCCCATTTGGGGGAATATATGTTCCAATTCGGGATAGCTCCATTCTCAACAAGCTGGTTAAAGTCATCTGCAACAGGGCCATTGGCAGTGTAACGAATAGGGGTTGGCACTTTACTTACCCACATGTCTTCTTTATTCATGCTGTAGGTAAGCCACATGTCATCGCCAGGAGGGTTTCCATTGCCTTTTACGATGCCTCTGACATAACAGGGGCCAAAATCTTTCCATCTCCCATAAAATCTTCTGGGTGGGACTTCACCTTGAACCAAAACCATGTCATCAAAAATCACTCCGTCATCTGAACTGATTACAATTAGCGGGTAACGGTATTCGTCTATGTCTACAGGATTATAGATCAGGGCGTATCGATCGTCTTCAGTCTGCTGTCCCCAAACTTTTCCCCCGGCCATAGTAAGGGTTGGTGCCTTTACGAATTTAGAAAAGTGTTTGCCGCCGTCGTCTGATAAAGCAGTTACTGATCTTTTCCAAAAGCCGACTATTTTTCCATCTTTTCGGGAATAATAGGAAAAGGCTTCGCCTCCACGCTCCCCGGAATAAAACCCATCTAAACCATTGTCTTCATCCCGCCACTGCAAGGTGATTAGCGTGTCGGAAAGTAATTCCTCACAAGCAGCTACAAATGCTTTGTCACCAGCTGTTTTGTAAAAGGGAAAAGAGGTATTTGAAGCATTCCAATCAGTATGGCTATTGTACCTGATAAAATAAATGGGCCCATAACTGCCATCCTTTTTTACTTCTCTAACAACCCTTCCAATACCACCTTTTTCAAATGGATCTTCCGTATGTCCATAAAAAGCTATGGTCAGTAATTTGCCATTATTGCTTGTGAAAAACCCCATTCTTTGATGCATCATATAGCCATCGTATCCTTCTGGGATTTTGATCCCAGCAGGGGGTTGATAGGGAGGGAATATAACTTCTGGTTTCGACCAATTTCTACCATCGGTGGAGGTGGTCATTAAAGTCTGTCCAGGAGCAATGTGCTCATCTACCGGGTTACTTAGGTACTGCTGATAAAACTTCCCTTCCCAGTAGGCAAGGTTGGAGGCATGATTGTAGGTCCAACCAAAATCATCAGCCCATTCAGGGTTGGTTCGATTTACCCGTAACGTTTGCCTGCTATCTACACCTATTGCGTACCTCAGTCTGCCCTCATGTTTATCTGGGTCAATACTGTTGCCTCCTATATAACGTACTGGCTCATGGGGACTGCCAGTTTGTCCAATACCTGCGAAAGGTAGGCCAAACAGTAACAATACAAGGCAATAGAAACTAAGGTTACGGGAAAGCATTGGATTATAGTTTAATGAAGATCTTATTCTTAAACAGCAAGTATGCAGGAATGAAATTGAGCATTACAAACAAGATGGCATACAGCATACTTACAAGTTTGACGGGAAGTCCTATGCTAGTAAAAGCAGCTATAAAATACATGTTGAGGGATTGACCACCTATCTCAAGCGTGTAAAAAATTAATGACAACACATCTGCCAAAACATAAACGGTTATGGCATTGGCGCCAAAAATGATTCCAACCGAAGTGCCTTTCTTTTTACCTAGAATATCTACCACAAAATAACTTGCGCCTAGAGCAATAAATCCTGCTCCACCTGTGATCAAAGTAAAAGAACTTGTCCATAGGTGTTTGTTAATAGGGAAAACCTGTGCCCAGAGTAAACCAATTAAAACCAATACTAACCCTATGGACATCAGGTAATTTGATTTTAGATTTTCACCTTTTACAGATAACAAAATTTTACCGGCAAGAAGCCCCAGAATACCTGTAACAATTGCTGGGAGAGTAGTAAAGAAGCCTTCTGGATCCCATGTTACTTCCCACATTCTTCCTGGCAAGAACATTCTGTCAATCCAAGCCGCTAAGTTTCGCCCTGGCTCGAGCATAACCACTCCTTCATCTGGAGTAGGGATCAAGGTCATACATAACCAGTAAAATACAAGGATTCCTCCACCAAGGTAGGCTTGCTTTTTCCAGCCCACATTTAAAAACAAAAATGAACTTGCTAAAAAGACAATTGAAATTCGTTGTAAAACCCCAGCGATCCGCATGTTTGAAAAATCAAAGTCGGGAATAAGATTTAAAAATATTCCGAGGACAAAAAGCTTTAATGCCCTGGTAATAATTTTTTTGTACATTCCCCCCTTGGGTATGCCTTCATCCAGCCTTTTAGAATAGGCAAATGCTACTGAGACGCCTACCATGAAAATAAAAAATGGAAAAATGAAATCTGTCATGGTCATTCCATTCCATTCTGCATGCAGTAAAGGTGGATATACATGGCTCCATGATCCTGGGTAATTCACCAAAATCATGGCGGCAATTGTAAAACCCCGGAGTGCATCCAGAGATATTAATCTAGTAATTGTAGGCTTCATACAATATATTTTTTTATTTAATAGTCAATTTAATACCATGAGGTGTAATAATAAGGCTACTTAAACATGTTAATTATGAATAAAATCACTCGGATCGTTTCCTTATTACTTTTATTAAATTGCTTTTTCGCCTGTCAATCTGCACCAGATTGGAATGGGGCTGTTGATGATATTTATATTGATTGGGGAATAAAAAGTAACTTTACGGCCGAAGAGGGTCAATTTGAAGCTAGTTTTGGAATTGAAAACCGCAGCCAATTGACCCTCGGAGAAAATGGCTGGGCTTTGTTTTTTAGTATGTCCCCAAGGGGTATATTGTCCACTCAAAATGCCAACATTACCCACCTTAACGGAGACTGGTACAAACTGACTCCAGAAGAAGGATTCTCCTTGTCTCCAGGTGAGCGCATTGAGATTCCTTATTTGGGAATCGAGGGGGTCATTAAAGAGTCAGACGCTCCAATGGGTTTGTATTTTGTCTTTTACAGTGAGGATGGAGAATCTGAAGAAATTGTTGCTGTAAATAACCTTGAAGTTAAGCCTTTTATAGAAGACCAACAGCGCTTGAGAGGGACCATGGATGAAGAAGCTCCTTATTCAGCCGAAAGTCAATATGAAAGCAATGCCAATCTAGTGAAATTGAATAAGGAAGACTTATTCCCAATAATACCTACTCCTTATAAAGTGATAGAAGGGGATGGTGAATTTTCAATCGATGAAAAAACGACCATTGGCTTTGCAGATGGACTTTCAAATGAAGCAGAATACCTTGGTGAGAAGCTCAGCTCCCTTACTGGTGTTAAATTTTCAAGTCAAGCCGGTACTACCGACAATCAGGGAATAATATTAAAGCTGGCAAATATTGAGGTCAATGGGAAGAAAGAAGAAGCTTACCAAATGGATATCGACCAAAATGGGGTAACGATTTCAGGGACTGATCCTGCAGGTGTCTTTTATGGTGTGCAAAGTTTATTGGCTCTTTTAGGAAACGATGCCTATTTAAACCCACAATTACCGCTTAGCTTACCTTTCGTTGCTATAGCTGATTCTCCAAGATTTGGTTTCAGAAGTTTGCACATGGATGTAGTAAGAAATTTTCAAACCAAGGAGACCATTAAAAGGACCCTTGACATTATGGCGCATTACAAGCTCAATCATTTTTTATTTTATACGACAGAAGATGAAGGATGGAGATTGGAAATCCCGGGCTTACCTGAACTTACTGAGGTAGGTGGCCAAAGACAACACGCCAAAAGTATGTATGAACCTTCAGTGCATCCAGGATATGGATCTGGCCCTTTTTCTTATATGGAAGGCAAGCATGGAAGTGGGTTCTACACAAAAGAAGAATTCATTGATATACTTGAATACGCCAAAGACAGGCACATAACAGTGATTCCAGTATTGAATTTCCCCGGACATGCCAGGGCAGCCATTAAGTCTATGGAAAAAAGGTACCTGAGATTAATGGAAGAGGGTGATACCGAGGGAGCGGAAGCTTATCGTCTCATTGATCCAGAAGATCAATCTAAATACATGTCTGCCCAATCGTTTAAAGACAATGTAGTGAATGTGGCCAGTGCTTCCACCTACGACTTTTACCTCAAGGTAGTAGACGAACTAACGAAGATGTATGCAGAAGCTGGCTTGGAGCTTAAAAAGATGCATTCTGGTGGAGATGAAGTAGCCGAGGGCGCTTGGACTGCCTCACCTCAGGCCAAAAAACTTATGGAGAAGCTCCCTGAAATCAAAGATCCTAAAAACCTGCAAACTTATTTCTTCAGGACTTTACTGGAAAAATTGGCAGACAGGGACTTAGAAATGCATGTTTGGGAAGAAATGGTGCTGTTGAAAGATGAATCTGGTGTTTATTCACCAAATCCAGAATTCGTTGGGAAGAAAGTAGTTCCTTATATATGGAACAATATGTTTGATTATCCTGATTTGGGCTATCAATTAGCGAACATGGGCTATGATGTAGTACTGTGTAATGTATCCAACTTTTACTTTGACTTGGCGTATAGCAATGATCCAGAAGAACCAGGATTGTATTGGGCTGGATTTGTCAATACCAAGAATGCCTGGGCCTTTGCTCCGTATGATTGGTTCAAAACAACCTATAAGTCTAGTATGGGGCGGATAATAGATCGGGAGGAAGAATTTAAAGACATGGTAAGGATCAATCCAGATGCCAAAGATAACATCATCGGACTGGAAGCGCAGTTATGGACTGAAACTGTGAAAGGTAGGGATATGGCGGAATACTATATGTTTCCTAAAATGCTTGGCTTTGCAGAAAGTGCTTGGGCTGCGGAGCGTGAATGGGAAAAAGAAGCGGATTTGGTTAAAATGGATCAAAGCATTGCTAAGGGCTGGAACCAATTTGCCAATAGAGTGGGGCAGACAGCATTCCCAAGACTTAAATGGTGGAATGGTGGTTATAATTATCGAATTGCTCCTGCTGGTGCCAAAGTTTTGGATGGAAAGTTGTATGCCAATGTTAATTTCCCTGGCTTACAAATAAGGTATACCACTGATGGTACTGAGCCTACAATGACAGCTAAAGAATATACTGGGCCGGTAGAGATCAGCGGAGAAATTGTTCTCAAGGTATTTGATGACACAGGCAAGGGTAGCCGGGCCATAAAAGTTTCACCAAAGAATTGGGAGCTAAGAGAGAATAAGTAAAAGCTTAAAAAATCAGGTATAATTAATTAATGTAAGGTTTTTATAACCTGACTCATGCAATGTAGTAGACACAGGACAAAATTCTGTGTTTATTACATTTCCCAATAGTCTTAACCAAGCTAATAAAATGGAGCAACATATAATTAGTTCTGAGAAAAGGGGGGTATTTAAAATGAAAACTTGAAAGGTTAAATTTTAACACAATTTTAATTTTTTGGTAATATTTCAAGGGTTTTGATAAACTATTCATTAAATTTTCTTTAATTTTTCCATAAGACATTCATTTACAATTATTAGTGATTTAATTGTTTTCGCAAAATGAAGATTTAAATACGTGATTTGCGCAGAATTTTCCGATTTATTCCTTGATATTCATAAATAATTAGGCGGTCGTAAAGAATTATATATTCTATATGGTCACCAAATAATTTATCAAAACAATAAATAAATGGAATATGGAGCAACCTGACAAAAAAGTAATGGATGGTTTTCGAAATGGCGACAAAAAAGCTTTTGAAGAAATTTACCAATATTACAGAATCCCCGTGATTCGCTTTAGTGTTTCCATAATTAAGGATGAACAGGAAGCGGAAAATATTTATCATGAAGTATTCATGAAAATTCTCAAAAGGAGAAAAAACATCAAACCTGAATTGAATTTTAATTCTTATGTTTTCACTTCTGTAAAAAATGAGATTTTCGACTACTTAAAAGCCTTAAATAAAAATAAGACTTTGAAAGAACAGTTTTGGGAAAGAATTCATCAGCAGGAAGATGATTGTGGACAAGTGAAAGAGGAACAACTGACCAAAATGGAAAGTATTATTGGCAATCTTTCGCCGAAAAGGAGACAAATTCTTGAAATGAATTATTTTGAGAAAAAATCTTACAATGAAATTGCAGATTTATTGATGATTTCTAAGAATACTGTAAAAAATCAATTGGTTAAGGCAAAGTTCATCCTTCGTAGAGAGATGGAATAAAGGGCTGAAATATTTTTTTAAACTTTATTGGAAACCCTAAAGGCATTTTTATAAATTTATTTTTTATCCGTAAACGTGTTGAGCATAAGTCATTTAGAGTTCTTGAAATTTTCAGGCCTACTAGTTAATTAATGGACACTGACTAATTTTAACGAGAAAATCTTTCGTATTAAAGATTATTGTCTGTTCCGATTGGAATTAAAGGTGAGGTGATGCCCTATTGTGTAAAAAACAGCACTTTCCTCAAAACTTAGCGCATTATTTTTACCTCCTTTAATCTGTATTATTGGAAGATTTATACTTATAACATCTTCAGCATGAGAATTAATGGTAAACTTGCAATGAGTGTTGTGAATTACATTTTTAAGTAGTATCCCTGAAGCAGCACAGCCTTTTCATTCCCATAAATCAGTACTTTTTGGATGGTTTTCAACATGAATTTTGTCATCTAAAAGGGATCTTTTAAGTCATAAAAATAAAAATTGGCAATATTGTATCGGTATTGCATGTAAAAGTATATGGATTCGATTGTTTCAGGTAATATATTTAGTATTTGCATGTTTATTCAATATTTATGTCATTTAAAGTATGAGCCGTTTTAATAATATATTTCTCCTGTTTGGGTTGTTAATCTTCTTTATGACCGGATATGGATTTGATAGCCATTCACAAAGTGAATACATTGGTAACAACAGGGAGCTATTTGTAGATGATTTTTTGATTGATCGTTTGGATGGAGCCACGTTAGAGATGCATGCTCCAAAGGATGAAGGAATAGCATTTACCTTGGACAATCCCTGGGAAGGTAAGTTTTCACTGTATTCTACCATCATTAAAGACGATTCCATATACAGGGTCTACTATCGTGGATTGCCGGACGTAAAAGAAGGCAATGATAGGGAACTGACCTGTTATGCAGAATCCAAAGATGGAATAAACTGGTACAAACCGAGTCTCGGAATTCATGAAATCAATGGGTCGAAAGACAACAATGTGATTTTAATTGATAAAGATTTGACGCATAATTTTAGTCCTTTTTTGGACACCAATCCAAATGCAAAAGAGAAGTACAAAGCCTTGGCTGGAAAAAAGGCAACAGGATTATATGCCCTTACCTCAGAAGATGGCATACATTGGGTCAAAGCTAAAAATCAACCGGTTTTAAATGAAGGGAACCTGGATTCCCAAAATGTAAGCTTTTGGTCTGCTAGTGAAAACAAGTATTTGGTATATTTTCGAACATCAGATTCTGGTTTTAGATCAGTAAGCAGGGCTAGCTCCCTCGACTTTACTAATTGGGACGAAGGAGTAGAGATGAAATATGGGGCAGCTCCATTGGAACATTTGTATACCCAACAGACCAGTCCGTATTTCAGGGCTCCCCAAATATACCTAGCGATAGGAGGTAGGTTCATGCCGAACAAACAAGTGGTCACTGATGAGCAAGCTGCACAAATGGGTATTGACCCAAATTATTACAAGGCTTGTTCGGATGCTTTTTTAATGTCCTCTAGAGGAGGTGCTGTTTACAATCGCTATTTTATGGAATCCTTTATACGGCCTGCTATGGGTTTAAGCAATTGGGTTTCCCGTACCAATTACCCTGCATTGAATGTGGTGCAGACCAGTGAATATGAAATGTCTATCTATGTCAACCAGGATTACGCCCAATCTACGGCTCATATGAGAAGGTATTCCATGAGATTGGATGGTTTCTCTTCATTAACTGCTGGATATGGTGGTGGTGAAATGATTACTAAGCCATTTGTATTCGATGGCAAAGCATTGGAACTGAATTTTTCCACCTCTGCTGCAGGAGAGGTCTTCGTGGAGTTATTGGATGAAAAAGGAAACAAAATCCCGGGTTTTTCCAAAGAAGAATGCCAAACAATTATTGGAAATGAACTGGCAAGAAATGTTTACTGGAACAAAAATACTGATGTTTCCAAGCTTTCTGGAAAAGCTGTCAGGATGAAAATATACTTAAAAGATGCAAACATTTATTCATTTAGATTTCATTAAAATGCAAGGATTCAAAAAATACTCATTACTCTTTCTCATGATTTTAATTCAAGGAGTAGTATTTGCTCAGGCTCCAAATATTGGGAGCAATAGAGAACTTTTTGTAGATGAATACCTAATAGGAGATCTAGATGGTGCCATGCTCAAAATGCATGAGCCAGTAGATGAGGGAGCTGTTATTAAATTTGAAAAGCCCTGGGAAGGTGCATTTTCTGCTTATTTCACTGTCATCAAGGACGGTGACACCTACAGGGCATATTACAGGGGGGTTCCGGAGGCAGGAAGTGATGGCAATGATGGAGAAGTCACCTGTTATGCTGAGTCAAATGATGGGATTAATTGGACCAAACCAGACCTGAATCAGTATACCGTTAAAGGCTCCAAAAAGAACAATGTAATATTGGCAAATGCTGCACCGGTTACCCATAATTTTAGCCCCTTTTTGGACCGTAACCCGGAAGCAAAAAATAGGGAAAGGTACAAAGCGCTGGGAGGAACTAAAGACAGTGGATTGGTAGCTTATGTATCCAGTGATGGTAAAGTGTGGCAGAAATTACAAGAACAAGCAGTATTTACCAAAGGAGTGTTTGACTCCCAAAATGTGGTGTTTTGGTCCAAAAGTGAAGAGAAATATGTTTGTTATTTCAGAACCTGGACGGGTGATGGTTACAGCGGTTTTCGTTCCGTAGGAAGAACCACCTCCAAGGACTTTGTCAATTGGTCCGAACCTGTTCAAATGAGTTTTGGGAACAAACCATATGAACACCTGTATACCCAGCAAACAAGCCCATATTATCGTGCGCCTCAAATATATTTGGCCATAGGAGCGAGGTTTATGCCCAACAGGAAAGTGGTTAATGATGAAGAGGCTAAAAAGCTAGGAGTGAACCCAAAGTACTACAATGATTGCTCTGATGCCGTATTGATGTCTTCAAGGGGTGGAGGTGCTTACCAAAGGCAATTTATGGAGTCCTTTATTAAACCCGGAATAGGTTTGCAAAATTGGGTTTCTAGATCAAATTACCCCGCATTAAATATTGTGCAAACTGGAGACACAGAAATGTCTATCTATGTTAATCAGGATTACGCCCAGCCAACTGCACATTTGAGAAGGTATTCCATGAGATTGGATGGGTTTGCCTCTTTAAATGCAGGATATGATGGAGGCGAAATGACGACAAAACCGTTTGTGTTTGAAGGGGCTGTTCTTGAGTTGAATTATTCGACCTCTGCTGCGGGTGAGATTTTGGTTGAGTTACTAGATGAAGATGGGAATAAGTTGCCTGGTTATTCTTTGGAGGAGTGTCAGCCCATTATAGGCAATGAAATCTCTAGAACTGTTTATTGGAATAAATCCAACGATTTGTCCAAATTGGCTGGAAAGGCAGTTAAAATGAGGATATATTTGAAGGATGCTGATGTCTTTTCTTATAAGTTTAATCATAATTCTAATAACTAAAATCACCTTATTTTTAAAATTAAAACCAAACATAAAACCAGTAATAGACTTTGTAATATTGTATTAATAATGTAAAAGAAAGTATAAGTAAACGGTTAATTCATATAATATCTTTGGTATGTGCATGTTTGTGCAATATTTAAATCATTATTATATGAAAAAATCTATACAAGAATTACGGCTATTTGGGCTAATGATCCTTTTTGTGATCATGGCCGGATCGGAGGGTTATTCACAAGTGGTAAGAGAAGTATCTGGGACCATCACAGATGCATCAGGAGAGTCTCTGCCAGGTGTGAATATCTTGGTTAAAGGCACCTCTATAGGTACAGTTTCGGATATTGATGGTGCTTACCGAATATCTGTTCCACAAGAGCGAAATATACTGATGTTTTCATTTATTGGATTTACCAGTAAGGAGATGAGTATTGGAAACAACAGTACCATTAATGTACAACTTTCCTCTGCTCTGTCTGACATGGATGAAGTGGTAGTCATTGGTTTTGGAGAGCAGTCTCGAGAACTCTTAACCACCTCCGTATCCAAAATGGATGAGCGGGTTTTAGAAAACATACCTTACTCCAATGCTGCATCAGCCATGCAGGGAACATTGGCAGGAGTTAGGGTACAAACAACGTCTGGGCAACCAGGAGCAGCACCAAGAGTAATTGTAAGGGGAGGAACCTCGATTAATAATCCCAATGGAGCAGCCCCTTTATATGTAGTGGATGGAGTGATCAGACCTGATATCAACAATATCGCGCCAGGTGATATCGAAACTTTCCAAGTGCTAAAGGATGCCGCCTCTACCTCCATTTATGGAGCAAGAGGATCAAATGGTGTAGTGGTAATTACCACCAAGTCTGCTAAAGCTGGTTTTGTTTCAGCTACCTATTCAGGAAGTTATTCATTGTCTCAGCCAGGAAGCTTATATGACCTCGCTTCTGCACGTGATTATTTAACCTTTGCCAGGAGAGCAATGCTTGTTCAAGACATTTTCCCTGATGCTTCTTTCAGAAACACCAACCCGGTAGGATTTGGAACAGGAAATGACTTGACCAATAATACTGCTTATACTACCCAGTATTTAACCTCGGATAACGAATACAAGCTGAATGAAGGGTGGGAAAGCATGGCAGACCCCCTAGATCCTTCCAAAACGCTAATCTTTAAGGACACAGATTGGCAGGATGTATTGTTCAGGACAGCTGCAATCCAAAATCACCACGTATCGGTTTCTGGTGGTACAGAAAAAGCGAAAGTGACAGCGAGTCTTGGGTATTTGGACAACCAGGGAATAGCAATTACCACAGGGTATAAACGCTATACCATGAATGTGAATGGAGATTTTAAAGTAAGTGACAAATTCAGCTTTTATGGAATTGTCAACTATGCAAATTCAAAAGACAATCAGGTAAACAGTATCACCAATATTTTTGCCAGGGCAATCACTTTACCACCAACAACCAAATACAGATTTGAAGATGGTACTTTGGCGCCAGGACAGGCACTGAGCGAAGGAAATCCTGAATATGTACTGAGGAATAGGGTGGCAGAAAACAGGTCGGAAAACTTGACTTTTTCCGTTGGCTCCAGATGGCAAATAACGCCGGAGTTAAGCTTCGACCCCCAATTATCCATTTATAATACAACTGATGATTCGTATAACTTTCAACCTGCTGTTTTAAATGGACCCAATAATCTAGTGGACAACAGATCTGCGAGTGCTTCGATTTCTAAGTGGAGACAAACACAAGTGGATGCAGTTTTTCACTATTCTAAAACAATAGGTGACGCCCACAATGTGAATGCAACAGCGGGTTATGCCTACTTTGGAAGAAATATTTCCTCTCTTAGCGCTTCGGGACAAGGAGCTTCAACAGATCTTATTCCTACTTTAAATGCTTCTGCAGAGCCGACTAGCGTAAGCAGCTCCTTATCGGATCAGGTTATCCATGGTTATTTCGGTAGGGTAAATTACGATTTTAACTACAAGTATTTAGTTTCCATAAATGCAAGGTACGATGGCGCATCTAATTTAGGTGCAAATTATAAATGGGGATTCTTCCCAGGAGTAGCTTTGGGTTGGAACATGCACAATGAAGATTTCTGGGAAGCATTGCCGCAGGATGTTTTTAGTAAACTAAAAATTCGTACCAGTTACGGTATCAATGGTAATATTGGGAACCTTGGTGATTTTTCCGCTCAAGGAGCCTATGGAGTAGGAGCAAGGTATGGGGGTTACGCAGCCATTCAAAACACCTTGATACCCAATCCTGAGTTGAAGTGGGAACGGTCCAAAACTTTGAATTTTGGAGCAGATCTTACCCTGTTTGACCGATTAGGGATTGTTCTTGACGTATATAGAAGAGTTACAGACAACCTGATTACCAATTTGGCCCTGCCACCATCTACTGGTTTTGGAAGCACCTTGACCAACTTGGGTAGCTTGGAGAATAAAGGAGTAGAATTGGAAGTAAATTTCAATGTATTGCCATCTGCTTCCGATTTCCAATGGAACCTGGCAGCCAATTTTGCCACCCTGCAAAACAAAATATTAAAACTCCCTGAAAATGGAGCGGAAAGAAATCGTGTAGGTGGATATTATGTTTGGGATGCGGGACTGGGTGACTATTCCTGGCAAGGAGGCCTTCAGGAAGGCGGTAGTCTTGGAGAGTATTATTCTCACATAGAACTGGGTGTTTATCCAACTGATCAGGATGCAGAAGGTGCACCAAGTGATACTTATAAAAGATATCCGGATACCTCATTTGGTGGGGATTATATATGGGACGATTTAGATAACAATGGGGTAATAGACGAGAAGGATAAGAAATATGTAGGAACTGAATTTCCAACCTTAACGGGAGGATTCACCAATACTTTTTCTTATAAAAATTTAATGCTTTCCCTTCGTATGGATTATACTGTCGGGCATACCATTTACAACTATGCACGTGCATTTATGGAAGGCCAATGGAAGTTGAACATGAACCTTACCCAAAATTTGGTTGACAACGGCTGGCAGGAACAAGGCGATGTGGCTACATTACCGCGATATGATTGGGAAAGTACCAGGGCCCAAATAAACGTTCATCCAAATCGCACAGGTCAAGGGTATTATGAACCCGGCGACTACCTGGCCATAAGAGAACTAAGTTTAAGCTATAATTTACCAAAAAGCGTATTAACGCCCATTAATTTGGAAAATGTAAGGCTTAGCCTGACGGGTAATAACCTGTATTATTTCACAAAATACCAGGGGCTTAACCCAGAATTTGGTGGTCAGGATTACGGACGATATCCAATTCCTAGAAACTTTATTTTTGGTCTAAATATTACCTTTTAATTTTAAATAAAGGAATCATGAAAAACTTAAATATAGCTTTAATTATAAGCCTATTTCTATTTGGATCCTGTTCTGATCTGCTGGATGTTTCACCTACTAGTGTGATTACCACCGAGTCTTTCTGGAAGACAGAAGGGGATGCAGAAGGTGCCTTAATAGGAATGTATGTCAACCTCAGAAGCATTTCTACCTCTACCTTGTATTATCTTGGTGAAGCAAGAGCTGATGTTGTAGCCCTTGGAACTGTAGGCGATGGCGGATGGGCTAAGTATTATACAAACCGCTTGCAGCCAGATGATGCAGGGCCAAGTTGGCAGAGTTTGTATACCCTGGTAAATAGTGCCAACCTGATCCTTAAGTATGTGCCAGGAATTGATTTTGCATCTGAAGACAGGAAAAACACCATCTTGGCGGAGGCATATGCCATGAGAGCGTTTACCTATTTTGTAATGACGAGAACCTGGGGCGATGTACCCTTACGTATGGATCCAACGGAAAGTGAAAATCCTGAGTTGACCCAAATTGAAAGAACCGCACAAAGCGAAATATTCCAATTTATTAAAGGAGATATTGATAAAGCAATACAGCTGTTTCCTGACAACAGTTACGCAGAAAACAGAATGTTCTGGTCCAAACCAGCTACCAACGCGCTTAAAGGAGAGGTTTACCTTTGGACCGCCAAACAAATGGGAGGAGGTAACGCTGATCTTCAAACAGCATTGGACGCATTGGTGGGTATTCAAACCACCGATGTGGACTTATTGGATAATTTTGCTGATGTCTTTGATTATGAAAATAAGGGTAATAAAGAAGTACTTATGGCGGTAAGATTCGCCGAACTCGAGTCTGCAGGTAATAATTATTTCAACGCCATGTATCTCATCGGGAGTGCTATCCCAGCCAATATATCCGCGGAGGCAAGGGAAACAATAGGAGCCATAGGTGGCGGGAGCAATAATATAGCAGTTCCTACAGCATACGTTAAATCCTTATTTACCAATGAAGATCAAAGGAAGGAGGCTTCCTTTTATGAAATATACACTATCGGGGAGAATGAGGCTTTGACTTATTACACAACAATAGTAACAAAGGGAAGTGGTACAGTAATAGGGGGTAGTAGAAATTTTATTGACGACATTATTTTATACAGGTATGCTGATGTTTTATTGATGATAGCTGAAGCCAAGAATGCTTTGGGAGAAGATCCTTCATTGGAGATTAATCAAGTCAGAATGCGTGCCTACGGTGATCAATACAGTGATTATGCCTTTACAACTGGTACAGTAGAAGAAAATGATGAGATCATTCTTGAGGAAAGGCTAAGAGAATTGGCGTTTGAAGGAAAAAGATGGTGGGATTTAGTGCGCTTTGAAAAAGCCATCCAAATGCTTCCTACCTTAAGTGAGAGGGATAATCCAGAACAAAAAATCCTGTGGCCTATCTCTACAAGTATTTTGAGTTTAGAAAACAAAATCACTCAAAATCCTGGATATTAAAAATAGGGGGTAAAGAAGTTACCAATAGGCTTGCATTAATATAGCCTATTGGTAAATTCCTTATCTTAAGGAAGATATAAATTCAGAAAGAAAATGATTATTAACCACTTGAAAATAGGGTTGGTGTTGCTTGTGTTTGGAGCTACCTCTGGGTGCAATTCAAAAAAAACGGCAAGTTCAAGACCAAATATCCTATTGATCGTTTCTGAGGACAATAGTTCAGATTTGGGTTGTTATGGTAATTCTCTTGTTCACACCCCAATAATAGACAAGCTTTCTGAAAATGGCGTAAAATTCCTTAATGCCTATACCACTTATTCAGTCTGCAGTCCCTCAAGAAGTAGTATTTTCACAGGCTTATACCCACATCAAAACGGGCAGATCGGATGGGCTACCCACTATTATGCACTTTATTCCGGGATAAAAGTTTTACCCAACTACCTTAAAGGAACGGGTTATAAAACAGGAATCATGGGTAAAGTTCACGTTAATCCTATCAACAGCTAAGCTAAGGCAATACACCTTTGAAATGGATTCTATAAATACCCTTTATCCTGATCATAGTTACCGAAAGGTTGAGGGGTTTAAATGGGATTATTTGGATTACCTCAACAATTAACCGTTAGTTATTATGAAAACCTTATGGGCGAGTTCCTTTATTTTCCTTTTGCCGGTCTTTTGGCTGAGTTTCTTCCCTCAGAAATCCTCAGTTAAAGCGGTCAAAAATCTTAAGGTGGAGATACTTCATCGCTATATTGCCATTGATAATGTGTGCGCATGGCCTAATCTTACAAAGCTTGTGGACGGGAGTATTCATGCAAGTATCTTTAACCAGCCCAGTCATGCAAGGAGAGAAGGCAGTGTGGAGGTCTGGTCTACATTGGACGGAGGGAGATTTTGGAATAAAACAGGTGTAGCTGCACAAAATGAGGCAAGTACCAACCGCATGAATGTAGCCGCTGGTAGAAACCAGATAGGTGATTTGGTAGTAGTGGCTTCTGGGTGGGAATTAAAAGATTCAGGACCTACGGAAGGCAGCAAAGAGCTTGTTGGCGTGCTCCGTGCCTGGGTGTCGTTATCAGCGGACGGTGGGAAAACATGGGAAATTTATAAAAATGGTTTTCCGATTGCAGAAAACGGAATGACTCAATTTATTCCTTTTGGGGATGTTTTAGAAGCGGCTGATGGAAGCCTGAGGGTACTTGCCTATGCGCAATCACTAGATAAAAGCATCAATAAAGTATCCTTTTTTAGGAGTGATGATCAGGGGAAATCCTGGATTTGGCTGTCTCATTTAAGTGAAGGAAAAGGGAGTACATTATTCTCTGGGGGACACAATGAAACAGCATTTTTTCAAACGGGTCCCAAAAACTGGATAGCAGCTGCCAGAAGATGGAAAGCAGGAGCTGCCATGGATTTGTTTAGGAGTGAAGACGATGGAAAAACCTGGGTATTGAAGCGTCAATTGACAGATGAACAGCAGCATCCTGGTCATATAACAGCCTTAGCAAACGGAGACCTATTGCTCACTTATGGAAATAGGAAAGAAAGTCAATTTGGTGTGGCTGCTAAGTTTAGCAAGGATAAAGGTAATACATGGTCTGAGGAATATATACTAGTAGATGACCTTAATAGCAGGGATTGCGGTTATCCATCAAGTGTGCAGTTGGAAGATGGAAGCATTTTGACAGCCTTTTATGCTGACGGGACTGAATCGCATCAAAGGTATCATATGGGTACCATAATTTGGAAAAAACCTGATTAGCCATGAAACCCTTTTCTTGTTTCATCCCAGGTCATTTCATGGTTACTGGCATTACTCAAGGAGCGAAGGGGACTTACGCTAATATAGTCTGTATGCATCCTAAGGCTGTAATAAAGTGGTACCGAATGATGGATGAAGAATCTGAACGAGCTCAGCTCATTGAAAAGCAGCTTTTGGTGTTTTTTGAGAGAGAAATATTGCCGTTGATATTGGAAGAAGGATATTGTGATGTGGCCTTAGATAAATTTTTAGCTGGTATTGGGGATTGGTCAATGACTGGAACTCGATTAAGGTGGCCTTATTCAGGTATTGATCCTGAAAGAATAATAAATAAACGAAGAAAATTAAATAAATATGTTCCTGAATTTTTCAAGGAATTAGATTAAATAAAATAACCTACAAACCATTATGAAAGCTAGCTTTTTACTTTTAATAGTTATTTTCCTTCAGTTGACCCCTGGTTTTTCTAACGAATCCTTACAAGATTCTTTAGAGGTAGAGAAAATCTGGGACAGGGCACCACACAACGCCTTTCCGGATATGATCAGGTTTAAGGGTGAGTTTTACATTGCCCTTAGGGAAGGAAACAATCATATGCCTGACAAGAGCGGGGCCATCAGAATATTAAAGTCAAAAGATGGAGAAGATTGGCAAAGTGTAATATTATTGGAAGAAGATGACCGGGACGTTAGAGAGGCTCGATTGTCTATCACCCCTGAAGGCCGTATAATGGTTTTGACAGCTGTAGGTGTTTATGAAGGTGGGTATAAAATTTTGTATCCCATGGTTTCTTTTTCTGATACCAAAGGAGGGAATTTTTCTCCGCTACAAAAAGCCACCATGGACATGGAACCTTCCCTAGATTGGATATGGAGCCTGACCTGGCACAAAGGTGTAGGATACGGCGTAGTATATCAGAATAAAGTGGGAGGCTGGGAAGCACACTTGCTGAAAACAACAGATGGGATAAATTTCAAACATATTTCACAGCTACCGATAGATGGTAACCCCAATGAATCGACAATTAGGTTTGATAAGGAAGGGGAAATGTATGTTTTGGTTAGAAGGGAAGCAGGTGATAAAATGGGGGTATTGGCTAAAAGTAGGCCCCCATATAAAGACTGGAAAACAGAAAAATTAACCAAGCAGCTGGGAGGCCCTAATTTCTTTTTCCTGGATAATAGTACACTTGTGATGGGAACCAGAGATTACCGTAAAACTGGTGCCAAAACAGTCATTTATGTCACTGATCTCGAGGGGGATATTAATAATACTATTGAACTTCCAAGTGGAGGAGATACGAGTTACCCTGGGATGGTCATTTACAAAAAGAAGCTATGGTTTGTTTATTATTCCAGCCATGAAGAAAAAACCAGCATTTACCTGACAAAAATCCCGATCAAAGACCTTTACAAATAATACCTGAATAAAAAAAAAGAGTAAACAAATTAATAATACCTATGAAAAAACACTTATTTATAATTGCTGTCTTGATTTTAAATAGTTTTGCAGTCTATGCCAGCAACGCTTCAGACAGCACAAGAGCAGCCGAACCGGCCACTAAAGTCAAAGATTTTATCATTTACCAGGACAATAGCTATTATGCTACCTTCCCTTCTGTTGTTAAGAAAAGCAATGGAGAATACCTTGTAGCATTTAGAAGAGCACCTGATAGAATAGTTAACTTTAAAGAAAAGGGAAATAGCCATGTGGACCCAAATAGTTATTTGGTAAGTGTGTCTTCCAAGGATGGGGAAAATTGGACCAAAGAGCCTGAATTGATTTATTCGCATGCATTTGGAGGATCGCAGGATCCTTGCTTATTGCAACTAAAAGATGGAACCCTACTATGTGCCAGTTATGGCTGGGCATTCCTGGAGGATGATGGTTTAGAAAACATTAAAAAGCCTCATTTTGCCAATAGTAAAGGTACTGTATTTCTAGGAGGTTACCTGGTGAAATCACTCGATGGGGGAGATACTTGGAAAGGCCCAATTTACCCGCCATCTATTGCTCCGGAAGTAAACTTTACCCCTATGGGAAATAAGGTGCCTGCCTATAATAGAGGTGCCTTGTATGAGGGAAAAAGTGGAAGGATATTTTGGGTTGTTGCAGCAAGTGATACTGAGAAAAGGGGTAAAACCTCTAATTACCTTTTGGTTTCAGATGACAAAGGGAACACCTGGGAGCATCTAAGTACTGTTGCTGTAGATGATGAGGTGATCTTTAATGAAGCTTCAGCTTATGAAACACCGAAAGGGGACATCATTGCTTTTATACGTACAGCTAAATTTGATGATCAGGCAGTAATCGCAAGGTCCAAAGATGGAGGCAAAACATTTAACCAGTGGGAATCTATGGGATTTCAGGGGCATCCACTTCAGGCATTGAGATTACCTGATGATAGGGTGTTTTTGGTTTATGGATACCGCCACAAGCCTTATGGTATCAGAGCAAGGATTTTAAATCCTGAATGTACCGATTTTGCTACTGCTGAGGAGATTATTATCAGAGAAGATGGAGGAAGCACAGATATTGGCTATCCATGGGCTGTCAATATGGGAGATGATAAAGTATTGGTTACTTATTACTTCAATACAGACAATAAGAACAGACACATAGCAGGAACAATTCTTAAAATAAATTAAAGTAGAATTGGTAGCATTGAACTGACAGATTCAATTTAAATTCATATACGAACAAGTCATTCCTTAAAAAATAAAATCTGTAGTTCCGGCGGCTGAGCGGAGCCGAAGCCATAGGGTGACGTTACTCGTCATACCTACTACTTCGGCTCCGCTCAGGAACCGGTTACAGGTTTGACATTTCAAACCCTTTAAGCAACCTCCTGAATATTGACCGTTTTTCTAAAATCTGACGGGGTCATTTTTTTAAGCTTTTTAAATTGCCGGTTAAAATTGGCCAAATTGTTAAACCCACATGCAAAGGCCACCTCTACAATGTTAATATCCTCATTGGACAACAACTTGCAGGCATGCCCAATTCTGACTGTGTTTAGGTATTCTACAAAGGTGATTCGGTACTGCTCTTTGAAAAAATTGCAAAATGTAGTTACTCCCATATTTGCCATAGAAGCTATTTCCGAAAGTGTTATTTCCTGATCAAAATTGGTCAAAATATGGTTTTTAATTTTTGTAAGTCTATCAGATCCCTCAGGCTCGCAGTCGATATAGCCAGGGCTTGCTAACAATTGATACTCCTTGTTTCGTGAAAGGATGTCAAATATGGCGAGAAGACTTGAGAGACGCTGAATTCCATTCATATCGACCATTTCTGTCATTAATGCAGTTATTTTTTCCTTGGTTTTGCCAGTAAACGCCATTCCCCTACTAGCAAGGCCTAGGACATTTTTGATGTTTTCCATTTCTGGAATCTGTAAAAAATCAGCGCCTAAAAAATCTGCTTGAAACTGAATCACTATGGCCTCTGCTTCATGATCAGCTTCACCATTTGTATAAAGTGGATCGTTTACCCAAACATGTGGAAGATAAGGGCCCATGCAAACCAAATCTCCTGGTTCGAAGTACCCAATATGGTCCCCAACCATTCTTCTGCCAGTACTTTTTAAAACCAGAACCAATTCGTATTCTGGATGATAATGCCAGGGACATGGGAAATAGGCCCCTTTTTCCTTAAAGACTATAAACGATTTGTCAAATTCTTGCGGTAGCCTTACTTCTATGGTTTTCATAGCTATTTTGTTTAACCCTATTAATTTAAGAAAAATAGGGGTAAATGTAAACTGCAGTGTGGCCAAAGGTGAAATAAATGTATTAGGGGATCATGTGGGTGAGTCCAGGGAAAGGATATAATAAACCATGGTTTGTGCATCTTCCATGCTTATGTTCGGATGAGCAGCCATTACAGGATTTCCCCAAGACCCAAATCCTCCGGAAATAATTTTTCTAGCAAGCAAATCCCTATAAGCAGGTTGAATAGGATAGCGCTTGGCAATGTCAGTGAAGGCTGGTCCTTTCGACTTTTTATCTATCCGATGACAATCATAACAACCTGCATAGGCTATAAGTACCTCTCCTTTTGACAAAACAGCTTCAGGTACTTCCTCATCTTTTCCTGGAATCCTTCTAATATAATTTTGTTGGCGTAACTCTCCTTCAGACAGCAGGCCTTCCTCCTTCTCATTGGAACCACAGGAAACCATAAATAGGCTACCTATAAAAAGCCATAAATGCATCCATCTATAAAGGAAAACTTGAACCATCAACAAATTTAATATAAAAAGATAAACTTGTCCTTAAATTTTTTATCAAAAATTCACAAGCCATGGCAATCTACTGCCTGTTTATTTATAAATTTGGATATGAGGAGATTATTTAGGTTTACGTTTAGTTTGGCATGCTTTGCCAGTCTCGGACTTGCAGGTGCTGCACTTGCACAGAGCAAATTAGAAAAACAGGTCAATGAAAGTGCCAAGGAAATAGAGCGCCAAGTTATTGAGTGGAGAAGGGATTTTCATGAGCATCCTGAGTTGGGTAATGAAGAAACCAAAACGGCAGGAAAAGTGGCTGCTCACTTAAGGTCACTTGGGATTGAAGTGACGGAAGGAATTGCAGTAACAGGCGTTGTAGGTGTTTTGAAGGGGGGGGAACCCGGGCCTACAGTAGCTTTAAGAGCAGATATGGACGCATTACCTGTTACAGAGCGTACAGATGTACCTTTTAAATCTCAGGTAATGACCACCTACAATGGACAAGAAAGTGGTGTGATGCATGCCTGTGGGCATGATTCTCATATGGCCATTCTTATGGGAGTTGCAGAAGTGCTCGCTGGAATGCAAAAGGACTTAAAAGGGACAGTTAAATTTATTTTTCAACCTTCAGAGGAGGGCTTAGAAGACAAGTCCATTGATACCTGGGGTGCCAAGCAGATGGTGGAAGAAGGTGTAATGAATGATGTTGATGTGATTTTTGGTCTTCATATCAACTCTCAAACACCTGCGGGAGTTATCAAGTACAAGCCTGGGCCAGCTATGGCAGCAGTTGACGAACTTGAAATTACGGTTAAAGGAAAGCAAGCACATGGCGCATATCCATGGTCTTCCATTGATCCGATAGTCACCGCTTCTCAGATCGTTATGGGATTGCAAACGGTGGTGAGTAGAAATGTCAAGATCATTGAAATTCCTGCAATCGTTACCATAGGAGCTATTCATGGTGGCGTTAGACACAATATTATCCCAGAGCAGGTGGACATGATCGGTACGATTCGTACCTATAGCCAACCCCAGCAAGAATTGATTCACCGTAGAATCAGGGAGATTGGGGAGAATATCGCCAAAAGTGCAGGAGCAGAAGCAGATGTAAGCATAAAAAAAATGTATCCGGTGACCTATAATGATGAAGCCTTGACAGCCAAAATGCAACCTACCTTGGAAAAAGTGGCAGGTAAAGATAACCTGTGGGTGCACGATCCAGTAACAGGTGCAGAGGATTTTAGCTTTTTTCAGCTAGAAAAACCGGGGCTGTTCTTTTTCTTAGGAGCTATGCCTGTTGATGGAGATCCTGAAGAAGCCCCATCTCACCATACGCCAGATTTTTATCTGGATGAAAGTGGATTTGTGTTGGGCGTTCGGGCATTGTCTCAATTAACGATTGATTATATGGAGATGAAGAAGTAAATGAAGGAGGGTATATTTTAAGAAATAAAACCCAATATGAAATAAGAATTTTTAATGGGGAATAGATCATTATTCCCCATTTACTACATAGAAAGGGATATTGTGTGAAGTGAAATTTCCCTTGTCATCGGAAACATAAACAAAAATCCGATAGGGCCCTTCATTTTTTGGTGCCTTAAATGTGATTGATTCTGAATCATCCTTTATCATTAAGTAGTCCATATTGTGTTGGTAATCATCGATTTTATAAAATTTGGATTCTTCAGGCCTTATTTCCCATTTATATTTCAGATTTTCATTTTCTTTTCGTGCTACAAAAGTTTTCGCAGAATAAATAGAATCTGCTCTTAGGTAAGTATTTACTTCGGAAATTTTATTGCCAATAACCATTTGTGTAAGGTTGGGAGCGGGGTTATTAAAAGTTTCTCCTGACCAGGAGCTTTTTAAAAAGTTGACCGAACCTGCTTCTAGTCCTTTTTCAGAAAAATGACTGAACCAAGTTGGCGTTATTTCAAATTTATTACCCCAATAAAATGCGTAACTGCCTAAAAAGGCATTAGAGTCTTGGTTCATTAGTTCCCAATTCTTTTTTAAGTAAGAAAGTTTTTCATTAGCACTCAGCTCCAGTGGTGCTCCCCATTCTGTATCGTTCACCTCCCAATGACCAGGAGGCCCCCATTCGGTTAATAAATAAGCCTTTCCCCAACCCTTTTCTGTGTAATTTTTATCTTTTTTATAAAAGTCCTCAATCAAACCAAAACCATTATAACCCAAAACATCTATATGAGTCATTAAATATTTGATTCGGCCAATGGTTTGTATATTTATTGCTGTCATTACTGGATGATCTGGATCCTCTTCCTTGACCATTTTAGCAATCCTGTTAATAATATAATAAATCAGGTAGCGATTCCCTCCTTTTAAGGTGACTTCATTACCTACTCCCCACATCAAAAGAGCTGGATGTTCTTTAAATTCTTCGATGGAGGGTCTCAGTTCCTCAATTTTTTTATCCACTTCAATCAAATTCCAATAGTTAAAATCTTCCCCCCAATATGGCCTTCCTATTTCCAAACCTAATGTCACCGTTAACCCGTAGGTTTGGGCCTCATCCAGTAATTCTTTCGCATTGTGTAAACTCCATGTCCTTATTGAATTACCGCCATACAATGATACTTTTTCAAGATGTTCTGTGCCACTAGCGCCCTTAATATGATAAGGAAGGCCATTTCTATATAATTGAGCATGACCATTTTTATATTTAATCTCTACTTTTGGTACTTTAACTTTATTTTTTGATTTATCACAAGAATTAAAAAATAAAGAAAGTAAAATGAGGTAAAAGAGGCTTTTACTTATTAAGATTTTTCGTTTCATAATTTTTTCAATAAACAACAATACTTTCATAAGAATTTGTATTTACTTATTTATGAAAGTGGACACAAGCAAAGCTATGCAAAATAATTTACAAATATAAAAAATTGTTTTTTAAATTATTTATAATGTATTTTGTGAAATTACGACCTTGGATTTATAATCATGAAACACAATACATTTATTAAAAAGGCTCTAAATGGTTTTTCCATTTTGACGCTTTTCATATTCTTGGGAGGCTTTTATCTCTATGTAGGTGTCGGTCATCCAGTGTTGTATATTTTTCTTACAATCACGCTTTTATTTAAAATAGTCAAAATATTATTTGAATGGTACCATTTTTTCAGTCTATACCATAAAGAGAAAAAATTAAATAAACCAATTGCTGAAAATGCCTATACGGTAGACATGCTTACCACGGCTTGTCCTGGAGAACCTTTTGGAATGATTTCAGCAACACTAAATGCAATGGTGGCTGTAAAATATCCCCATGAAAATTATTTATGCGATGAAGGGAATGATCCAAAGCTAATTGAATTATGCAAAAAATTGGGAGTAAGACATGTCACAAGACAAACCCATGAAAATGCCAAGGCTGGAAATATAAATAATGCCTTGAAAATTGCAACAGGTGATATTTGCGTTATTATGGATCCCGATCATGAACCTTTTCCCGATTTCTTAGACCACGTGCTTGCTCCTTTCGATGATCCCAATGTAGGATATGTTCAAGTTGTACAAGCCTATAAAAATCAATCTGATTCCTTAATTGCTCAAGCTGCAGCTGAGCAGACTTATCTTTTTTATGGCCCCTACATGGAAGCAATGGGTAAGTATGGTACCGCACAGGCCATTGGTGCCAATTGCACCTTTAGAAGGAAGGCCTTAGACTCAATTGGGGGACATGCCCCAGGATTAACTGAAGACATGCATACTTCAATGCTTCTGCATGCAAAAGGATGGAAATCAGTTTATGTTCCCAAGATACTCTCTTTAGGTTTGGTGCCAAGTAGTCTGGCTGCCTATTACCAGCAACAATTAAAATGGAGCAGGGGAACTTTCGATTTGTTGGTGAATACTGTTCCTAATTTGTTCTCAAAGTTTACCTCTCGTCAAAAGCTTCACTATTTGTTACTCCCCGTTTATTTTCTTTTTGGTCTAATTGGAGTAATTGATATCGGGGTACCCATTTATTCCTTGATGACTGGTGAATATCCTTGGATTTTAAACCCGGTAATTTTCTTCGCTTTCTTCACTCCATTTTTATTGGCCACCTTATCCCAAAGATTTTATGCGCAAAAGTGGCTACATCGTCCAAATGAAAAAGGTATTCATCTATTGGGAGGTGTTTTAAGGGTAGGTACATGGTGGGTTTATACGATAGGATTTGTTTATACCTTGCTTAATATTAAAGTACCTTATATACCTACACCGAAGGAACATTCGTCTAAAGGTGATTTTATTCTTGGATTTCCCAATTTGATTATTTCTGCCCTGTCCATTGGATCTGCAATCTATGGACTTAATTCAGATTGGCAGCCCTATAGCTTTATGATGGCAGGTTTTGCCATTCTCAATGGGATAGTCTTTTTTTTAGCTTTCACAATGGGTCAGTCCATTCTGGTGGAAAACCTAAGGCGCAGTTGGTTTATATTAAAGAACCTTTTTTTTCTCAAAAAAGCTGAACTTACATATGTCAAATTAAGCAGATATGGAGTTCCAGTTGCTGTACTTTTTCCTATAATCCTATCAGTGTTTTTTATAATCAGTGCCTCAAATTTTAAAATCGATAATTTTTTTACTAAAAAGATCGAAACTTCTCTGGATAAAAATAGAGGGGGATTCTATTTTGGTATTTATTTGGACTCATTTTTATCAGAGGATGACACACCATTACTTGCCACTTCACAGAATCAGGCAGGTAAGGACTGGTCAATAATATCGACTTATTTGGCTTGGTCTGATAAGGAGCTTCCCGTAGATCATTGGAAATCAATAGTAAATATGGGGGCGATTCCTATGATCACTTGGGAGCCTTGGTCCAATTTATTTCCACAATACCATCAGATTAATGAATTAAAAAACAACAAAAAAATATTTAAATACATTATTGAAGGATATTTTGACGAATACATTGCTTCTACTGCCTTGGCAATTCGAGATTTGGATTCTCCAGTTTTTCTTCGTTTTGCTCACGAGGTCGATAACCCTATGTATTCATGGTCCAAATCAGGGAATAACACCGCAGAAGAGTTTAAAGAGGCATGGCGATACATTCATTATAAATTTGAAACCCATGGTGTGCAAAATGTTAGTTGGGTATTTACGCCATGGGATCCAGAATCAATCGCTGAATATTTCCCATATGGGCAAGACAGCTCGGTTACCGAATATGTGGATTGGATTGGTTTGACTACCTTAAATTATGGTGCTGCATCTGTTGATGGTAAACCATTGAAATTCCAAGATATATACCTACCCTATCAACAAAAAATAAAAACCTTGTCTCTGGACCTGCCCATAATGCTTGCTGAATTTGGTTCAACAAGCTATTCTGAAGATGGATCAAAGTGGGTAAATGAATCACTTCAGGTAATAAAATCACAATTCCCTGAAATTAATTCGGTAGTTATGTTTTTCAGTGATCAAGATAAAAATTGGATTACAGACTGGAGGCCCTTTGATAACGATAAATTTATAGACTGGAAGTATGATTTATCCACTGTATCTGCTGCTTTGGACTTATTTGACTTAGTAAAATTGCCCAAATCATTTTCAAAAGATTTGGTTCAAGAGCCTAGTAAAAGTAAAAATGTTGTAGGTAAACAAGGTGAATTTTCAATGCTGGTGGATGGAGCCCCTTTTTATATGAAGGGGATTTGTTATAACACTGGGCATGATTGGGAAGAAGGGTTCATTCCCCTGTCAAGAAGTCAGGTTGCCAGGGACTTTATAAAAATTAAAGCAGCAGGAGCAAATACCATTAGAAGATATGAGCCAAGTATTTACGACTGGAATATTTTTAAAGAGGCAGAAGATAAAGAGTTGAAAATTATGTATGGCTTTTGGTTTGATCCTAAAGTAGATTACTTAAATGATAAGAATAGACTTAATGCTTATGAAGACAAAGTCCTGAGAAATGTCAGAAGCAATAAAGATGAGAAAGCCATCATTGCTTGGAACATAGGCAATGAAACATGGGGGCTATTAAAAAAATATTACGGTCAGCCTTATTTAACCTTGGTAAGAAAGAATTATGTAAAGTTCCTGGAAAACCTTGCCCAAAAAATTCATGAAATTGATCCAAGTAGACCGGTTTTTTCTTCCGAAGAACATGATAATATTCGTTTATTAGGTGCATTACATGATTATAAACAATACGCTCCTTCCATAGATGTAATAGGCGTTAACTCTTATTATGAAACTAATATCAGCAGCCTGGATGAAATTTTTTCTAATGCAGATCCAAATAGGCCCTATGCCATAACAGAGTTTGGTCCAAAAGGATATTGGAACAAGGAATTGGGCGATTTCTGGAACGATAGTTTATTGATAGAATTGTCATCAATGACGAAAGCTAAACACTATAAAAAGCAATGGGAATCCTACATAGAACCCCATAAAGGGTCAAATGTAGGAGGTTTTGCCTTTAGCTGGCAGGATAGATTTGAAGGGACGGCCACTTGGTTTGGTATTACAGATTTCAAAGGTCAACCTAAGCCAGCTTATTATTTTCTGGCAAGCGCATGGAATGGAACCGCTATTTCAGATGATACCTTTCCTGATATTAATATTGTAGGTCATTGGCAAGGTGCAAAGCCCAAAGAAAAAGTATGGCTTACAGCTGCTAACTTGAATGATTACAAAGGCACCTTGAATTATAAATGGCAAATTTATGAAGTGGGAACATGGAAAAAATCAAATCCTGTTACAACCGAATTGGAAAATGGAAAATTCGTTGAAATTGAATTTCCTGAGAAAAAATCGAGAATTTATGTTCATGCCTATGATTCTTTGGGTAATGTTATCACTGCCTCCCGACCCTTAATTATTAAGTAGATTAGCTTAATATTATTAATTGTCCAGAATCAGCCCATAAGCCAAGTCCGAGTGTTTATGGGCTGGATAAACGGCTACTTTTTTTGAGGAAATTATCGATAATGTTGTTATAGCAATAATGTTAATGACAGGTGGCTACCAATTTTCTTCCATTTAAAATTCGCCCTCAGCCTTAAGTTTAACCCATTGTTGATTAAAACAAAAACGAGATCAGGGAAAATGGTTGAGTTTTTTTAAAACAGAATTAGGTAATAAAATGCGTAAAGCCTGTCCCCTGTTTATGGGAAGTTTTTTAATCGCAAGGAAAATAGGCTGTTTGGAGGTTTTAGCATAGCAGCGCTGTGGTGAAATTGAAAACAGTAATTTGGTGGCTGATTTTATTTAGAGCAGTGGATAAGCACGTAATAGACTGTCTATTGCGAATTTTGGCTTAGAATACTGACTATCCCCAAATCATCGCATTAAAATAATATTGAACCCAACAAAATAATAAGATTAACTTTTTTCTCAAATTTTGGCTATTATGTGTAATAAAGATGGAAGTGCCAATTCGATTCTTCAGGGTTATTTACTTCAACCATTGTTGGATTAGGCTGTAGCTTTTTTGGTATAAAGCTTTATAAAAAAATCAGGTATTTCATTAAGAAAAACACCAATAACGACCACATTAATTATGACTAAGAGAAGGGTTAGCACATTACATTTAAGACGAGAGCTTTTTGCTGGCCTACCAGTAATTTGTTTTTTTATGATCCTCCTATTTTTAGGTGCGGGGAAACTAATTGCCCAAGGAACAAATACAGATAAGGTGTTTAAAGCAGGAGCAGCCCTGAGTGTGATCACCCCAAAAATTGGCACCTCAATAAATGGTAATTTTCAGGAGGATTTTACGCAAAATATTCATGATGATACCCATGCCAGAGGCTTGGTTTTGGACGATGGAAACACCAAAATTGCCATTGTCACTTTGGACCTTTGCATGGTCTACAGGGAAACTTTAGACAAGGCCAAAAAGAGAGCTGCTGGATATACTGACATCCCTGAAGAAAACATGTTGATTTCAGCGATCCATACCCATTCTGGAGGTACAGCCTGTGCTGTGTTTGGCAGTACTCCTGACCCTGACTATTTGGTCTTTTTGGAAGAGCGCGCAGCTGATGCAATCATCAGGGCCAATAACAACCTCGAGCCGGCGAGAATTGGCTGGGGCGTAGGGCATGAACCGAGTGAAGTATTTAACCGTCGATGGAAAATGAAAGATGGCGTTACTTTTACCAATCCTTTTGGTGGTGAGGATAAAGTAAGAATGAACCCTGGGTTTGAAAACCCTGACCTCGTAGGGCCTGCAGGGCCAATTGATCCAGAAGTTCCTATTGTATCTGTTCAATCAATGAGTGGTGTGCCCATTGCTTTACTCGCTAATTATTCCTTGCATTATGTGGGTGGTACTAAAAGTGGAGAAATATCAGCGGATTACTTTGGAATGTTTGCCAATCGCATTGGGCAAATGATCGGGGCAGAGCAAAATAACCCTGGCTTTGTGGGAATCATGACTAATGGTACAAGTGGGGATATCAATAATATTAATTTTGGCGGAACTGCTCCTAAGAAAATGCAACCTTATGAAAAAATGGAAATGGTTGCCAATACTGTAGCCGCAGAAGCTTTCAAAGTTTATCAAGACATTACCTACCATGATTGGGTACCGTTGGCAAGTGTACAAACCGAAGTTTCACTTGGTGTTAGGAAACCTGATGCAGCTGATTTAAAACGAGCAAAAAAGATTTTAGCAGAGGTTGAAGGAGATAAATTACTTGATAGGGATGAGCTGTATGCAAGAGAAACCGTCTTTCTCAATGATTTCCCAGATAAAAAAGACCTTATCCTTCAAGCCTTTCAAATTGGTGATTTGGCGATTACAGCCGTTCCTTGTGAAATTTTTGTTGAAATAGGTCTGGAAATAAAAGCGAAAAGCCCTTTTGACCAAACATTTACTGTTTCTCTGGCCAATGGGTACAATGGTTATTTACCAACGCCACAGCACCACGAGTGGGGTGGTTATGAAACCTGGAGAGCAAGGTCCAGTTACCTGGAAGTTAACGCTTCAAATGTTGTTACCTCAAATTTATTAAGCCTCTTGGATCAATTAAAATCATCTTCTTTAACCACCAGATAAGGTATCGAGGAAATGACATCGGAAAAAATCGACCCTTTTAATATTGAGGAATATTACCATTAATCACTAACAATGGCTAAGAACAATAAACTCACCCGCAGAGATGCAATCAAGTTAAGTGCTGGAAGCGGAATCGCATTAGCTTTGGGTACCACTAAAGGTTTTTCTGGAACTGGTGTGAAACGGAAAAATTTAATACAAGAGGAAAACCAAAAGCAAGGAACTACTTCTTGGCAGTTGACCAGAGTAAGGCCTGACGAAAAACAATACCGGTCTGCCTTGATCGAGGGCTATTGTTCCAAGCAAAGTTTAAAGGCAGGGGAATCTTTGGATATCATGGTGTCTGTAGATCCTGAAGAGGATTACCAGATCGATTTTTACCGGACAGGTTATTACAATGGAACAGGAGGACGATGGATGAAGAAAACCGGGCCGTTAAAAGGAAAACGGCAGAGAACACCTGCACCCGGTGACATGAATATCCATGAATGTAAATGGGAGGTCTCTAACAGTTTAACCATTCCTGAAGATTGGTTGAGTGGGGTGTACTTGGGTAAATTGCGCACTTTGCCCAAAAGTCCGAGAGAACCTTATTGGGAAAGCTATATAATTTTTATCGTCAAGGATGAACGTGAGACAGACCTACTGTTTCAATGCTCGGACAATACCTGGCAGGCCTACAACAAATGGCCGAATAACTACTCCATTTATACCCATCCAAAAGGAACCCAAGGCCCATGGGCAAAGGTAAGCTTTGATAGACCCTATGCCCGACAGGGACAGTATGAAGCCATAGTAAACGATCCGCTATCTTTCGGTTCTGGAGAGTTTATTTCTTTTGAAATGCCTTTTTCTTTTTTTCTTGAAGAGCACGGATATGATGTAAGTTATTGTTCCAATGTTGATTTATTAACCCCCGATAGGGGATTAAAAGCCAAGGCATTCTTAAGCATTGGACATGATGAATATTGGGACATCCGACAATTTAGGAGTGTGGAGACACTAAAAGCTGAAGGAGTGAATTTGTTGTTTTTCTCTGGGAATTCCATTTGTTGGGTTACTCCCTTTACGGCAAGTGAAGCAGGGCAGCCTAACCGTAGGATATTTAGAGGAGGGCCTTATGGCGCCAACAATGACTATGCATTGTTGAGAGAAAAATTAAATGGACCCTTTCCTGAAAGAGGGCCAGATGAAGGTTTGCTAATGGGAGTGAGGAATACAGAGCCTATCAATGGTGGAGGTGACTGGACGGTTACAAAACCTAACCATTGGATTTTTAATGGAACAGGAATGAAAGAAGGAGATAGCATCCCAGGACTTATTGGTTGGGAGTACCATGCCAATGCCGCTGACATTGAAGGGCTGGAGGTAATTGCTGAAGGATTGGCATGGCAGGGTGGAGACAATCCTTGTCCTTATCAGTCGATTATTTATCCAGGACCAAAAGGGAATTTTATTTTCAATGCGGCTACCATCTTCTGGGGGATGGGACTGAGTAGCCCTCCTGGCCACACTTTGCCTTGGTCTCATTACAGTAGACCGCACGGACCTGATCCCAGAGTACAAAAGATGACCCATAATTTGTTGGAAGAAGCCATTAAGGTTTAACCTTTAACCGATTATTATTAGCTGGTGAATGAGCCTTAATCATTTGGATTAAATTTAGCCCTAAAATCATGAGATTAAATACAGTCATTTCTAGCAAAGGTCTTGCTCAAAGACCCCTATTCCTAGTTCTTGGAGTTGCACTATCAATATTAACAATCGGACGTGCAGTAAAGGCACAGCAATCTAGCCTTGAATCTGGAATGATGGAAATTGAAATCACACCATCTGAAGCGGGGTATCCTCATTATAGAGGGCCGAGTACTGGGGCACACGACCCCTTATTTGCTAAAGCAGTAATTTTTCAGCAGGGAGAAGAAAAAGTGGCATTGGTAGTAGGAGATCTTTTATGGATTGAAAGGGATCTGTCTGTGAAAGCCCGAAGGCGAATAGAAGCAATTACGGGCATACCCTTTCAAAATATCATTATTGCAGGTACACATTCTCATACCTCTCCTGCCTATCATCCAAATATTAGGGAGCTAACCGGAACTTTAAGGCCTCCCTTTGATACGCAACAAGATACAGGAAAAGCCGATGCTTATCCAAAGGAACTGGAGGATGGTATCGTTAATGCGGTGATTAAAGCGTATGAGCAAAGGGAAGAAGTAGTACTGGAAGTGTTTGGAGAAGAAGTAAATGACCTGGCATATAACAGACGGTTTATTATGAAAAATGGAAAGCTGATTACCAACCCCGGTAGACGCAATCCATCCATTAGGGAAGTGGAAGGTCCTACCGATCCAGAATTGGCTGTTGTGATGATACAAAGGAAGAAAGACAAACACCCAATTGGGACGGTTTCCAATTTTTCATTACATGCCGATACCTTTGGTGGAACGGCTTTCAGTGCCGATTACCCAGGGTTTTTAGCCAATAATTTACAAAAGCATTTTCACAAAGATTTTGTATCACTCTTTGCCACTGGAGCTTGTGGCAATATCAATCATGTAGATGTTTCGGGGACCAAAGAGGAAGGGAAAAGTTCTTCTGATATAGGCGAAATCCTTTCTTCTGCAATACTACAAATGCCCAGTAAATTTCAAAAAGTCATTCAGCCAGATCTAAAGGCAATAGCTAAAGTCATTTATGTTCCTATTCAACATTTCACTCCAGAGGAATTAGAATGGGCCATTAAGGAAACTGATGCTCCAGCCCTTTATGAAGAAACTGACTTCCTGGAAAGGAGGAGGCGATTAAAAATCAGGTCTCTTGAGAGAATTAGAAGAACAGAAGCAGTACCTCCAACAATAGGTGATCAACCGTGGAGAATCCCATTAGAGGTGCAGGTGTTTCAAGTAAGCGAAGACCTGGCCATCGTAGGGCTTCCGGGAGAAGTTTTTGTGGATTTAGGACTGGCGATAAAAGAAAATTCCCCCTATAAAAACACCATTGTAGTCGAACTAACGCATAGTCATATAGCATACGTTCCCACAAAAGAGGCATTTACTCGTGGAGGCTACGAAACTGTAAATTCAAGGCTAGCTCCTGGAGGGGGAGAAATGCTGGCAGATACTGCTATAGCATTGCTGCAAGAAATTCACCAGAAACAATAATAATTCAGTATGCTGAAAGTCTATATAACAAGTGTTCTCTATGAACGATAAAAAGAAAGTAACATTAAACAGGCGAAAGTTTATTGGTACGGTGGCTACAGGAACATTGGGTTTGCTGTCCGCTCCAGTTTTAGCAATAAATGAAGGGATTGAAGGAGGTTTGATTGATCCAAATGAGGGTAAATGTTTCTCCAAAGTTGGGGAGTACCAGTGGCAAATAGGAATTGCAAAGGCCTTGATCACACCTTTAAATGACGTTTGGCTGGCTGGCTATGGTAGAAAACGTGTGGCTTACGGCAAAATTCATGATTTATGGGCAAAAGTTATCGCCTTAAAAGATGTGGCTGGTAAAAGAGTAGTGATGGTGACTACCGATCACATGGGCATGTCAAAAACCATTTATGAACGCGTTTTCCAGAAGGTAGCGAAGCAATTTCAGTTGGACCGCTCCCAATTTATGTTGACTTTTTCTCACAACCATTGTGCACCTTGTTTAGAAGATGACCTGGTAGATTATTATCCCAGTGATGTTAAACAGAAAGAAGCGGTAAAAGAATATACTTTATGGATGGAGGATCAGTTGATAGCCGCCATTGATGAAGCGCTTAATAACTGGCAGGACTGTGAAATATTTGCTGGTGGAGGCAATTGTACTTTTGCTGTCAACAGGAGGGACAATAAAGAAGCAGAGGTACCGGATTTGATGGCCAAAGGCATTCCTTTAAAAGGAGCGGTGGATCATGAGGTGCCTGTTCTGGTTGCTAAAGGGCCCGGAGGGCATAATTTGGCCTTGCTTTTCGGATATGCCTGTCATCCCACCACATTGGATTTCAATACTTGGTGTGGAGATTATCCTGGATTTGCCCAGATAGCTTTAGAAAATAAATTTACAGGAACGGCGGCCATGTTTTTCAATGCTTGTGGCGGAGATCAAAATCCATTACCGAGAAGAGAATTGGCACTATGTGAGAAATACGGTGAAATGCTTTCGACTGCTGTGGAGGAAGCCCTAGATAATCCATTGGTTAAAGTTTCTTCCCGTTTAAGTACTGCTTTTAATTTTGTGGACCTGGCTTTTGAAGAAATGGTGACCTTGGAAAAATTACAACCCATAGCCAATGGACGAAGCCCACTTCAAGCCAGATGGGCAAGGCGGATGATTGGTAAAATTAAAAAAGGAGAAACCTTTGCTACCAGCTACCCTTACCCAACTCAAGCCTGGAAAATGGGAGATGAGCTTTTGCTTTTAGGAATAGGAGGGGAAGCAGTGGTAGATTATTCGTTGAGGTTTAAAAAGGAATTTGCTCAAAAAACCTGGATTTGCGGCTATGCCAATTATATGGCCGCTTATATTCCTTCCCGTCGTGTTTGGGAAGAAGGAGGCTATGAAGGTGGATCACATCTGGACGAATACGGTCATCCAGCCTGGAGATGGCGAGGAGATGTTGAAGACCGTATTGCTGAAAGTGTGCATAAGGTGGTGCAGCATACGAAGTCTATGGAATCGTAAAGAGGATATAATTTTTAATTTAGTCATATCAGCAATTTACCGGCGGCTGAGCGGAGCCGAAGCCATAGGGTAACGTATCCGAAATACCTACTCCTTCCTCCGCTCAGGATCCGGTTTTGATCTGGGTTTCAGGACTTGGGTAAAATTTAAATCGTTAAAGCAAGACCGTCACTGGGAACCCTTTTAGGTAGGACTGAGCGGGGGGAGGGTTTGGCAATCTCACGTTATAGCTGATTTCACAAGCTTTTTAAAATTAGATTTTGCTAAAGTGAAAGAATTTCCAGAAAATTCACTCCTCCTTCAAACGAATCACAAACATTTGCCTAGTTCCATTCTTGTCAATTCCAGGAACCAGGATAGCATCATTGGTTCGGTTCCAGCGTGGAGCAGGGTCTATGCGAATATCCCCACTGTATAGTCCTTTGTCTATTCCTTCACTTCGGGCAAAGGCACCATCACTTCGGCGGAATACAGCATAGTAATTTTTATTGTCTTTACTGTATCCATTGACGAATAGGTCTCCATTGGGAGAAAGGGAAATGTCACCCTCTGGTTTTAGAAACATTTCCGGAGTTCCCAACCTGTCTATAATTTCTTTGGTATCTACATTGTATCGAATTTGTTCGTCAGGGCTTCTCCCATCATTGTACTTGATGCCGATCAATACGTTGCCAAGATCCCATTCCGGATGGCCCCCTATATGGGTTTCATGTAGTTGAAGTCCGGTACCATCTGCATGAATGGAGGCAGGAACATTGATTCTTTCCTTGCCTTGGCCACTCCATCCGGCCCTGATAAAAAAATAAATGCGATTGGCATCGCGATTCCAGAGTGTATGATTGATAAACAAGCCACTGTGTTCAAGTCCAGGATTGCTTTCTTTTAATTTATCCTCCATTTGACGGTAGGACACCAACAGTTTTTTATTTCCGGTTTTTACATCCACGAGAAATATCCCATCATTCGCAGGAGCCAATTGATCTTTTGACCAATCCAAGGCTCCGGGGTAGCCCGTAACCAGTCTAAGTCTCGCCAAACGGCCATAGTTCAACCCAAGCCAGGCAGATCCATCTGCAGCGATGCCACCATTCCCGATAGGGCTGTCTTCATAACGGTATTCTTTAACTCGTTTTCTTTTATTGATATCATACAGCACTGTAAATACTTTTCCGGTAGTAAGGTCGCGGTCATTAAAGAAAAACTGAGTTTCGGGAGCTAAAGGGTTCCAATAAAACATAGTGCCCTGCTGAGGATTCCATGCGTGAGATTTGTCCAGCCGGATTAGCTTGTTTTTATTCTGGGTATCGATAAGAAAAACCGTTGCCGATTCTTCAGGTTTTGGCATTCGATCTATCGCATCTATCTCAAGTCCTAAAATATACCTTCCCGATTCATTCCAAGGGATGGTTTGGCATTGGCCTATGTAGCCAAAGAAGTGGTGCTTTTTACCAGAGGTTAATTGTTCAATGCTTAGATTGAAAGCGTCTGCCTGTGTAAAGCCTGTAATAAAAGTTGCCAGGTAGATAAACATAAAAAAAGAATATAAAAGGCCTTTTTTAGAAAAAAAACTTCCTTTTATATTCTTTAATCTTTGAGTAAAATAAGGCATGATCTAGATGGGTTTGTCATTAAAAGGCTATAAAATATACTTGATAAATATAAGCATTTATAGCAATTTTCTGCCCAGACCCAGACGCACTTTATTTATTTTAACCCGGATTATGTAATAGGATTCGTAAGTTGCAATGGCAAGAAAATCAGACTGTTTGGAGATTTTAGCATAGCACCGCTATGGTGAAATTGAAAACAGCAACGAAGTGGCTGATTTTAAAGCGATTTCAGTACGTAATAGAATGTCTATTGCATATTTCGGGTTTAATTTACTTTGCATTGGCCAACATGGTATTGAAGATATCAAGTTGCTCTCTCATGGCCGCAACCCTGTCAGCAGGTGTCGTACGTGCTTCCAATAGAATCCAACCTTTGTAATTGATATCTGTAAACAAGTTCAACAACTCTTGGTAAGGATAATCTCCAACATTTAATTCACGAATATGAACGGTATCTCCGAACCATTTTTTCACTGAATTGAAGTTGGCCTCCAATCCCGGAGCCATTAAATCCTGGTCATTACAATTCCAGCAAACCTTGACACTTTTTTCAGTTACCTGATCAAATATGGCTTTCATATTTGGCAATTGTTGTGTCAGTTTTCCATGCACTTCCACACGCACCAATTGTCCCAGATCACTGGCAAATTTACCCACCTCGTTAAAAGATTTTGCGATCTGTGCGATGGTTTGTTCCTTGGCTACCTCCGCAGGAAGTCCATTTGGCTTTACTTTAATTCCAGTGGCACCTATATCCTTGCAAAGTTGAAGGTATTTCTTGGTCCCTTCTATGTTGTCTCTAACCTGAGCTTGGTCAGTATAGTGATAAGCATAGTTGGAGCCATAGCCTAAGCAGGTAACTGGGCTGTCTTTGAAGCGTTTTTTTACTTCTTTTCTTTCGTTGGTAGAAAGACTTGCCTCTACACCATGTGCATGTTCAGTTCTTAATTCTATACCTAGTAAACCTGCTTTTTCACAGTTTGTCAAAAGGGTAGGGAGGTCCCAGTCTTTTCCCCATTGATAGGTTACTAAGCCAAGGTTCATTTTGGGTTTTTTAGCGAAAGCTGCCGCAGTAGCAGGGTCCAATAATGAAAGCCCTATTCCTGCAGCAATACTCTTTTGGAGAAAATTCCGCCTTGATTGATTGTTGTCCATTGAAATGCTTGTTTTTAAAGGAGTTAACCGGTTATTTTTTAGCGTATTCGTCGGCTAAGGCATTGATTTCATCTTCGCTAAGGTGCGCTGATGCGACCACTACTCTGTATTTGAAAGTAGCTGTTTCGCCTTTTTTCAAGCTGTAGTTCAATTCGTCTTTGCCACCAGAAAGCGCTTTTTGTCCTAATGTATTCGCAGCAAATAAACCGTAATCTCTCGCATGCCAATAAGTTGGATAGCCTGGGTTTTTTGGATGATCAATAATTATCAATGAAACTTTTTCGCCTTTAACTTCACTTGCCAACTCCATCCAACGGGCTCTGGTTCCCCATACATCCCCTCCTGTAATACCTTTTGCGCTTTTGTAATCTCCTTTTACGTAAGTATTGTCCATTTTATCCACTTTGGTTTCAACACCATGTGAATCCATTAATGTGGTCGGTTTCTCTGTAGGCAATTCCAGTTCACGGGCAACACGAATAGCAAACATGCCTTCTTTGTTGTCTGTGAATTTCACCTCGTCAATCAAAGCCGTTAATTCGGTTGTGCGGTCTATGATGCGAATGTCCTTTCCTGCTTTAAAAGTGAAAGAAGTTTTCTCTTCCAACATGCTTGTATTGTCTGGGGCTTTCCAGAGCGACTTCGTAACGAGTAAAGCTTTTCCTTTACCACTCTTTGTTTTTTCAACAGATTGGTGGAAAATTGAGCCAAACCCATCCTTTTTAGCAGCAGGGATTGCATCTGAATTGTTCCAAAAATCGAGTCCGTTGACATCACCATAATTCAACCAGATACCTACATGATGCGGGTGGTCAGTTCTGTCTCCTGCTTTATTGATCATTGGATAACTTCTGGTCAGCATGTTTCCATCTGGAGAGATTACCGGCCAAAGCACAGGTTTCATTACGTTGTCTGGATAGATATAGGAAGTGAAAAGTTCACCATCCACGATTACATCTATCTTTTTTTCGGAGTCTTTCACTTCGATTTTAATAGGTTCTTTGTCTTTCTGACCGAAGAGGAGAAAATTGCTGCTCATTGCCATTATTATTACTAATGCGATGTATTTCATTTGAACTCTTAGTTTATACCTGAAATAAAATTTTAATTCCCTTTACTAGAAAAACCTGTCAGGGAAATTTTTTCCTGGCAGGTTTTTCTAAAATGGTTCTCAACAAATAGATTGCTGATTGCTTAAACCTTGATTTTGCAATAGAATAGCTATTGCACATTATGTTTAAACCTGATCTGGAACTTCGAAACCTGGACGGTAATTACGTGTAAGCATTGCATCTGCTTCTGGGTCATTTACGAATTTCTCAGATTTCGGATTGAATGTCAGTACTCGTTCCAATTGATAGGCTATATTCCCCAAGTGAGCCAAACCTGAAGAAAGGTGTGCTGTTTCTACAGGGCCATTTAGAATAGAAGCATCGTGTTTACGAACTGCTTCGATGAAATTAGCGAAGTGGCCATCTGTTCCTCCAGCTCCACGATCCATTCCTGATCCTGATTCTCCACCGTCACTTCCTGACTTACCGGGTGTTCTATCTTGTCCTAAGAAAGAAGCATATTTGTCATAGCCGTCAACAACAATATAGCCTTTGTCTCCATAGAAAATATTCCCTACGCTAGCCCCACCTTCGGTGTTGGTACACCAGGGTCTTACTTCAAACTGAATGATTTTGTTTTCATCAGGATAGTTGTAAACAGAAGTCAATACTTCTGGTACAGTTTTGGCGTCATCCCAAAGGAATTTACCTCCCATGGAAGTGATTTTAGTAGGAAGTCCAACATCTAATCCCCACATACAAAGATCGGTTTCATGGATTCCTTGGTTTCCTACATCCCCGTTGCCATAATCAAAATTCCAGTGCCAGTTATAGTGCACAAGGTTTTCCGTAAAAGGGCTTTTAGGAGCCGGTCCTGTCCACAAATCATAATCTAAGCCCTCTGGTACAGGGGAGAATCCTTTGTCTCCAATACTTGGTCTCCATCTGAATACAATTCCTCTGGCCATGTAAACATTGCCAATATAACCATCACGAATAAGTTGGATAGCTTCCTGAACCGCCGGAGAACTTCGAAGCTGTACACCATGCTGAACAATGCGATCGTATTTTTTAGCTGCCTCTACCATTTTCCTACCTTCGGAAATATTATGGGAACCTGGCTTCTCAACATAGACATCTTTACCTGCTTGGCAAGCCCAGATAGTAGTCAAAGCATGCCAGTGATTTGGCGAAGCAATACTGATAACATCAATATCCTTATCGTCCATTACCCTACGTAAATCTTGTTCCAAGACTACATCTGCTTTGTATTTTTCTTTAAAGGTTTTTTGACGATCTTTAAGAATATTCATGTCAGGGTCACAAAATGTCTTAATTTGAACATTTTTTTGCGACATAAAGCCTTGGATATGGCTTTTACCTCTACCATTTAAACCTAAAACTGCTGCATTGATCCTGTCATTGGCTCCAAATACACTTGAAGGAACAATGGTAGGAATAATAAGGGCAGCCGAACCAGCTACTGCTGATTTCTTAATAAAGGATCTTCTTGATGATTCCTTATCCATATTCAAATTTGGTTTATTATTGAAGTTATAATTAATTCGACCCATTAAATTAAGAAATTCCCCTGACGAAGTAATGACATCAGGGGAATTAATTTATAAATGGTAAATATTATTCACTAAGGGCTTCCATAGGGTCCACATTAGGAACACCTGCAGGTTGTACCACATGAACTAAGGGTTCAATATTGTCTTCAGAACCGTTATAACCCGTAGTTTGATTTAATGTGGCTTCCACATTACCTACAAGGTAAGGTTGATAAACAGGCCAATAAACATGCATAGGATCCATGGTATACTTGGTGGTATTATAGGTAGCCCAAGGTACCTCGTCTCTAAAGAAATTGTTTTTCTCCATCATTCTGTCATAATAGAAACTACTCGCTGAAATAGATTTCTCTATATCATTGCCAGATATGGAATAAGTTTTTCCATTATAAGCCATTTTGCCTGTTTTAGCGAAAATTACAGAAATACGAACCAATTCATCATGACGGTATTCTTCGCCGAATAATTCTCTATTTCTTTCATCCAATACAGCACCAATACCATCTGTTTGGATATCGGCAATTGTATACAGGTCTATGGCATTGGCTCTTTGACGAATGGTGTTGATGTCTTCAGCAACACCGGCAAAGTTGTCTTGCCAGTAACGAGCTTCTGCTCTCACCAAATAGGCTTCAGCAATTCGCATGATGTACATGTCCATCTTACCACCATCTTGTCTGTCAGGTCTGGATTCCTGGTTAACGGAATAAAACTTGTACCTTGGGTAACCGAACCAACATCTAATGGTATCTTGGCAAGTTAAATTGCCATTGTCATCATACAGACGAAGAGGCTTTAAATAATATTCACTTCCATCTTCCAATAAGGAAGGGTTGTCATATAAAACATCCTCCATTTCAAACCAGTTAAGGTCCTTGTGACGGTAATCTTGTTCATCAAATTTACCTTTGAAATTCCATATTTCGTATTGTGAATAATTGGTAGGTCGGGCAAATCCCTGACCTCTACCCCATTTTTTCATCATCCTACCTCTTTCGTCGCTAGTAGACTGCTGTACATCAGTACCAGTTCTGGTAGTACCAGGCTCCCATACACCAAGGTTTGTACTTACAAAGTTTGGTCCCCAAGCCCTGATCCTTGCAGACCTACCCTGTGTACCCAAAACAAATGGCTCATTGACAACCAACCAAATCCCTTCCGGATTACTGGTTTTTTGTGCCCCCCTGTCCATGTGTAAGTAATTAACGGCATCAGCAGGCGCATATCCACTACGTCCGGGCAATGGATTTCCAGTATTAGGATTGTCCGTATTTGCTACTTCCACTTCTACTACGTCGTTTGGAATCATGTCGTCAGTGAAAAGTTGAGATTCTCCTCCGTTGATTACATCATCCATTAATTGTTCAGCATCAGCAAAACGAAGGTTTAGCATGTAATACTTCGCCAATAAAACACGTACAGCGTCTTTTGGTGCCTGACCTACTGCCAATTGGCTCTTTGGTTTTACATGTTGTTCTGCATATTCCAAATCCACAATCATCTGATCCCATATACCCTGCATATTAAAGGCTTTAAAATCTCTTCTTGCTTCAGCTACAACGTTAAGTGGAAAGGCTACATTACCGAAATCCATGGTCAATTGCATGTAGAAGAAAGCCCTAAGGAAATAAGCGGAACCCAATAAATGGTTTCTTTCTTCATTATTAGACCCATTTTCCCATTCAGGAATATCTATATAATCGATTACGGTATTCGCTTTCTTGATATGATCATAATTGTCAGCATAAAAAGACCTTGCCCGACCAGCATCATTGTTTCTACTATTGGTAGGGGTAGCATATACCCGCAAGTCAACAAATGCATCCGGTTTATCTGTAGCAGATACTACAGAGGCGTCACTCATATTGCTATTGAACATCAATTCCCGGGTATCCCCATTCCATTGACTAAAAACACCTCTATAGGCTGCATCTAAAGCGGTTTGTAACCCGGAAGCATCTACAAATGTGTTTTCAGGACTTAGGAAAGACAGTGGTTTTTCATCCAAGAAATCTTCGTTACAGGAGAACGAAAATATCAAGAATACGGGAAGTATTATCCCTTTAAATATATTTATCTTTTTCATTTCTTTCTTTTTTTAATTTGTGTTCCTAAAACTGTAATGGTATTTAGTTTTAGAAAGTTACATCCAAACTAAATGAATAAGTTCTTGGCATTTCTCTGGCAGATTCAGGATCGCCTAATTCCTTAATCCAAGGAGTAAATACTGCAACATTTTCAATGTTCACTGCTAGTCTTACCCTGTTTGCTTTGACCTTTTCTAAAATATTTTGAGGCAAACTATAACCCACTGAAATATTTTGAAGCCTAACATAAGACTGGCTTAACCAAGCATTGCCACCACCCAAATTGATTGAATTAATTCTGGCAAAATCATTTTGCCCGTTAAGGGGGGTCCAATATGGGATGTCATACCAGTTTTTGTTTTTGATATACTGCTGGGAATTGTTGAAAGGTTCAGAAGTACCGCCCTTGTACCCCAATCTGGCTAAGAATATTACACCTAAATCAAAGTTCTTGTATTCTACATCATTTCTTAATGTGATGTACCAAGGGTTATTGGTTAGTCCTAGGAAGACCTTGTCATCAATGTCGATGTCACCATCTCCATCCTGATCAACAAACCTGAAATCACCCGGAAATAGGCCATATTCCGCAGCTTCGGCTTCTTCTCCCAATTGGTATACGCCATCTAGCTCCCAATCCCAAATAATGTCCTTGTTTTCACCTATAAACCATCCATTTTGCAAATCATCCGGCTCTCTCATTTCTGTGTTACCTTCACTGTCAGTCATGGAAATCGGTTCATTACCTAATGTAGTGATTTTATTTACGCGATAAGTAACATTAAAAGCAGTGGTCCAAGCAACGTTAGCAGTAGAGACATTAATAGAATTTAAACCCAAATCAAAGCCTCGATTCTGTAAATTTCCCACGTTGGTTTTAACGGATTCAAATCCGGTAAGCTCAGGTAGCTTTTGATCCAATAGCAAGTCTCTTGTTTCTGACTGATACACATCCAAAGAACCGCTTAGCCTATCGCTGAAAAGACCAAAATCCAAACCTACATTAAAAGAACCGGTTCGTTCCCATGATAACATAGGGTTAGCTATTCTAGTGATTTCTGTATAAGGTGTAGGTATATACCCACCATCATAGTTCAAAAATACACCATTACTTAACTGGGCATAAGCATTGTAATCCTGCAATCCACTACTGTTTCCATTAACCCCATAACTCAATCTTAACTTTAAGTAATTAAGTGTTGATTTGTTTTGCATAAAGTCTTCATTGCTAATGGTCCAAGCTCCAGAAACGGAAGGGAAATTACCATAGATGTTTTGCAAACCAAATCTAGAGTAACCATCTCTTCTGATGGAAGCTGAGAAATTGTATTTGTCACTGTAGGCATAATTTACCCTACCCATTAAACCTGTTCTTGAATTTACTTCGTCATAGGAAGACATAGTAGGATTTAAGCCAAGTTGTAAGGCATGATACCCAAGTGCTGCAGTAGGAGAAAAGTTATTGGTCATTGCTCTGGTTTCCCATCTTTGATTCCTTTCCGCATTGTATAATCCAGTGAAGTTAATTCTATGCTCTCCAAATTCCTTGTTCCAGTTCAGGGTGGTGTTGGATTGCCAAGAAAAGTAATCATTGTATCTTCTTTCAGCAGCATCTACAGCCCTTTGAGGATTTCCTTTTTCATCCAAGTCAAATCTTTTGTAAACATCAAATCGTGGAGTGTAATCCGTTCTTAGCGTAAAGTTTCCCGGTAAGTTAACTGAAGCATATAAAGTAGGATTGATCATAAACCTGGAATAGCTTCTGGTGTTCCAAGATGGATCCTGATAGGGGTTAGATAGATTTGATCCTGCCGCCTGATCATTTAGATTTTCTCTGGTTCTTGGCATGCCATTCTTCCAAGGTTGGTCGTATGGGGAAAATACCCTGAAACTTCCATTGCTAACTGCTTCTTGTCCTTCATTTTGGTAAGTGAAGGAGGTATTTGCACCAATGGTGAAAAACTCCGCTAAATTCACATCCAAATTTAAACGAGAAGTGATGGTTTCAAATGACTCTCCAATTTGAACAGACTCCCTGTTACTGTATCCCAAAGAGTAATAATAGGATACCCTTTCATTTCTTCCTGATACACTAACGTCATAATCCTGTCTTACACCTGTATGAAATAAGAAATCCTGCCAGTCATAAGAAACGCCGTTTTGGTAATTCTCAATTTCATTTTCCCAAAAACCAAAGTTATTAATCCTAGCCAAATCGATTTTAGCAGGGTCAGTTTCACCTGGTATACCATTGGCAGCCAACCAATCGTCTTGGTATTGCGGATCTATGCTATTATAATCCCTGAATCTGGTCCATGGCTCAGTAATGGTGTTTGTAATGGTCTCATTCATGTCTGTCAACCAATTCAATACATCTTCACCACCTTGGTGAGTCTGTTGCCTCCTAGCACCTGTTATTAATCCAACTCTTGAACTGAAAGTGATTTGAGGTTTGCCATATTCACCTCTTTTGGTGGTAAATATTACTACACCATTGGTCGCTTGAGAACCATAAACGGCAGCAGCACTCGCATCCTTCAAAACATCCACACTTTCTATGGTGTTTGGGTTGATTTCTGCAAGGTCACCTCTAAATATTACACCATCTAGTACAATAAGTGGACGGTTGGCAGCCCTTTCTTCTTCTCTATCACCATCACCATCCAAATCAGCTTTGATAGAAGCATCGCCACGAACATTAAATTCAGGTACATTCTTAGCGCTCGTGGAGTAACCTACACTCAAACCTGGTACTGTTGTTCTTAAGATTTCAGAAACAGAGGTAGGTTTGTATTTCATTACCTCTTCAGCCTGCACATTGATTACAGCTCCTGTAAGGTCTTTCTTCTTTTGGGTACCATAACCAATTACAACGACTTCATCCAAAGCCTGTGTGCTCATGGTAAGTGCTACATCAATTGTAGATTGATTGCCCACTTCTATTGTTTGGCTCTCAAAGCCAATAAAAGAAATAACGACAGATGAATTGTCAGGAACGGTGAGCGTGTATTTACCATCCAGGTCGGTTGCCGTTCCTATTGAGGTTCCTGGTACAGATATTGTCGCACCTGGAATAGGCTGACCATTGTTATCAGTAACAGTTCCTGATATCGTAACATCAAACAAATCTGCAGTTACCGACTTCCTTACACTCTTATTGGAGGCAGTCGCTATTGAATTTTGTTCGATATTTTTTATGTTCTTGTCTAAACTTGTTTGTTGAGCCAATAGACTCCCTGAAAACAAGCACAAGACTAAAGTCGCTAGAGATGATATCGGTTTCATCACTAGTCGATTGAGTAATTTTCTTTTCATAATGGATTATTGTTAATTGTTTTTGATTTGAAAGGATTCCTTTCTTTAAATCTAGGTTTTGGGTTGTTAATTTTTAACGCATAGGCAATTATTTTAGTGATGAACGGTTATTAATTTATTTAAAGTTTCAATTTAATATTTTGTATAATTATGTTTTTAGTGTGATATAAGATATTTTATACTGTTTTTTGCTAATTTTATTAAATTAAGAAGGGTATTAGGGTGATTTTTGCTTCTTTTTGATTTTCTTTTCTATAATGCATATTAAAAATTTTTTCCTCCTAAAAAAAATATATACCTAATTTTTCTTAAAGTCTACAAAACCGTTAATTTAGTACTTATTTGATTAAAAAGGCGCTGCTTTAAAAGAGAATTATTCTCATTTTTTTATTTTTCATTTAGAATAGATGGGTTGATGTTATCGATATCACTTTTCGATACTATAATGGTTATTTTTCAAGAGAGGGGGCGTTATGATTTCAGGGTGTTCTGTATAGATGTAATTTTCGGCTCCAAAGGGCTGTCAAAAATAACTTTAGGTAGTAGAGTAGGTTGGCATTTTTTCTGGAATATTAGTAATAAATAATCTAAATATTGAAGACCATTAAACTTCCAACCATTTGCATGTACCCTGAGCTAGGGTGTTTTCACCCAAGAAGGGTTAAATTTAGGAGACAAGTTGTACTAACTTTTTTTTGTGGGTCTAAGTTGGGGGAAGGGTGTGGCAGTCCAATTTAGATTCCTTCGACTTCCTCTACCCAAAGCCCCAGCAAAGTCTATCGATAACGTTTTTATTTAAGTAATTGATGTTCAATAATTTGAAAATACACATCGTCATTTCAATTTCTGCATTTCGAAAATGTTTGGTTTCGAAATGACGGTTTTAGGAGTAAGTATTTATGCTTAAACTTTAGGGCCTTGGTTTTTCTTACCAAAATCGTACTCCTATTGTTGGGTAAAATGTATTCAGGTTATTTGTTCCAACTAGCCCTACCTGAATAGAAATGACCTGGCTGACTTGTCTCCGGTAAAAAGCTTTAACAGTTGTTTTGTCAAAAAGCTGACTTTTTTCATCATTCAAAAGGTAGCCAATGCCTATCATGTTTTTATTGTTGGATTTGGGATTGAAAAGTTCCCAGCTGAATTCAGCATTTAAAAACCAATTGTGATTGACCGATACCTTGTTTTCAATCTTTCCTGGAAAAAAAACAGAATTGGTAATCGAAGCCCCTATATCAAATTTTCTCCAAGAAATTTTACTCCTAAACCCTATCTCAGGTGTGAAATAGCCTCCCGTATAATCAAGCCCAACTGGAAAAGTCAATTCTAGCCGATCTACATAAGGGACATATTTTTTTTCAATGTTGAGAATGACTCTGTCCACACTTGTCTGTGGAAATGCTTCGGCTAGCCTGTAGGTAATGGTTTTAAACTCTGGGAATTCAGTTGCTTTTTTAAGAATGGGCTTAAATTTTAATGTTAAGTCCTCTGGGTTGTGCTCATCAGAATTGAACAGTAATAGGAGTTTTCCTTGATTTGGAAGTTCAAATGCTAAAGAGTCAGTAATTGGCCAGTCTTCGTCTATCCAGTCTTGGGTGTTTTTAGGCAATTGGTTTTCTACTTCCTGAGCAAGGATTTCAAAATGGATTGCGCATAGCAATGCCAATAAAGACAATTGAATTGATCTTTTCATAACTATAGAATTTAGAATATTAGTTTTTTGATTTATTAAATTTTACTTGAATAGTGGCCGTCGGGTAAATGGCCTCTTCTATATGTATTTTTTCTTTTCTACCAAAAGGAGAGCCTCCTGATTTGGGTTTTGCTACTTCCCAAGTAATTTTCACTTCATGGTAAGTATTTTTGTTGGCTACCATAGGAGGCTGAATAGTTATTTTATTTATAGTGAACGTTGTTTTGAATTGGACCGGGGGCAATGGCATTCCACCAGCTGTAATCGATTCTATTTTCTTGCGATTAATTGGTGGGGAAATGTTCACCTTAGTAGAAGGTAGTTCATTTGTTGCTATTTTTTCAGGGATCCTTTCCCTTGAAATTAATACTTCAGGTGCTAAATAATTATCAGGAGCATTAAACTTTGGTTTTTCTGTTATTAAAGGTGTTTTATCGTCACCCTGAAAGGATAGGAAGAAGCCAATTCCTGAAAATAACAGGGATATGGCTACAGCCGCTGCACCTAAATAATACCAGATTAGCACCTTTTTTGGTTGATCATCGAGCCTTTGTTCAATTTGCTCCCAAATCTCGGTATTGGGTTCCAGGACAGGAAGCTTTTTAATGTTTTCACCAAGTTGCTTCTCGAAGGTTTTTTTTTCTAAAATTTTATTCCATAGCTCTGGGTTTGGGTTGTGTGTTTTCATGCCTTTAAGAGCTTAGTGATTCGACTTTTTAATAACGTTTTGGCATAGTGCAACTGAGATTTTGAGGTGCTCACTGAAATATTAAGAAGTTTTGCAGCTTCCTTATGCGAATAGCCTTCCACGGCAGTGAGTAGAAAAACAGCCTTGGCCCCATTGGGAAGACTCAAAATTGCCTGATCCAGTAGTTCTGTATCAAACCAGGAGTCGAATGCCTCAGTGGTGTCCACTTCATGGTTTTCTACTGGTTCGAAATAGATTTTCTTTCTACTACGATTTATAGCCTTTCTAACGGCTATGGTCTTCATCCAAGAGATCAGGGCTTCAGGATTTTTAAGTTTTCTAATGTTCTGAAAAACGGCTACATATACATCTTGTAAGATGTCATGGGCTTCTTCTTCATCACTGAGTATTCTAAAGCAAGTTGAGTACAACATTCCTTTCGTCATTTCAAAAAGCTGAAATTGTGCATTTCGGTCATTTTGATTGATCCTTTTTATTAGTGTTGCGTCTGGCTTAGGTATACTCATTTTTCGTCTGTGTATATAAAAGAGTCAGAATAGATTCAAAAGGTTGGAAGGGTTATAATTTTTTTTCATAATACCGGATTCTACTACATAAGAAAAGTAACGTTAGGTAGTGTTGGGGTTTTGTCAGCAATGTTGAAAATAAAAAGGTGTATTTAATTTTTGATTTTTATGATTAAAAAATTGATTTGGCAACTTGTTTATGGTCATCGAATAGAAAATACCCCTATTGGTAATCGTAGATTTCTTTGAAAGCATAATATAATAGGTTTTACCGGCCTTCAAAGGTTATGGTTTTTGGTGAAGGGTGGAAGGCGTTAAGAAAATGAGTTAACTCCCACAAGGAGATCCACTCATTTTTAGCCTTGAATCCTGCTTCAAAAATCAAATGATGGCTACGTAAAAGAGATCTATTCTCTGAAGGATATCCCATCATTTGAAATAAAATTTGATAGCCTTGATTTTTTTGGTTCGTTTTTTCATCAAGGAAAAAATGAACAGAGGGAACAAGGTAATGATGCCAGTATGCCCTTAAATTATTTGTTTTTAAGTAAAAAATCACACAGAACCCCTTTAAATATTTAATTTGATTTTTCCGAAAATGAATTACCTAAAATAGTCCATTCATCACTTTAATACTTTGAAAAGTTATTTTTTATACTCCTTGAATGGTAAAATTTAATTTAATCTATAATTAAGTAAAACAGATAAAATTTATTTGTTAATAAAATAATATTTAATAAATTTAAGGTAACGTAACCGAAAAGATGATTAATGTTTAAATTTCCTTCTATGTAGTATATAATTCTAAATATGGAATTTATTCAAATAATAATTTTTGGGTTTCATAACCAAAATGATCTTTATATAAGTATAATTTAACCACTTAAATCAATCTGCTTTGAAAAAAAGATACAATGGAAAAATGGGGAGGGAAATATTCCTTCCCGTTCTTAGTGAGGTCAACCACCTTTTTTATTTAGGGGTACTAACAATGATCTTAATTTTGGGTTCAGGGATTTCCTCAACGACCCATGCACAACAACGTACTGTTTCAGGAACAGTTACTGATGCTGATAGGAATGAAACACTTCCTGGTGTGAATATATTGGTCAAAAATAGCAATGTTGGAACGGTCACAGATATAGATGGGGCCTTTAGTCTAAATGTACCAGCAAATGGTGCTGTTTTAGTATTCTCTTTCGTAGGCTTTGAAAGGCAAGAGGTAGCGGTAAACAATCGACAGACCTTTGCTATCAACCTTGTTCCAGAGCAATCAGACCTGGATGAAGTTGTGGTAATTGGTTATGGAACAAGAAAGAAAACTTCTGTTACCTCATCTATTTCTAAATTAGAAAACCAAAACCTTGATCAATTGCCGGTTGGAAGGCTTGAGAATGTTCTCGCAGGTAGAATGGCTGGCGTTAATGTTACCAATACCAGTAACCGGCCGGGTGACGCGCCTGACATAAGGGTTCGTGGACTTGGTTCCATAAGTGCGGGAAATGACCCTTTGGTAGTTATCGATGGCTTTCCGGGAGGAAGCTTAGGTCAATTGAACATGAATGATGTGGAATCCATTGAGGTGCTAAAGGATGCTTCATCTACTGCGATTTATGGTTCAAGAGGTGCAGGTGGAGTGATATTGGTTACAACTAAAAGAGGGTCGTCCCAAAAACCTGAATTAAAAATCAATTCTTATTTCGGCATGTCCAATGCCATTGTTCATGACGACTGGTTGACAGGAGACGAATGGCATAGCTATTTGACCAAATACCAGAACAGGGAATTTGCCTGGGCTGGGGGAGATACTTCCATTCCTATTTGGGGAGATCCACGGAGGCCATTGACTTACCAGGTCAATCCACTGACCAAAGAACTTCCTCAAACCATTTGGCAGGATGAGGTGATAAAAGCAGCTACCATCCAAAACCACAATATTTCCCTTTCTGGAGGTACGGAAAATACTAAGTATTACTTGTCAGGTACTTATATGGATGAAGAAGGGGTGTTAAAAACTTCTGGCTATAAGAAATACAGTTTTAGGGCCAATGTGGATGTAAAAATCAATGAAATGATAAGTTTAGGAATGGAATTGAGCCCATCCTATTCTAAAACAAGGTATGCAGGGTCTAATATGGTTTCCCTGGTAAAATATCCACCATTTGTAAGCCCTGATTATATTGATGGAAAGTATCCACGGACCTATGATTATATCCCAACTGGTCACTCTGGACAAGCTAGTCCCTATGTTTACCTTTATGGAACAGAGAATAATTCCAATGTTTTCACCAACATAGGTAGAGCCTTTATTAATTTAGACCTGATGGATGGACTTAGCTTCAAAACATCTGTAGGTACGAATATTTCCTTTGTCAACAATGATTATTGGAGCGGTGGAATTGGAGATACACGTGTAAATACCAATGGTAATGTCTCTGATTCAAGAAGTATAAACCTAGTGAATGAGAATGTATTGAATTATACCAAAACGTTTAATGAAGTTCACAATGTTGGGGGTTTGCTAGGTGCTTCTTATCAAAATTCCACTTCCAGATCACTGGCCATGTATGCCATACCCAATTCATTTAATAACGATAAGGTAAAAACCCTAAACAATGCCATTATCAACCCCGCCAATACTACCCAATCAAAATCTGAATGGGGCCTGGTTTCTTATTTTGCTAGGGTAAACTACGCTTACAATGATAAATACCTTTTAGAGGGCTCTTTCAGACGTGATGGGAGTTCTAGGTTTGGGCCGGAAAATAAATGGGGGAATTTCCCTTCCCTTTCAGCTGCATGGAGACTTTCGGAAGAAGAGTTCATAAAAAACATCCCGAATATTTCAGATTTTAAATTGAGGGCCAGTTATGGTGTTACAGGGAATTTTAACATCGGAAATTTTCAGTACTTAGGTTCTGTGGGTTCAGTAAGTTATTCACCCAATAATTTATTGGTGAATGGGATTGTTCAAAACTCCATGGCAAACCCAAGGCTCTCCTGGGAGAAAACCAAGGGCTATGATTTTGGATTTGAGATTAGCTTTTTTCAAAACAGGTTTAGCTTAAATGTGGATTATTATGACAACTTAACCACAGGTATGTTGTACAATGTAAATACTCCGGCAATAACTGGTTTTAGTAGTATCATAAACAATGTAGGTGAAGTAAGAAACAGTGGACTGGATGTAGAGATCGATACGAGAAATCTGGTAGGAGAGTTCAAATGGAATTCTTCCTTTAACCTTTCAATGAATAAAAATGAAGTGACAGATCTGGGCGAAGTGGATGAACGAATCAATACCTATTGGTCCATGGATTTTCTATTGAGAGAAGGAGAACCAATGTTTTCTTATTATGGGTACCAGTCTATAGGCGTTTTTCAAAATGAAGAACAAATTTCTCAAACCCCTAGTCTTGCTGGTACCAAACCAGGCAACCCAATATTTGAAGACACCAACAAGGATGGTAAGATAGATCCTGAAGACAAAGTGGTCTTAGGAAGTTTCCAGCCTAAAATGCTATTGGGTTTTTCAAATGAGTTTTACTGGAAACAATTTGATTTGAGTGTTTTTATGCAAGCTTCTTTAGGCGCTAAAATGTTCAATGCCGAAAATCAATATTACGAAGGGAATACACTTGGTGCAATGAGAAGATCATTGGTAGAAGACCAATGGTGGTCTGAAGAGGAACCTGGAAATGGTACTAATCCAGCGGCAGCTTTGAGTCAATTATTCGGTTACAATACCAACAATGACTTTTACTTGGAGGATGCTTCCTATTTAAATGTAAGAAGCATAAACTTAGGTTATACCTTCCCAAATTTCTCCGCGGGAGCAGGAATTAAAAGTTTGAGGCTATATGCTTCTGTTAATAATTTATTGGTAATCACCAATAAAAATAATCATGCCTACAATCCCGAGGGAACGACAAGAGGAGAAGTTTCAGGCATAAGCAGTACGCCTGGGGTAAATCTTGGTTCAGAACCCCTAAATAGGACTTTTGTTCTGGGACTTAACATTGGCTTTTGATTGGTACAGGCACGAAAAAATAGAAAAATGAAAACTTACAAATTAAATATACTAAGCGCATTAGCGATTTTGCTAAGCTTTACTTCCTGTCATGATGATCTGCTCAACCCGATTCCAGAATCATTATTGACCAATGTCAACGCTTTTGAAAATTCGAATGACCTGGACTTGGCCGTTTTGGGCATTTACAATCGGTTACAATCAAGGTTTCCGACGGACTATGAGTTGATGGAAATTCCATCGGACAATATGTATGGCTACTATTTTGCCACCTCACCAGGTATGGCAGAAATAGGTTTGCTTGATGTTAGCCCTGAAAATCCAAGATTGAATGTCTTTTGGAAGGATACCTATAATGGTATTTTTAGAGCAAATACTGTTTTGGCAAATATTGATGTGCCTGCAGATTACAGTGCTGAATTAAAAGACCAACATACTGGTGAAGCCAAGTTCATGAGGGCATATTTTTACTTTGATCTGGTAAGGATTTTTGGCGGTGTGCCAGCTGTGACAAGTATTATCGAGGTGGCAGCGTCCAGACAGGTTCCTAGAGCTACTGAAGCTGAGATTTATGCACTAATCAATAGTGACCTAAATGAGGCAATTTCTAAACTCCCTTTTACTTCCGAACAAGGAAGGGTATCTAAAGCAGCAGCCATTGCACTATTAGCTAAAGTGAAAGTTTATGAGGAAAAATGGGCGGAGGCTAAAACCTTATTGGAAAGGTTGTTCGCAGATTACGATTATGAATTGTTGCCTGATTTTAAAGACCTCTTTCGCATAGAAACCGAGGTAAATGCTGAATCCATTTTTTCCTTACCTTATTTGGAAGGCACCAATGGACATACCCTAACTTATGCTTTGGCACCTACTGCAGGGGTTATGGGAGTTATCAACAATGGTAGCAGGGTTGGAAGACCAACATGGAATCTGCATAAGGCCTATGATCCTGAGGATTCCAGGTTTAGTGTAACCATCACAGAATGGCAGCGTACCTTCTCTTCTGCTCCTGAGGATGAACCTTTTTGGTTCCCTTATTTCAACAAGTTTATCATTCCCATCGATAATATCAGTAGTTCAGGATTGGATTTGCCTGTTTTGAGATTGGCCGACATGGTATTGCTTTATTCCGAAGCGCTTTACCAATTAGGGGATCAAGAAACTGCCCTGGTGCAGTTGAATAGCATCAGAGAAAGGGCATTTGGAGATTCGGACCATAATTACACCTTGGATGAAATTGCTAGCCCGGAATTGTTCATGGACAAACTGTTATTGGAAAGAAGACTTGAATTGGCAGTTGAAAACAACAGGTGGTTTGACCTGGTGCGTACGGGTAGATTTACTACAGCTTTAACTCAACTTGAAAGTGAGTACAACCCTTCAACAGAACAGGCGGTGATCCAAAATTTAAATGCTCAAGATTATATGAAATATTTTCCAATACCCTATGAGCAAATCCAATTGGCAGCGCCAGGAGTAATGGAACAAAATGAGGGTTATTGATGCCTGGGTTCAAATTAAGATCGTATCAAAAGCGAATAATGGTCACTGCGAACCCTTTTAGGTTGGCTAAGGCGGAGGGAAAGGGTGTGGCAGTCCCACTCAAGGTTGGCAACTGAGCCTATTGAGGGATGTCGAAGGATCCACTCAAAGCATTTCTTAAGCATGATGATTTTCCATGAAATTGGGTCGAACTCAGGTTTATAAATAATATTTTGCAGCTTAATGGCGTGATGATTTTGTCAGTATTGTTGCTAATAAATAGGCAACAATACCGCCAAAATCAGAGATTTTCAATTTCTTATACCCCGGGTTAAAAACCCGGGGCTACAGAAATGTCGCCCCGTATTCTAAGATTAAAGCAAGTAGAATAGTACAATTTTTA
>TARA_R110001592_G_scaffold65634_5_pt1 | contig 99313 bp, 94 predicted proteins | sample TARA_R110001592 | Tara Oceans TARA_R110001592 (sample SAMEA4398387) | marine metagenome | biome: Polar Biome; feature: [SRF] surface water layer (ENVO:00010504); material: water (ENVO:00002006), including particulate matter (ENVO:01000060) such as... | depth 5 m
CGCGTGCGGGACGAGATCTATGTGTTCGGCGCCCGATCCCGGCTGACCTCGCCGGCCAGTTACCCGGATGTCACCCTGATGACGCTCAGCGTGCGTGGCGGTGCTCGAATGGCGGCGCAGTCTAACCGCATGGTCAGCCTGGTGGCAGATCGCATCTTTGATGATGGTGAGTCTCGATCCATCAAGGGGGCTTTCCTCCGAGTTACAGACGACCTGGGCATTCCCCGGTCGCGCGTTGACGTGGCGCACCTGGAAGCACTGGAGGCGGCGTACTGGCAACCGCGGGGCGAGTACTACGACTTCCCGCATGAGAAACAAGGCTCAGCCCGGGACGTGCTGCAGCAGATCTGCGCCGCCGGCATGGGGCACCAGACCTACTCCGGCAGCTTGATCAGTGCCACCCGGGAGGGCGTGCAACCAGTACGGGGCATCATCAGCCCGCACGAGTTGACCGGCGAGCTGGTGGGCAGCTTCCAGATGCCTGGGCCGGATGACTTCTCCGGTGTGGACATCAAGTACCGCAATGGCACCACGTTCACCGAGGAGGTGATCAAGTGTCGCCTGCCGGGGCTGCAGGCCACCAAGGTGGATACCGTCACGCTGGATGGCGTAACGGATCCCGACCGGGCCTGGCGCATCGGTATGCGCATGCTGCGCAAGCATCAGGCCAGCCGGTGGCACTATGAGGGTGAGACCGAGATGGAAGCCCAGGCGTATGAATACCTGGACCACGTGATACTGGCAGATGACCTGCCGCACACCACCATCTCTGCGCTGATCACCGATGCCGAACATGACGAAGAGGCAGACCTGTACTACCTGGAAGTGAACGAACCGCTGGACTGGGAAGTAACCGCGCCCCGCGCCGTCATCCGCCGGCACGACGGCACAGCCACCCAGCTGTTCACCCCGGTACGCGGCAGCAGCGATTACCACCTGGTGCTGCCCGCGGCCGTGATCGACTTCGAGCTGCTGACAGATGACCCATGGATAGAGCAGGCCCGCCTGCTGTTCGGGCCAAGCGATCGCGTGGGCTACCCGGCCATGCTCTCACTGATCAAACCCAGTACCGACGGCACCACCCGTTTTGAGGCAGAGCAGTACGACGAGTACTTCTACCTCGACGACGACAACCCCAAACCGATCGCGGCGTAAGCCAAACCCTTTAACTGAAGAAACCACACGGCGCCCAGCGCCGTGCGATATCGCGTGCATGGAGAAATGACAAATGCCCAACAACACAGGTAACCCGGTTGGTTCAGAAGATCCGCGGGACTTGATTGATAACGCCCGGGATATTGATATCTGGACCACCAGCCAAGAGCCCACCAGCAAGGATCGACTGGGGCGCACTGTGCTGACCAGAGCTGGGGTGGCAAGCGCTGCGGGTGATGCGACGATTGCGATTCAGGCGGCGGAGAATGCGCTGGGTGGTGCTGATCGGGCGGAGGCTGCAGCGGTGAGCGTTGAGAATAACGCAACGGTGATTGCTCAGCAGGCTGTGGCGAATGTGGTTGATGCGGTGGATGGGGCTGTTGCTCAGGCTGAGGCGGCGCGAGATAGCACTGTGCTTAATGCATTGATTGCTGAAGACGTTACCGCTGGACTTGCTGCAACCACAAGCTCGGGAACTGAGAATAGGTACTTCAGGATTTTCGCGCCGGATGAAAGCCTCTCCTTTATCTACTACAGACATGATCCAGGTCCAACTGCAACCGAGATCAAGCGCTTGGCCAGCGAGGGCGCTGTAAGAAAGCTGCAGCAGAACATGGTTGAAACTGCGCCCGGTAAGAACTTGCTCGACAAAACCAAAATCCGTCGCGGTCATTACTTTAGTCCCGGCAGCGAGGCAATCATTGCCAGCTCTGCTTATCGCTGCACCGGGTTTATCCCTGTTCAGCCGGGCCAGACTTACGTCATTTCGGGGAATCCTGTGGCTGGCAGGGTCAGCGCTTTTTTCAGCGCTGAAAGCGACACTGCATACATAGCGGACAGCGTTGTTTATGGCGCTGTTGCTACCGCTCCGGCCGGAGCGGCTTACATGGTAGCCAACGTATCGAGCGAGGGGCAGGACGTTCTAACCTACGACAGCACCATGCAGATAGAGGTGGGCATCATTGCCACGCCATACGAGAGTTATCGAACGGTGCTTTCCGACTCATACCTACCGGCAGGGGTTGCAAGAAAGGGTGAAATTCTGACTGATGCCGTATCGGAAAACCTATTCGATCCTGCAAGTATCACCTGGACCAAGAGGCTGTCGCCGTCTACAGGGGGCATTGTCGGCAAAGATGCGAACAATCTAATTTCACCCCCTCACATGCGCGTGACTGAGGGTGAGTGGTATTCGATTGGCGGCGCCGCGCTGCCATCCAGCAAGGTGGTCGGTTTTTTCACAAACCTGGATACGCTGACCGCTGCGGCAAAGGCAACCTTTGTCGCGATCGACGGCGGCTTCAAGTTCCAGGTGCCTGCCGGTCTGGGTATTAATTGGATGCGTTTTAACGTATTCGCAGATGTGGCCACGAGCACCATCAACGGCACCCTGCAGCTGAATCCTGGAGAGACTTTAAAGGCGTACACCCCTTATCTTGAGGTTCAACAGATATTGCCGGCGCTTCTGCCGTCGTCTGGGTCGGAATTTGTGCCGCGTGCTGAGCTGCTGGAGACGAAAAGCTTTAACCTGCTCGACCCGCAAGCCGTGGATTACTCGCGCCGGTATTCGACTGGCAACAAAGCGATGATCACCGACTCGCTTGGCATCGTGGCTTCGGCATATATTCCGGTCACCGAGGGCGAGTGGTATACGGTCTCTGGCGTCGATGGTGTTTATGCGCTGAGTTCGGGTGCTGCAGGCTGCCAAGGCGGGTATTTCACGGGAGACGGGCTGACAGCTGCAGTCGACAATATAACCTTTGAAACCCCGGTGGCTGGTGGCGGCGCGGCTTTCCTCGTACCGCTTGGGCTCGGCATCACCCATGTGGTCATATCGCTGCGCCCGCTCGGCGATACCAAGCCTGCAACAGAGCTGAACGGCCCGGTGCAGTTGGAGCCCGGTGAGCTGTCGACCGATTATCGGCCGTATTCACTGGAAGAAAAAATTAAGCCAGAGTTTCTGCCCGCGACATCGGCCGCGCCCGGCACCTCGGCGGTTTTCAATGCTGAGCAGTGGTACCGATACACCGCTGCAGATGACGGGCATTACCTGTCCGCCGCGTTCCCGGTTTTCCGCCAGCACTGGATACAGAAAGACAAGGATCTGTGCGTCGTCAACACCGGTACATCGCTGACCGCGAGAAGCGCGGAACACTGCACTGATCATCATAAGTTCCGGTCGCGCCCGCCGTTGATGCATTCGAACAATATGGCTTCGATTCTGTGGGATCGGCTGTGCTGGGAGGGTCAGCAATATCGCCGGTATGACTACCCGGGTGCGTTTGTCGAGACAGGCGCGTTTTCCACATCCAGTAACCTGCCGGAGTGGGACGACGGTATCTATCGGCAAGGGTGGACGCGGTACTCGACCGCCGCCGGTGCTGCCGTCGCGTTCGTGGTGCCGGTAAAGGCGTGGCAGTTCAATGTGATTTATCGCACCGACAGCCTGGGGGTTACAGACAACCTGGTAAGCATTGCCGAGGGTGACGGGCAAATGGAAGTGCAGGACGCGGCGGGCGCGTGGGTTGAGGCGAACGGCTTTGTTTTCTCGATGCGCGAAGCTGCTCCCGTGGCTCGCACCGTTCTTGTGCCGCGCGCATCGACAGGCGAGATGGTTTCCAGGCAGATAGCGTCAAAGGGCAATACGACATATCAGAAGCGCTTGAAAATGCGCTGCCGCAGCGGCGCTGTGGACAGTCGGGCTATCGAAAAGAGCGTAACGATCACCGCGCAGGCAGCCGGCCGGTTCATGTACTGGGGCGTGGAATGGTCGCCCCGCGAGTTCATGATCACTTACGTGAATGCAGCACGGGGGAGCCATAACACCCAAGCAGAAACCGCCAATGGTTTGCCGAAATTCCAGGACAATGAGATCTGGAGTTTCAAGCCTGACCTGCTGTTTTTCGAGCTGCCTATCCACAACGACGGCGCCGCAGCTGCTGGGTCATACCAGTCCGGCTACTGGGGCAGGCTGACCGACCACTTTGTGTTTCGGGCTGACTATGAGTTGGCACTAAAAACGCGGGGTGCGCACTTTGGCCTGGCACCGGAGATCGGCATGTTCACCAGCTCGATTGCCTGGAATTTTGGAGGCATTGAGGATGACGGCACGTTGAAGTTTGGCGAGGAGGCCGACACAGGCAAGCCGATCACCGCTCTGGATAAGTTCACCGAGGCGTCGTTGTGGGTTTGGCAGAACCATCCTGATGCGCTTTGCATTAATGCGGCAAAGCGTTGGGTGGATGCAGGCGTCGCTATCTTTGGTGACCTACGAACCGCCACTGAGGGCAGCGGGAAGGACGGCCTGTCATTCACAAACGAGGGCAGCCATTGGAATGACACCGGCAGCAAAATCATCGCAAAGGCGCTGGTTCCTTTGTTTGACTTCACTCATCCTTAGAAACTGAAAGCTCCATATTTCACTCGCTTGTGGTGTCCAGGAGTTCTATTGTTGGGCAATCTTTGTCACAAGCGAGGCGGAAAATGGACACTCCAGCACTATGGTACCCAATAGTCTCAGGCGTCGTGGTAGCGCTTATTGCGTTATTAGCTCAATATTTCATTGATCCTCATCGCAGTCAGCGACAGTTAACAATGGAGGAGAAGTGGAGGGCGAAGAAGGAAGCCTTCACGGCAGCCCTTACCTCGATACATCAGGCTATGACAGCATCAAATTGGACCGGCCCGGACATACCGAAAGACTATCGCCCGAGTGGATCTTTTCCTTCCGCCTTGGAGGTTAACCACGTTTACGCCTTATTGATGTTGACAGCTACGAACCCTGAGATTCCTAAACAGTTTATAAGGTTTCATGGGGCTGAGCCGGGTGATCAGAGCAGAATTTCTACCCAAAGTAGAGGGGAGTTCATAATTCTTCTCCGAAAGGAGCTTTTCGGTGAGAAATCATCTACTGAAGCCGATGAAATTATGTGGAAATTTCAATAATACTGGTGCAGCAATTTGGTCAGTTTGGTCAATCCTGTTCGATCGCAGGTGGCTCTGGAGTGGGCGAGGCTTGATCGTAATACGGCTCCAGCTCTGCGCGCCGAATGGCCATCTCTTTGGGAGCGTCCACGCCGATCCTTGCCCGCGGGGCTTCGGCTTTGACGATGTGAATCACAATGTTGTCGCCTATGCGGAGGCTTTCGCCCAGGCGGCGGGTGACGACGAGCATGGTTGAATTCCTTTTCAAAAGCATGAGCATGCCACCGGCTGCGGAGCCTGTCTGCGAACGGTGTCTCATTCTGAGCGGTCGTGATGCCATGGTTAGGTCTCCCTTTTGATTTGGAGATCTACCGATGAGCATTAAAGAGTTGATTGAAAACCTGAAGCAACCTGCGCAGGTGGGCTGGGCCAGAGGTCTGACCCGCAGTGTGCTGCTGACGGCAACGCTGCTACCTGGTGAGCGCGAAGCGCTGCAGATCGCGCTCGATGCAAGCCCCTCACCCAATCCACCCACTAAACCGTGGTGATAGCCACCTGAACAGAACCCGCTCCGGCGGGTTTTTTATTGCCTGGAGATTGATATGCCCGTTATCACTGAACAAAAAGCCGGGGGCGTGAACGTGCTCGCTTTCCTGGACATGCTGGCCTGGTCGGAGATCGGCCCGGACATGCTGGCGGATCCTGAATCCGAGGACGGCTACCGGCTGCTGGTCGGCTCGCTGCCTGGCAAGCTGAAGACGTTCGCCAGTTATGCCGACCACCCCCGCGTGATGGTCGACCTGCCGAATCTCGGGATCCGCAGTAGCGCAGCGGGGCGTTACCAGTTCCTGTCGCGCACCTGGGATGCCATCGTGCGGGTGTATGGCTTCCGCGGCCGCTTCACGCCCGAGGCGCAGGACCTGGCGGCGATCAAGCTGCTGCAGGAGTGCGGCGCATACAAGCTCATCCAGCAGGGCAAGATCACCGAAGCCATCCGCCAGGCCGCGCCGATCTGGGCAAGCCTGCCCGGGGCTGGCTACGGCCAGCGCGAGCATCGGCTGAGCAAGCTGCTGGACATCTACGCCGAAGAACAACCCTCAATGGTGCAAACCCCCGAAGAGCTGCTGGTGGATTGCTTCTGCCGCTGCGGCGGGGTGGCGGCATGATCGCCAAGTACAAGCTGGCCATCCAGATCGGCGCCGCCGTGGCGGTGGTGGTCGCCCTGGTGCTGCTGGGTGCATTGCCCGCGTGGCATTACCAGCAGGCCCGCTGGGACAAGGATGTTGCCGACATCCGAACCGCACACGCTGAGGCCTACGCCTTGGCTCAAGCACAAGCGCGCAGCGAAGAGCAGCGCAGACAATCCGCTATCGAAGGAATCCGCCGTGATGCCAAACAGAAAATCATTGAGTTGCAGTCTGATGTTGCTACTGCTGAGCGTGCTGCTGACGGGTTGCGCGGCGAGCTTGCCGAACGCACCCGTCGAGCCGTCGCGGATACCTGTGCTGCCGGAGGAGGCGAGACAGCCAAGTCCACCCTCATTCTGTATTCCGAGCTGCTCGACCGGGCTGACCGACGAGCGGGAGAGCTGGCAGCATTCGCTGACCGGGCGCACGCCGCCGGGGGAGCGTGTGAGGGGGCCTATGAATCGTTAATGTTAGGGCTGGTCGACTAGTTACCGGCGACGGGTACTGAGAGGGCGCTTCTGTTGAAGTGGTTGAAAAGCTCTTCTTTAAATAGCGTTGCGGAGACTATGCATTCTTGGCGAAGCACCAAGAACAATTCCGGGTCAGAGTCCCCATAGAAGGTCGTGAACTTCACGGTGAGCGTGTCTTTGTCTCGGTATCCGCTCAGCCTCGGTTTCAACGTGATCTCTTGGTCGGGGCCTTCGTTCTCGTTTGGCTCGCCCATGGATATTAAGTAGCCGACATATACCTTGCGATCGTTCATGGTCAACATAACAAGTTGTTCTTTGTTAATTGCATCGAACAAGAAATCATCGAGAGGGCTGTCTCTTAGCATCTCGCCTATCAGATACAGCTTCAGCCTTTTATCGGTGGTGGAGTATTTAACCTTCATCGACAAAGTACTTAGATATGCCCACAGGTGCGGCATAGGGAACATAGTTATGCAAGCAACCCAGAGAAGCCAGGAATAAAGTGGAGCGTCGTTCGGGCTGGTCAGATCCGCCTTGACAAGAATGCTTGCCAGAAGACCGATGTGGTTGTTTGTAAGCTCGACGTTTAGAGCTGGAATGCTCATGATGAGAGGACGTAAAGCGTCTATTATTACTGCAGCCAGCGCATTAAAAATAACGCTATAGAATAAGCAGGTAATCCCTAGGCGTGCTGTATGTATATAGAGGTACTGCCCTTCGTGGCGGTGAAGCTTGTAAAAATAGAACTTGTGGCAGTGGCAAACGATGAAGCCGCTAATAAGTATGGGTAGCAGTAATAATAGAATCACTGTGTAACGTTCACACTCCGCTCAACCAGCATTTTCAGCCGCTCGCCATCCTGCTTGTACCGATCAGATTTTACTAGACCGCTAACGTCTCTTATGACGGTGCCCCGGCCGATCACCTCCAGGTTCTCGTCGTCAAAATTCGAGAGTATTTTCCTTACTTCACGGGTTTCTTCTTCGTTTGAGAGTATGAGCCTGATTAAGTGAAACATTGGATGTTCCTCTGATGGTGCTGCGATGAACGCAGAATAGTCTTCGCTTGAGTGCCAAGCAAGTAAGCGTCAGATTTAAATTGTAAACGGAGCTATAAGTGTCAAAAGTACGGCGCTAATCTGGCTTGACTCAACGAAGCCATGCTTTTGACGTATTGTCTATATATAGAATTCCTATTCTTTCGATATTCTATATGTAGTGTTTTTGCGTTACTTTTGCCCCCGTCTTTGTGCTGCATACTGGCTAATCTCGCTGCTCCGATTCTCGCTTTGCTATCAGATTCTGCAGCGCTTCGTCATACGCAGCGATCGCCCGCCACTTATCCGGCAGCGCTGCATCCGGATTGTTCGCGTAATGCTTGTTCGCTACGCCAGTCTGCCCGTGGTCCTGCAGCAGATCCCGCAGGTGGGGCTCGATGCCGGCGCGCTGCATCACCTGCTTGATGGTGCGGCGTAGATCCCGGGGGGTGAATGGTTGCACCCGCTTGCCGGCTTCTTTATCTATATAAGAGGCCTCGTCATCGATGAACCTGACGATGGCGTTGCGGGGCGTGCTGATCACCATCGGCGCTTCACCCGTGTATGACCACGGCCATTCATGCTGGCCGGTCATGGTGCGCACCTCTTCAAGGATCCCGATCGCGCGATCGGTGAGTGGCGTCATGTTCACCCTGGCTTTGCCGCGGCCCTTGAGGCTGGGCGTGCTGAATACCTTCCCCTCGATGTCATACGCTGACCATGGCGCTTGCATCATCCGGTACGGCCGTTGGCCACCGGTGGCGATCATGAACTGCACCAGCAGCGTGACCAGCTTGCCTACCTTCTTTGCCTTCCCCAGATTGTGCCAGAAGTGGCGCAGCTCCTCGTCCGTCAGCGCTCGATCGTGAGCGTTCTCGCCTTCCTTCTGCCGTCTTAGTGCTGCCACCGGGTTGTGTGTCAACCCGAATGACTTGCGGCTCTTCCTGGCAACGTCATACTCCGCCTGCAGCCCCATCTGAAATGCCGCGTGGAGATACGTGCGCGCTCGGTTGTACTGAGTCTTCGCGCCACGCTCCCAGAAAGGGGAGAGCAGCGTCATGCAATGGCTGGGTTCGATATCGTGGGCTTTGATGGCCACCACTTCCGGGTGCTTCTCGATGAAATCCTTGGTGATGATGCGCTCGATCTCCCTGGCCGAGACCACGGCATTGGCGTGCAGCTCGGCCGTGTAGTCCTCGAGGAGATCTTGCAGGGATCCGCGCCTGGCTTCCGCTGCTGCTTGCTGCTGGGCTTCGACCGCTGCGGCGGACTGTTCCGCGGTGAGTTGCTGCAGGTGGGCTTTTAGATTCGGGTTAGCCTGGCGCAGCCCGGCCAGCTCGGATGCCTTCGCTCGGCACTCGGCCAGGGTCATTACCCCATAGGTGCCGATCTTGATTGCCTCAGCCTTGCCCTCGAAGTGATACTGGTAATATGCCTCGGTCGCTCCGGACTCCCGCCGGCGAAAGAGCAGGGCGCCATCACCCCGACCGCCGACCCGTTCAGACACTTTCCCCTTCAGCGTTTTAACTTCCCGATCCGTCAGCCTGGCCATATTGGTCCCTGTTTTGGTCCCTGTTTCTACTCGGCTGGCATCATAGCTGGCTGTACAGCATCGGACAATCGCGGGTCGTTAAGTGACTGTTTTGTATGGGTTAGAGGGGTTTAAGGCGGACAGGGCTGTCCGTGGAAATACGCGATGAGCAACGCCTCCTAAGCGGTAGGTCCCCGGTTCGAATCCGGGCTCGCGCACCACTTAAAAAGAGGCTTGCCAGGTTTGAATCTGGCGAATCTTACCTACATTCCCAAATATAGACGGTCAGCGCCTCAATCCTGTTCCACTCCGGTATCCCGAAGGCGGCATTTTGTATCGGATTTGACGTCATGGGTGCGCCCAATTCTGCGGCTGAAGCTAACCGGCTCTGTCGTCTGTTCTAATCGCGTACAAAGCTAACGCGCGCATCAAAAGCCAGAGCACAATCTCCGCACCGATCCATCCGCAGCACAAACAAGCTACCCAATACGATTCGGTAACGCAGCTGGTGAAAAGCTGTCCGCTGTAACGGTGATCTGGATTGGTGCGCAGCAGGCAACCCTGTGTCCGTTCAGGGAGCACAGGTAAACATCAATTCGACAATGGAGAAAAATAAATGTCGCAATTGTGTACATACTCTTTGGAAAAAACTCTTCTGATGCACTTAACTGTACTGGTACAGCCCTTGCAGTGTCACAAAGGACTGTGGACTGGCGGTTCGTCAGCTGTCTCGCGCGTGCCGCGGGATGTTCTCCTTTCCAGCACGACAGCTTGACTGTCATGGTGTTTAAAGTCCGTTTGGGGCCAGACTCGGAGAGTGAGACTCCATAATAATTATTCTAATCTGGAGATTTTCAATGAAGACGGTGAAAACGACCCTTGCAGTATTTGCTACCGCCGCTGCACTGGGTGCCAGCAGCTTCGTTCAAGCAGGCGCTACCCTTGATGCGGTTCAGAAAAAAGGATTCGTTCAATGCGGCATCAGCGACGGTTTGCCAGGTTTCTCCTACGCCGATGAGAAAGGCAGCTATCTGGGCCTGGACGTAGATGTTTGCCGTGCGGTTGCCGCAGCGCTGTTTGGTGATGCAACCAAGGTACGCTTCAGCCCGTTGACGGCAAAGGAGCGCTTTACCGCCCTGCAGTCGGGTGAAGTCGATGTTTTATCGCGCAACACCACTTGGACCAGTTCACGTGATGCGAGCCTGGGTCTGAACTTCGCTGGCGTTAATTACTATGACGGTCAGGGTTTTCTGGTTAACAAGAAGCTGGGCGTCACCAGCGCCAAGCAGCTTGATGGAGCGACGGTCTGTATTCAGGCGGGAACAACCACCGAATTGAATGCCTCAGACTATTTCCGTTCCAATGGCATGAATTTCACTCCCATCACGTATGACACCTCTGACGAAAGCGCCAAGTCGCTTGAATCGGGCCGGTGCGATGTGCTGACATCCGATCAGTCGCAGTTGTATGCGCAACGTATCAAACTGGCTTCTCCGGACGACTATGTTGTGCTTCCGGAAGTGATCTCCAAAGAGCCTTTGGGGCCGGTTGTCCGCCACGGCGACGACGAGTGGTTTGATATCGTTAAATGGTCCCTGTATGCCATGCTCAACGCCGAGGAGTTGGGTATTACCTCTGCGAATGTTGAAGAGATGGCTAAAACGACAGGCAATCCGGACGTAGCACGCTTGCTTGGTTCCGAAGGCGAATACGGCAAAGAACTTAATTTGCGTAAGGACTGGGCTGTCCAGATCGTTAAGCAAGTGGGTAACTACGGTGAGAGCTTCACCCGTAATGTCGGCGCGCAAAGCGAGCTGAAAATCGAGCGCGGCCTGAACGCGTTGTGGAACAATGGTGGAATTCAGTACGCGCCTCCAGTGCGCTGATACCTCCCTGCAATCGACCTTGAAAGGTTGATTGCATTGTTTCGCTGATGTGGATCGCCCGCAGGCGTTGCGGGTGATTTGCGAGAGGGTTTTCATGCAAACTGCTGCAAAAGCGCCACGTCGTAAAGGCTCCGTCTGGACCGATCCCAAGGCGCGGGCCTGGATTTTTCAGCTTATAGCCATTGTTGTGGTTGTGGCACTGGGTTGGTTTTTGTATAGCAACACCATGGTCAATCTGGAAAAGCGAGGCATCACCACCGGCTTCGCTTTTCTGAACAACACTGCTGGGTTCGGCATTGCGCAACATCTGATCGATTACACCGAAACCGACAGTTACGGGCGCGTTTTTGTCATTGGCCTGCTCAATACGTTGCTGGTTTCAGTCATCGGTATCGTTATAGCAACCCTGCTGGGTTTTCTGCTGGGGGTAGCCCGGCTGTCGCCGAACTGGCTCATCAGCAAGATGGCGACCGTTTATATAGAGATATTTCGGAATATTCCCCCGCTGTTGCAGATTCTGTTCTGGTATTTTGCGGTGATGTTGTCGTTGCCGGGACCTAGACAAAGTCTAGGTATACTCGAGAAATTCTATCTCAACAGTCGCGGGCTCTACATGCCTTCCCCCAGCTTTTCGGAAACCTTTGGGCTATTTCTGGGAGCCTTGGGTTTGTCGGTTGTGGTGATCGTTGTTTTGGCACGCTGGGCAAAGGCCCGGCGCGAAGCTACAGGCAAAATATTCCCTGTGGCTATTGTCGCAATCGGCATTTTGCTGCTGGTGCCGGGTCTGGCGGTGTTGATCGCGGGTAACCCGATCGATTGGACCGCTCCTCAACTGACCGGTTTCAATTTTACCGGTGGTTGGGTGTTGATTCCGGAATTGATTGCGCTGACCCTTGCTCTGACGATGTATACAGCGGCCTTCATCGCCGAGATTGTGCGTGCCGGTATCCAGTCGGTCAGTCACGGTCAAACGGAAGCGGCAAGCTCGCTGGGTTTGCCGCCAGGCAGGACACTGCGTCTTGTGATAATTCCCCAGGCGTTGCGTGTGATCATCCCGCCATTGACCAGTCAGTACCTGAACCTGGCAAAGAATTCCTCGTTGGCGGCGGCGATCGGTTACCCGGAGATGGTCTCGCTGTTTGCTGGGACCGTGCTAAATCAGACGGGTCAGGCGATTGAAGTCATTGCGATTACCATGAGCGTTTATCTTGCCATCAGTATCAGCATTTCCATGTTGATGAATTGGTACAACAAGCGCATTGCGCTGATCGAGCGGTAAGGACAGCCCATGCAAACTCACGATTTCAAACCCGATCTTCCGCCTCCGCGTCAGAGTATTGGGGCTATTGCCTGGCTGCGCGCGAACCTGTTCTCCAATTGGTTCAACGGCATGTTGACGCTGGTTGCTTTCTATATAATCTGGTTGATTGTTCCACCCTTGCTGCAGTGGGCGATTCTGGATGCGGACTGGGTCGGCCAGACGCGCGCTGACTGCACCAGCGGGGGTGCCTGCTGGGTCTTCATCAGGGAGCGTTTTGGGCAGTTCATGTATGGATTTTATCCGACGGAGTTGCGCTGGCGTGTTGATTTGACCTTGATTCTGGCGATCGTCGGTGCAGCGCCCCTGTTCGTCTCGATAATGCCACGTAAGGCGTTCTACGGTATTGGATTTCTGGTGATTTATCCGCTGCTGGCATATTGGTTGCTGCACGGAGGTATGGGGCTGGAAGTGGTACGGACCAGTCAGTGGGGCGGCTTGATGCTCACGTTGGTCATTGCGGCTGTGGGTATCGCGGGCGCTTTACCACTGGGCATTGCACTGGCACTGGGGCGACGCTCCGATATGCCAGCCATTCGTGTGATTTGCGTTACCTTTATTGAGTTTTGGCGTGGGGTTCCACTGATAACGGTGTTGTTCATGTCATCAGTGATGCTGCCACTCTTCCTTCCTGAAGGGATGAGCTTCGATAAACTGATTCGCGCGCTGATTGGTGTAATTCTGTTCCAGTCGGCCTATATAGCAGAGGTTGTGCGTGGGGGCTTGCAGGCGATACCCAAAGGACAATACGAGGCTGCAGAAGCGATGGGGCTGGGATATTGGCGCGTGATGGGGCTGGTCATACTGCCTCAGGCACTGAAAATGGTCATACCGGGTATCGTTAACACCTTTATTTCGCTGTTCAAGGATACCAGCCTGGTGATCATTATCGGTCTGTTTGACCTGCTCAACAGCATCAAACAGGCGACTACCGATCCTGCTTGGCTGGGTATGGCTACTGAGGGGTATGTCTTCGCTGCCCTGGTTTTCTGGATTTTCTGTTTCGGCATGTCGCGTTACTCCATGCATCTGGAGCGCAAACTCGATACCAGCCACCGGAATTAGGAGCAAGAACATGAGCGAAACAAATGTAGAGCCGGTCAATGCTGATCGGATGGTTCAGATGCAGGGCGTGAACAAATGGTACGGTAACTTCCATGTGCTCAAAGACATCAATCTCGACGTCAAACTGGGTGAGCGTATTGTTATCTGCGGACCCTCGGGCTCGGGCAAGTCCACTACCATTCGTTGTCTGAACCGCTTGGAAGAGCATCAGCAGGGACGTATTATCGTCGACGGTACCGAACTCACCCACGACCTTAAACATATCGAGGCAGTGCGGCGTGAAGTGGGAATGGTGTTCCAGCACTTTAATCTGTTTCCGCATCTGACAGTCTTGCAGAACTGTACGCTATCGCCGATGTGGGTGCGGCGTATGCCCAAGCGTGAGGCGCATGAGCTGGCCATGCATTTTCTCGAGCGGGTTCGAATCCCCGAGCAGGCGCATAAATTTCCAGGGCAATTGTCAGGCGGGCAGCAGCAGCGCGTCGCCATTGCTCGGGCGCTGTGCATGCAGCCCAAGATTATGTTGTTTGACGAGCCGACGTCATCGCTGGACCCGGAGATGGTCAAGGAGGTTCTCGATACCATGGTCGGTCTGGCAGAAGATGGTATGACGATGCTCTGTGTCACCCATGAGATGGGCTTTGCCCGAACGGTAGCGGATCGGGTGATCTTCATGGACCGTGGGGAAATAGTGGAAGAAGCAGAGCCCAATACGTTTTTCACTAATCCAGTAAACGAGAGGACAAAGCTGTTCCTGAGCCAGATATTGCATTGATGCGGGTGTTATTTAGCGGACGGCTATGGCTTGTACTTCAAGTTATACTTCTAATATTGTCAGCTTGAGCTACGACCTTTTACCTCGCTGGGCAGATCCCACGGAAGGAGCCAGTCTTCGATGGACATAATAAGGACCGAGGTCCCGCCTAGGAATGGTAGGCCGCAATTCTGGCAGCTGGCCAGACGCTGCTGTCAGTTGGCAGCGTCGGTCGATGTCGGCCTTTTCTTTCTCTTTCATATTCTCGGTTCACCTGTCCTGGCCTGGATCAACGTGGTCAGCGTGCCTTTATATCTTTTTGCCTACCACTTGTTGAGTACCCGTCGGGGTCGACCGGCTATCATTCTTATCTGGCTGGAAGTGATTATTCATGCTTTTTTGGGAACCCTGCTGATTGGTTGGGATAGCGGCTTTCATTATTTTCTGTTGATGTTCATTCCCGCACTCTTTGCTGGCATGCGTGGCCGTAACGCCTGGATTGCGGCCATTATTTTGTGGAGTTTCTACGTTGGTCTTTATGCCTTGATGTGGTTCGTCGAACCTCTGCAGCCGATTTCTTCCGGCGCTCTGCTAGGCGTGTTTCTGTTCAATGTGACCGTCGTCTTCTTTATGTTCAGCTATTTATCGCTCTTCTACGTTGCCACCGTTTCAAGGTCTCAGCGTGCCCTGCGACGACTGGCGACAACCGATGTGCTCACCGGACTGTTCAACCGAGGACACATGTCCGATCTGGCCGAAAATGAAATAGCTAGACTGGCGCGCAGCGGCGAACAGTTGAGCTTTCTGCTCTTGGATATCGATCATTTCAAGCAGTTCAATGATCGGTATGGGCACGATACTGGTGATCGTATTCTTGAGCGTCTTAGTACGGTACTGGCACAGACGTTGCGCGAGCAGGACTTTATCGGGCGTTGGGGTGGCGAGGAGTTTCTGGTGGTGTTGACCGACACCGGTAATGAGCAGGCGCTGCTGACTGCTGAGCGTATTCGCTGTACGGCGGAAACTCACTCGTGGGTGTTTGGGGAGCTGGAGTTATCGGTCACGGTTAGCGTTGGCGTCGCTCAGTATTGTGCGGGGGAGGATTTGAGTGCGGTGGTAGCCAGGGCTGACACGGCGCTGTACGAAGCCAAGCGGCTGGGTCGAAACCGGGTTGAGGTCGACCCTCTCGAAGCTCACTGATACGGACTATCCTGTCAGGGGCGCGCCCTTATGCCTGACCACGGTTCTGAGTGGAATCAGGTTGTTGCCGATCTTGCACAGGTGTTCATTTATTTGTACTGGTAAGTATGCCCAGCGCAACCTGATTGCGGCCTTTGTACTTTGCCTCGTAGAGGGCGCAATCCGCTGCCTTGAGCAACGCATCCATCGCTTCTTCGTCTGCGGAATGGGGTACCGTACCGGCAACGCCTATACTGACGGTCAGATTCAAGGTCTGTTCTGGTACTTGGATAGGCGTATTGGCTATAGCCTGACGAACATATTCTGCCAAGTCCATTGCGCCTTCCGGTAATGTATCGGGCAGAATAACCAGAAATTCCTCACCGCCGTAGCGGCACACTATATCGCATGGTCTTTTTACGCATGTCTGGAGGGTGCGGGCAACCTGCCTCAATACGTCATCACCTGCCTGATGCCCTGCATTGTCATTAATGAACTTGAAATGATCGAGATCAAGCATCAATACAGAAAGAGTCGTGCGTTGTCGAAAAGCGCGTGACCACTCCAGATGGAGCATCTGATCCATGTATGTGCGATTGCGCACGCCGGTAAGACCATCGGTTGTATTGAGCTCATTGAGTGTACGGTTCTTGTCTTCCAGTTCTTTCAGCGCAGTATCTAGTTCACTGGTTCGCTCCGTGACCCGGTGTTCAAGCATTGCGCGTGCCTCGCGATCAATGTTGACTGCATGCTGCTTCAGCATTCGGACCCGATCTGCCAGTGCAAAGGAAAGCAGGATCATCTGAAGTGAGGATCCTAGCTGTAAACTGTATTCCGTCACTAGGTTGCGCGGCAGTAGATGGAAGGTTTTGAGTGCGTACATGGCGACGCCAACGAGCAGGAATGTAAAGGCGAGCAGAAAGAATCGGGCGGCTCGATGGCCTTGGGCCAAGCTGTTGAAAGCGGCAGTAAATACCAGAAAAGGAACCAGGACCGCAGAGCCGGTCGCCATCTGAATGGCAATATGATAGGGCGCAAAAAATGCTGCGACGGCGCCCAGCGCCAGAGCCCCTAGTGCGATACGTTGAACGATGTCCAGACGTGGCAGGGTACTGCGGGTGCGCAGGAAAGCACGTGTCAGCATGACCATGGCAGCCATAGAGATAAAGATTGTGATGGGCAAAGCGCGGTTGTTCCACTCGGGTAGATTCGGCCAAAGATACTCAAAAGCCAGACCGTTGAGGTTCAGTTGAAATATTGCGAAACCCGCGATGTAAAGGAGGTAGTACAGATAGCTGTTGTCGCGGATGGAGAGGTAGGTCAGCAGGTTATAAATCAATAGCGCCAGCAGCACGCCGTAGTAGAGGCCCAGCACATATTGTTCATCGCGAACATCAGCAACAAAGCGAGGTGTGCTGAACAGCACCGCGGGCAATTGCATTGATCCTTGGGTCTGCACGCTCAGGTAAAGCCACACGCGCTCGTTAGGCGGAATTGGAAGCAATACCGTAAAATGACGATTCTTGATTGGTCGACTGGCGAAGGGCAAGGCGTCCCCACCGGTCTGTGCCAATAGATAATCGCCAGACGAATTGATCACGTAGGCGCCGATATGATCAAGAGGCGGGTAGCGTACCTCAAGTACCCAGCGCTGGTCGGCGTCGGCTGCGCGCTGTAATTGAGTGCGGAACCAATAGCGCGCAGGGGTGAAACCGAAATTGGGCATTTCTTTTTCGATACGACGGTATGCTGACTGAGGCAGGCCGTGGGCAATCTCTGGGGTGATTGTTAGCTCTGCGTCCTCGACATACTCCCAGTGACCTTCTAGGCTCACGCGCGAATCCTGAGCGTGCAGGGTTAGTCCTACATCAGCTCTGACAGCTGTACAGGACAACAGAAGGAGTAATGCCAGCAGTGGAGTATAAGCAGGACGCATTTTTTATTGTTGCCTCACTATTGCAGGCATCCTAGCGCAGATCATGTCTGCTTGAAACTGCGCCAGGGTAAGGGATGGTCGCTCTGTGCCGCTGGCAGTCTCAGTCTCCGCCGTTGACGTCAACGTCATCAGGCTAGGCTTCTGGTTCTTTTTCGTTTTGTTTCTCGGACTCTAGGTCGTCCGGGCTATCCAGTGGATCCTGATCATCGCTGGCCATTAGGCGGGATGGTTGTTCTTTTTGGTTCATGATATGGCTTCCTTTGCAGTTATTTTTGACTGTGTCGGATCTGACTTACGGAGATGCTTTGCAACGATGGTACACCGCAATCAACTGTCGGCTGGAACATGGCTGGATCGTCTGAACCGGTTCTCCCACGCGCTACCTCTATTATTTGCTCTGTCGATGGCGGAAACACTGATCATACCGATACCTATCGAGACTATTTTGATTCCCTGGATGCTCAGCCATCCGCGCAGACGCTGGGCGATTGCGACGGTAGCCTTGGCTGGCAACATCACTGCCGCTGCAATAGGTTACTGGCTCGGCGTTCTGGCGATGGAGCAGTGGGGCGACGCGCTTATCGCCCTGTTTGGTAGCGCCGAAAGCTACGAAAGCTTAGCCGAGCAGATCCGCAGCAATGGATTTATGTCGATACTGGCGGTTGGTGTTACGCCCACTCCTTTACAAATTGCCATGCTGGCTGCGGGTGCCACAGGTTACTCGTTCTAGCTGTTTTTATTCGCCGTTACATTATCCAGATCACTGCGTTATTACGGCCTGGCAGTGTTAGTGCATTTTGCTGGAGATGCGGCACTGGGGCTCTGGAAGCGATATTCAAAGCACATTGGCGTAGCTCTACAAATTCTGACGGGTATTTGGCTTTGGTTCGCATTCGGTTAGCTGAGCCAGGATGAGTGGTTCAGTGTTTCCTTTAAGTGCCCTCGCTAAAACTCGGATGCAACCGATGCCTGCTGTCGAGACGGCAGCTTGCATTAATCATTGATCCAATGAAGGTCCTATCATCTGCGCAAGCTGACTATAGACGCCAGGTGCAGCAACCAGAAAAGGGTTGCCATTCAGCAGGCCGTCGCGTCGCAAGAAATTGTTTTGAGTCCCACCAGCTTCGCTTACTAATACTAAGCCAGCAATGCAATCCCAGCTTTTGAGGTGTGTCTCGTAATAGCCAATCAATCTACCTGCTGCAACGTAAGCAATAGTCAGCGCACTCGAACCGTTTCGTATAAACATTCCGCCATTGTCGAGTAGCTTATGAATGAACGGCAGAAAGTGCGCCTTGTCCCTAGGATGGAAAGTACCGGCGGCAGTCAGTCCTTCGCTTACGTCCTTCGCCTGGCTGATGCGCAGCGGTATGTCATTGACAAAAGCCCCTTGCCCAAGGCAGCCATGGAAGAGTTCGTCATGATTCGGATCGGCTATAACGCCCAGATAAGGTATCCCATCAACCATTAATCCAATGGAGACGCACCAGCAATGCAGCCCGTTGAGGAAGCAGGCCGTGCCATCAATCGGGTCCACCACCCAGATGCAGCGAGCATCTATCTGGCTGGTACCGCTTTCCTCACCAACAAAGCCATCCCCAGGAAAACGGCTCTGCAAGCCCTGGCGAATAAAATCCTCTACTTGCCTGTCAGCAAAACTGACTATGTCTTGATGATCATTCGCCTTGTGCTCCACGGTTAATTCGTTCCGCGCGCCGTAGTGCGTCATAGCAAGTTTCGCAGCCTGCAGCGCAAGCTCCCGGGCGAGTCGATAACGCGCATTCACTTCGAGTAAATCAAGATCAGGCCTGGTGGGGGATAGGTACATACAACTCACTCCGTTGGTCAGGTTTACTTACTTGCTAGGCTGCACGCCTCAACTCCGGGTGGACAGTGATATTTAATACAGCTTCCAGCTGCCCTGACAGTCTGTACGATATACAGAGTGAAAAGGGCATTGTGCGCGACGATGTGTTCCCAAAGAGTCCATGGGAAGTGACTATATATACTGCTAAGATACATGTCCTCCGCGATGGTTTGTGATCGTCCCCGTCAGCGTTTTACCCTTGCTCGACATGAGTCCCTCAGCCTGTCCAATGTACCTATTTCCCCTAGACGGAGTTTGAATGCCTAGCAGCGTCATGGCTTTTTCCTCATTGTATTTCGCGACCCTGTTGATGTTGATCGGCAGCGGTTTGTTGGGCACTTATCTCGGACTGCGGTTGGCTGCAGAGGGTGTCAGCGAGATATGGATTGGTCTGTTGATGACGGGCTATTACCTTGGCCTGGTGGGCGGCGCTTCCGTCGGACATCGACTGATCGCCAAGGTAGGCCATATTCGCGCGTTCGTCGCTAGTGCAGGCGTGGTGACCGCTTCAGTACTCGGGCACGCTTTAACGTCAGACGTACAAATCTGGTTTGTGCTCAGGGTGGTCGTAGGCGTGGCAATGATGTGCCAATACATGGTGCTGGAAAGCTGGTTAAACGAGCAGGCCGAGCCGCATCAGCGTGGCATGGTGTTCGCCAGTTACATGTCGGTGACCTTCCTCGGTCTGGCGATGGGACAAGGGGTGCTGACGATCATGCCCGAGCTGGACTTGAACCACTTGCTGATCGTTTCAATGTGCTTCTCGCTCTGCCTGGTGCCAGTAGCCGTGACCAACCGTATTCATCCGGCGCCATTGCACCCCGCGCCGATGAAGGTTCGGGTGTTTATAAGTCGTATCCCCTTGGCACTCACAACAGTCGCTGTATCGGGACTCCTACTTGGAGCTTTTTATGGGATGGCGCCAGTATTTGCCACTGGCGTTGGTTTGGCTACATCCGAGATCGGTATCTTCATGGCAATTACCATTGGTGCAGGTCTGTTTGCCCAGTGGCCAACCGGTTGGCTCTCAGACAGGCTGGATCGCAGCCGGATGATTCAGGTGAATGCCATTATTCTGACCGGAGTGGTTCTGATAATTGCGTTAGTGCCTATGTCGCCGTTCGGGCTTTTGGTGCTCACCAGCCTGTTTGGTATTCTAGCCTTCACCCTCTATCCGCTAGCGGTGGCATTGGCTAACGATCACATCGATCCAGAAGATCGCGTTGCGCTATCGGCCATGCTGTTGGTTACCTTTGGCGTCGGCGCAAGTATCGGACCACTGTTAAGTTCAGTGCTGATGAAGGCGCTGGGACCTAATATGCTGTACGTCTTCATGGCCGTTTGTACGTTGATTCTGGTTGTGCGGATACGGCCCGAACGAGTGACAGGCGAGAATCTGTCCGAGGATGCGCCTATCCATTTTCTGCCGGCAGGTGGCAATCTTGTGACATCTTCGCTTTCAGCCGCGATGGATCCAAGGGTAGACGAACAGCAGGTTGAAGAGCAGATGCGTGATGAAGGGGCGGTCTATGCGAGCGCTGCCGAGCGGGATGCAGACCAGGCTGATCATCGGCCTGGCTGATTTCTAGGATGATCTGACTGAGCTGCTTAAAAAAGGTCGTCTTTCTCCTCACGACGGGCTTCTCTTTGCAGAAAATTGACAAACCGATCGATTAATCTCTGTGCGCTGGCTGGGGCTTGCCGAAATGCCAGTCCAACATGTGTTTCATTCGTGACGGCATCATGCTGAGCATGCCGGATTTCGATTTGTAGATTGAGTCGATCGGTATCCGGCAGGGCCACGGAGCTGCGCTCGAATAGTTCGCCTGGGGGTAATTGGTGGGTGCAGTCGCCGGAAAATCGAGCTTTGCAGCCGGTAGCGGAGATATCCAGCAAAGTGCCATCGAGGGACAGGTTACGCTTGGTATGACCCAGGCGCACATCCAGCTCCATGCTGCGGCGTATTGATGCCCGGAAAGCGCCACGTTTTTGGTGGTAAACCACCTCCTCTGGCAGGGGTGCGCAGTAGGTGGGAACGCCGTCGAGCATCAGACGCTCCACGCCCGCGCAATTCCAGCGAATGTGAACACCCTCACGCCAGGCATCGACGCGGAAGGCCTCCCCCGCAGTGGCATAGCGATCGCCGTCGCGCGGCATCATTTCGTCGATCCAGAGCTTTTTCCCTTCGGTATCTATCAATACAATGGAGCTCTGGAACTTTTGCGCACGGTCGACAAAGTTGATGCGAAGATGGTCGCGGTGCTGATGAATATTCCGAAGTAGCGAAATGATTTCAATAGGCGAGCGGACGTCGCGCGGTGGCTGTGGACCAGCTTCTTGGATGAATGACGTAGACACTGAAAAATCTCGAATTAAAAAAGGACTGGCGAACTACTATACAGCATGACCGTTATATGGAGGCTCTCAGGCTTTTGTCAGATTACGCGGAGTGCCGGAGCGACCAGCGATTCCCTGCCGATCGTACACGCTCTGGCTTGACTCCCCCTGATTGCGCAGTAGATCTAGCAAGTGTCCGGTTGCCTGCTGATTATGTCGAACGAGTCGAGCATTGCGTAGATTAGCCGTTTGGCAACGCTGCAATGCCTCGCAGAATGCGGAGTAATTGCCTACCAGCTCCGGAGTTCCTGACGCGCTGATATGCTTTTCGAGATTTTCACCAGGCGAGACGCCAATCTGGCTGCACCATGCTCTGATTGCATGATCATGGCGAGCCAAAGCATCCACCAGAGGAGTTTTAGCGTTGAGAAGCGTTTCGAGATCTGACATGTTGCGGTCGATCAGAGCCTGTTGCTCTTGATCGAGAAGATCGGCGAAGGCTTTACAATCGATCAGTGCCTGAGTGAAGACTTTGTCCATGTGTTCCATCCGCATTCTCCGCCTCTTATTACCCGAGCAAAGTCACCGGATGTTATTCCGGCCTATTTTTCCAAAGCTAGCAGTTTATCGGCGATACGCCCGCTATCCACTTGATAGTTGCCTTCACTGATGGCTTGTCGGATTTGTGCCACGCGCTCGCTGTCGACTACGGGCAGATCACGTAGGCGTTCTTCCACAGCTTGTAGCTGTTGAGCCTGTGGACTGAGTTTTACCTGCGCCTCGGCTGCGGGTGTCTCCTGCGTAGCGCTTTTTGCGGTAGGCCGCGTGCTTTCTGCGGCCGCATCACGCTTGCCTGTAGTGGCGCCCGTCTGGGCGCTACGGTTGGCACTGTTTGATGCATTGAAGTCAATAACCATTCTGTTTTCCTCAAAACCTAAATGCTTTACTAACACCTGTAACGGCCGAGGCAGTCAAAACTTTAGGAAAAAAAGTGAGAGCTAGATCACGATTCTCACCCGCGTATTGATCGGTATTATAGAGCAAATCACACATAAATTCACATCGCCACTTCGACCTGCCCCGGGCCGCTGATACGGGCCTTGACTACCCGGCCGGAGCGATTGTTGCGCACTCGTATCTGGCTTCCTAGATTGCCACTTTCCAGTGCTTCACCTGGCATGCGGACTGAGACCTGGGCATTGGCAGCGCTGATAACAACTTTGTCACCGCGCTTGACTACTTCCTGTTGCTCCAGCTGATTGGGCGATAGGACGGTGTCAGCAGACACCTGCCGGCGCAGCCGAAGCCCTTTTATCTGCTCCATGTCGGTCAGATAAGCATTGTTCAGTAAGCCGACATCGCGCTCCAGCAGTGAGACGTCCCGTTCAGAGACCACGCTGTGGCGTGACAGCGGTCGAGTAGTGACCAGTACAGGCTGGAATAAGCTGACCTGCGCAGGTACAAATAGCCGCCAGCGCACCTCGCTTTCGCAGCTCAGGCGAACAGTGACGCGTCCGACTGGTTCTGCGGGGCTTTCCAGCTCGGCACGCAGCGCGCCATCCGGACAAAGAGGTAGCCGTAGTCTGTTGTCCAGGCGATTGACTTGCACCTCATAGCGGGCTTCACGCGCGCTGCGTTGCAGATGGGTCTCGATTTCTTGTTCAAGAAATGTCGTAGTCGCGCCGATAACTTGATCAATGAGCGGGTTTGCGGAGACAGTCGCACAAAAAAATAGCGGCAATAACGCGCACCCTGTGAGATAACGCATACAATAAACCCTGATAACGAGTGGGTTGGCGCATGTCAAAAAAACGCCGTTACGAGTACTACCCTAACAGTGCAGCAAGATGCATGCCGTTTCACATGCTTTATATGAGGAGTTACCCATGGCTGGCGTAATGGACTCGGTCAACCAGCGTACGCAACTGGTCGGACAGAACCGGCTGGAATTGCTGCTTTTTCGTCTTTCCGGCCCTCAGCTTTATGGCATTAACGTTTTCAAGGTCAAGGAAGTGTTGCAATGTCCGAAGCTGACCATCCTGCCCCGACTCAACCCTGTGGTTCGCGGTGTCGCGCACATACGGGGCGGTACGTTGCCGATCATTGATTTGAACAAGGCTACGGGCGGGCCGGGTCTTGATGATTTGAGTACGGCCTTCGTTATCATCACCGAATATAACTACCGAGTGCAGGGTTTCCTCGTTCGCTCTGTAGAGCGGATCGTCAATATGAACTGGTCCGATATTCACCCGCCGCCAAGGGGTACAGGACGCGATCATTACCTGACTGCGGTAACGCGTGTCGATGACAAGATGGTCGAGATCATTGACGTCGAGAAAATTCTTGCCGAGGTCGTTCCGACAGTCGAAACCATTACCGCGGGCGTTATTGACGAGGTAACTCACACCGAAGCGTTGGCGCGAAAAGTGCTGATTGTGGATGACTCATCGGTGGCGCGAAAGCAGGTTGCACGTTGTTTGCAGGAGGTCGGGGTAGAAGTGGTCGCGTTGAATGACGGGCGTCAGGCGCTGAACTGGCTGCGCGATCTGGTAGAAAGTGGCGCAGGCGTCTCTGACTTGCTGATGATGGTGTCGGATATCGAAATGCCGGAAATGGATGGTTATACCCTTACGGCTGAAATCCGTAACGATCCAAGGATGACCGGATTGCACATACTGTTGCATACGTCACTTTCAGGTGTGTTTAATCAGGCGATGGTGAAGAAGGTTGGTGCCGATGATTTTCTGGCCAAGTTCAAGCCTGATGAGCTGGCGCAGAGGGTTATTGACCGACTGCACGCGCTGCGGGAATAGACGACCGTAAGAGGTTGTAAATCAATTGAAGACGGGACGGATTGCGTGACCTCAGTAAACAAAGATTTTCATGCGTTTCGAGAGTTTCTGGAAAAAGCGTGCGGCATTGTGCTGGGCGACAACAAGCAGTATCTGGTTGCGAGCAGGCTGAATCGCCTTCTTGAGCAACAGGGTATAAAGAGTCTTGGGGAGCTGGTCACGCGCATTCAGGCACAGCCGCGCAGTGGGCTTCGCGAGTTGGTGGTGGATGCGATGACCACTAATGAAACGCTTTGGTTTCGCGATGTCTATCCGTTTGACGTACTGAAGAATCGGCTGCTACCGGAGTTTATCAGGGCCAGCCCCGGTCAGCGGCCGCGTATCTGGTCCGCTGCGTGCTCCTCGGGCCAGGAGCCTTATTCACTGAGCATGGCGATTGACGAATTTGAACGCAGCAATCTCGGGCAGCTGCGAGGAGGGAGTCAAATAATCGCCACCGATCTGTCCGGCGGCATCCTTACCGCGGCGAAGTCAGCAGAGTACGATAGTCTATCCATCGCGCGTGGACTCTCCTCGGAGCGACTGGCGCGCTACTTCGACCAGACCACCCCAGGGCGCTGGACAGTCAAGCAGCCAATCCGCAGCCGTGTTGAGTTTCGTGCTATGAATCTGCTCGATAGTTACTCGATGCTTGGCAAGTTCGATATTGTTTTTTGCCGAAACGTATTGATTTATTTCTCGGCAGATCTGAAAAAAGACATCCTTACACGCATCCACGCGACGCTGAAGCCGGGTGGGTATCTTATGTTGGGTGCCTCCGAGGCGTTGAACGGCCTGCCGGAACTCTATCAGATGGTTCAGTGCAGTCCCGGGATCGTCTACAAGGCGAAATAACTCGCGCGCTACGCCATTGAGTTGAACTGGCGCGCGCCATTCGGCACGGTCATTACCGTCCCTCTTCGCCCCCCCCCTTACAGTATCAATTTATGCCGCCCAGCCGTTCCCTGCAATGGTTGCCGCTAGCGGTAACCCATTGCCGTTTTTTATACTGACTTATTCTAACTATATGAAAAATATAGATATATTTTATTGGCATGGAAACTGCTTTGTTATTGTGCAGAGAGAACGGTGTGGCTAATTCTTGCCACAGGAGGAACAGGCTAATGACAATCAGTTTTGATAATGCTCTGGGCATACACGAGAAGGCACTGGTTTTTCGTGGCCAGCGTGCGGCTGTCCTGGCGAATAACGTAGCCAACGCGGAAACCCCGAATTACAAGGCCCGTGATCTGGACTTCTCGGCGATTCTGGAAGCACAGCAGACCGGAGCGGGCACGGGTTTCGCGACCAGCACCACGCATGCTCAACACATCAGTTCCGAGGGCTTTCTAGATCAGGCCGCAGGTCTGCGTTTTCGCACTCCTTCACAGCCGGCGCTGGATGGTAATACCGTCGACTCCGAACTGGAGCAGAGCGCGTTCGCCAAGAATGCTATTGAATTGCAGGCTAGTTTCACTTTTCTAAACAGCAAATTTAGCGGGCTGATGACAGCTCTGAAAGGACAATAAGCCATGTCGCTGAATGATGTCTTCAATATTTCCGGATCCGGCATGAGCGCTCAGTCGCTGCGGCTCAACACCGTGGCGAGCAATATTGCCAATGCCGAAACAGTTTCTAGCAGTACAGGCGAGACGTATCGCGCCCGTCACCCGGTGTTCGCTACCATGTTCAATGAGCAGCAGGGTCTCGGACAATCGCTGTTCTCATCTCGCGACCAGGCCGGCAGTGGAGTTGAGGTACTTGGCGTGGTGGAATCTGACGCCGAATTGCAGTCACGCTATGAACCGGATCATCCCATGGCCAATGAAGAGGGCTATGTGTTCTATCCCAACGTCAATGTTGTCGAGGAAATGGCCAACATGATGGCTGCCTCGCGGGCTTATCAAACCAACGTCGAAATCATGAACGCAACCAAAACCATGTTGCAGCGCGTTCTCACACTGGGTCAGTGACAGGAGCTTCCCGACCATGAGTATTTCTAGTGCATTGAGTGTGGGTGAAAGCGTTCTGGACCAGTACAAGGTGGACCAGAGCCGTGACGCCAAGGGTGGTGAACTCGGCAAGAATGAATTTCTGAAGCTGTTGGTCACGCAAATGAACAATCAGGACCCGCTGTCGCCCCAAGAGAATGGTGAGTTTATCGCTCAGCTGGCGCAGTTCAGTACAGTGGAAGGGATTGAAACGCTTAACACGTCGATGGAGTCGCTGGTCACTGGTTACCAGTCATCGCAGGCGTTGCAGGCGTCATCACTGGTGGGGCGGACTGTTATCGTGCCGGCCGATCAGGCGATAGTGAACACTGCAGAAGGGATTAAAGGTCAGCTGGCGTTACCTTCCGCAAGCGATAACGTATACGTGAATGTCACAGATGCGGCGGGTAGTGTGGTGACCCGGCTTAATCTCGGCAGGCAGCCCAGCGGCATGCACAATTTTGTCTGGGACGGTAAAGACAGTAGTGGCAATCTAATGCCGTCCGGGCGTTATAAATTCGATGCTCAGGCAAGCATTGAAGGTGCCAACAAGCAACTGGCTACCTTGCTGCCGGCCAATGTCGACAGTGTCTCTCTGGGTAACGGCAAGGGCGGTGGAATGATGCTCAATGTTGCCGGCTTAGGCAGTATCAGTCTTTCAAACATCGTTTCCATTGGTCAATAACAGTCGTCCGACCAACATCGGCTAGGAGAGTAATCATGTCTTTCAATATCGGTCTGAGTGGTATCCGGGCGGCGTCATCCGATCTGAATATTACCGGTAATAATATTGCCAACGCAGGCACTGTTGGGTTTAAGGGCTCGCGGGCGGAGTTCGCTGACGTCTATGCAGCTTCTACTCTTGGTTCCGGCAGTAAAGCGCAGGGCAGCGGTGTGGTGCTCGGCGACGTGGCTCAACTATTTACCCAGGGCAATGTTAACTTCACCGAAAACAGCTTGGATCTGGCAATCAATGGTAATGGATTCTTCGTTACCAGCAATCAAGGCGCGCTCAGTTATACCCGCGCGGGCTATTTTGGTACCGATCGCGAAGGCTTCATCGCCAACAACTCTGGAGAGCGACTGCAGGGTTTCGGTGTGAATCCGGTGACTGGACAGGTAAACCAGGGCGTACAGAGCGATCTTCGAGTTGATACCCGCTCGGCAAATCCAAATGCAACCGGCTTGGTGAACTCGACTCTTAATCTGAATTCAACCAATGTGCGTCCGGCTGTCTGGCAGCAGGCTTATGACGGTGCTTACGCCGCATCTATAGCTACCGCAGTGAATCCGGCCGCGCCTACCCCTGGGGAAGTTACTACGGCTGAGAACGCAGGTATTGCTGCCGGTCGCGATACCTTCGATCCCACTAATTCGGCGACCTACAACAGTTCTACGTCGGTCAATATTTTTGATAGCCTGGGTAATGCGCACACACTGACCAAATACTTCGTCAAAACTGATGGCAATCAGTGGGATATGTTTAACCTGATCGATGGGCGCCAGGTCACTAACGATCCATTAACTAACAATGCCCGACCTACCGACGCGAACTTTGCACCTGTGCCAACTGCGCTGAGCTTCAATAGTGTAGGTGAGCTGACTACGCCGCAGCCCATGAATAATATTCAGAACTGGGTCCCCTTGGACAGCGCTGGACAACAAACGGGTGCCGCCTCGCCTGCTTCTTTCAATATCAATCTAACCGGCAGTACCCAGTTCGCCGCCAGTTTTGCTGTGACCGCCGTTGTTCAGGACGGCTTCACTACGGGCGATCTAGCTGGATTAGAAATAAACGAAACCGGTTTGTTGATCGCGCGCTATACCAACGGTCAGACACGTACTCAAGGGCAGGTTGTGCTCGCCAACTTTGCGAATCAGCAGGGTCTGACGCCGTTAGGCAAAACGGCCTGGGCTCAATCGTTTTCTTCTGGTGAGCCGGTAGTGGGCGCTCCAGGCTCCGGCACGCTAGGGTCTATTCAGTCCGGCGCTCTTGAGCAGTCAAACGTGGATTTGTCGGAGCAGCTGATCAATCTGATTATCGCTCAGCGTAATTATCAGGCTAACGCCAAAACTATTCAGACAGCTGATGCGGTGACACAAACCATTATTAACCTGAGGTAATTCTGGGTAGTAAACAGGCTACTTCTGGAGCGGCAATATTGGCGGGCGAGGGCTTGCCGTTATTGCCGCTTTTCTTTTTTATATTTCCTATTATTTTGATTTTTATACGAAAATATATTTTATATAGCCGATGGCATGATCTGTGCTTTGTTTACTCTTGATAGCAGCAAAGCGGCAATTCCTTGTCGCAACGGGAGTAAAGCGTGGATAAATCACTATACATCTCCATGACGGGCGCCAGTCAGAATATGCTGGCTCAACAAGCCCATGCCAACAATCTGGCGAACGTCAGTACCACTGGTTTTCGGCGCGATTTCGAGCAAGCGCGTTCCATGCCTGTCTATGGCGAAACCTTTCCCACTCGAGCCTATGCGATGACCGAACGGCCGGGTACTGACATGGCCTCCGGGAGCATGCAGGAAACCGGTCGCGAGCTGGATATCGCTGTGGAAGGGCAGGGTTGGATTGCGGTACAAGCACCGGATGGAACCGAGGCTTACACCCGTGCTGGCAGTCTGCAGATGGACGCCTTCGGTATGTTGCGTACCAGCAGCGGGATGCCGGTGTTGGGTAACGCTGGTCCAATTGCGTTGCCACCGGCCGATAAGATCGAGATCGGTCAGGACGGCACCATTAGCATTCGCGCAGAGGGCGAAGGTCCCAACGTATTGGCAGAAGTTGACCGTGTGAAGCTGGTCAACCCGGATTTGGCTTCGTTGCGCAAAGGGGAAGACGGCCTGATGCGGGTAGAGGGTGGGGGCGAGCAACCAGCCGATGGCGCCGTAAGAGTGGTTTCGGGCTTTCTCGAAACCAGCAACGTCAATGCGGTAGCAGAAATGACCGCAATGCTGTCCCTGGCGCGCCAGTTCGAGCTGCATATAAAGATGATGCGCACAGCCGAAGAGAACAGCCAGGTCACTAACAAGATTCTGCAAATCAGTTAAACCTGATCAGCCGCATCACTTACTGATGCGCTAGGAGAAAGAGCATGCACGCAGCACTTTGGGTAAGTAAAACCGGTTTGTCCGCGCAGGACACCATGCTGACCACGATATCCAACAACCTGGCCAACGTGGCGACTACGGGCTTCAAACGCGATCGACCCGAGTTCGAGGATCTGTTGTACCAGATCAAGCGTCAGCCTGGCGGCCAGACTACTCAGGATACGCAATTGCCATCTGGTCTCCAGTTGGGCACCGGTGTAAGGGTTGCCGGTACCCAGAAGATATTTACCGAAGGCACGCTGCAGACCACTGAACAACCGCTGGATCTGGCGATCAATGGCAAGGGCTTCTTCCAGATTCTGATGCCCGACGGCAATATCGGCTATACCCGCGACGGCAGCTTTCATCTGGACGCCGATGGGCAAATTGTTACTTCGAGCGGTTTCCCGCTGGAGCCGGCGATTCAGCTGCCGGATGATGTGCAGTCCTTCACCGTGGGCGAAGACGGCACAGTGAGTATCTCTGTGTTCGGTGACCCCGCCGCCCAACAGTTGGGCATTGTGCAGACGGCTAATTTTGTTAATCCGGCCGGTCTGCAGTCGATCGGTAATAACCTGTTTTTGGAAACGGCTGCCAGCGGTGCCCCTCAGGCCGGCAATCCAGGCCAGAACGGTTTGGGTACGGTGCTGCAGAATACGCTGGAGAACTCCAACGTAAGTGTCGTGGAGGAACTGGTCAATATGATCACGACCCAGCGCGCCTACGAGATGAACTCCAAAGTGATCTCGACTGCTGACCAGATGCTGCAATACGTCAGCCAGAATCTTTAAGAGGAATAGCCTGAGATGAAATCCATGCGGCTTGCTCTGGTTCTGCTTGTTATCGCTACGCTAGGGGCCTGCGTACAAATGCCCCCTGCGCCAAACGATCCGTCATATGCGCCTATCATGCCGCGCTCACCGGCTCCGCAGGAGCGTAACAACGGTGCTATCTATCAGTCTGGGTTCGAGGTCACTCTATACGATGACAACAAGGCCAGTCGGGTTGGCGACATTATTACCATCCTCCTTGAGGAGCGAACGGCAGCGCGCAAGAGCGCAGATAATGAAATAAGCAAAAACAGTTCAACGCAGATCGCTAATCCGACGCTGCTGGGCAATGTGGTTGGGGCCAAGGGCCTTAATCTGGGTATTGATATTGCGGGCAATCGTACCTTTGCAGGGGATTCCGAGGCGAACCAGACCAACAGTCTGAATGGTTCGATTACCGCAACGATTTTCGAGGTATTGCCCAACGGCGTCATGCGCATACGTGGTGAAAAATGGATAACTTTGAATAATGGCGATGAGCTGATCCGGATTTCCGGCCTGGTCCGCGCTGCAGATGTAGGTCCTGACAATACCGTGCCCTCTACCCGTATCGCCGATGCGCGCATTGCCTATTCCGGTACAGGCGCCTTCGCCAACGCTAGTCAACCGGGTTGGTTAAGTCAGTTCTTTCTTAGCCCCCTTTGGCCCTTTTAGGAGTGATCAGCATGCGTAGTATGCTGCTGTGCCTGTGTTTGATTCTTGCTGCGCCCCTGGCCCAGGCCGAACGTCTGAAGGATATTGCCAGCGTGGCTGGCGTGCGCACTAACCAGTTGATCGGATATGGCCTGGTGGTCGGTCTGGTTGGCTCCGGTGACCAGACCAGTCAGACGCCCTTCACGGTGCAGACCTTTAATAACATGCTAACCGAGTTCGGTATCACTGTGCCGCCTGGCACGCGGATCCAGACTAAAAACGTGGCCGCAGTGGCTATCCATGCAGAGTTACCGGCGTTTTCTCGGCCGGGGCAGACAATCGATATCACCGTGTCCTCCATCGGTAATGCCAAGAGCCTGCGCGGTGGCAGCTTGTTGATGACGCCGCTCAAGGGTATCGACGGCCAGGTGTATGCGATTGCCCAGGGTAACCTGGTAGTGGGTGGCTTTGGCGCCGAAGGTGCTGATGGCTCACGGATCACGGTTAACGTACCGAGCGTTGGCAGAATACCCGCCGGTGCAACGGTTGAGCGAGCAGTGACTAGCCCATTCGCCAGTGGCGAGCACCTTGTGTTCAACCTCAACCGTCCGGACTTCACTACCGCCAAGCGAGTCGTCGACCAGATCAATAGTACCTTTGGCCCTGGTGTTGCCCAGGCCCAGGATGCCGGCTCCATAACGGTCCGAGCCCCCCTGGATCCTAACCAGCGGGTTGACTATATGTCGATGGTTGAGAACCTGGAGGTACAGCAGGGCAATGCCTCGGCAAAGATCGTGATCAACTCGCGCACGGGCACCATTGTCATCGGCCAGGATGTCAGGGTACAACCGGCTGCGGTCACCCATGGAGGCCTCACGGTGACCATCAGCGAAAATATTCAGGTCAGCCAGCCTGGTGCCGCTTTTACTGCCGGGCAGACCGCGATCACGCCCAGTTCGCAGATTAATATAGAAGAAGGTGATAGCCGCATGTTCGTGTTTAATCCGGGCGTGTCTCTGGACGAAATAGTGCGTGCGGTTAATCAGGTGGGGGCAGCCCCAGGCGACCTGATGGCTATTCTTGAAGCCCTTAGACAAGCTGGCGCCTTGAACGCCGAGCTTGTGATTATCTGAGCGAGGACGCGACCATGAGCCCGAATGGCATCAGCTACACCGATCTCAACTCTATGAGCGAGCTGAAGGCAGGTTCCAAGGCCAATAGCCCGGAGAACATGGAACGCGTTGCCGAGCAGTTCGAATCCTTGTTCATGAATATGATGGTCAAGAGCATGCGTGATGCGAACCAGGCATTCGCCGAAGGCAATCCGCTAAATACACCTCAGACTCGTTTCTATCAGGACATGTACGACAATCAGATGTCGGTTCATCTGTCTGAAAAGCAAGGTCTTGGGCTGGCTGAGGTGATGATGCGTCAGTTGTCACCCGAGAAAGCGCCTTCGTCAACGGGTACCGCTCTGGAGCGTCCAGCGCTTAACACCGATCTGTCAGTAAGCGTTTCGTCTGATGTTGATACGGGTGGCAGGCTGGATCAGTCTGCACTCCTGGCTAAGCGTCGGCTGGGTTTTTCCCTGGGGCATGCTGGTATGCAGGCAGCGCTGATAGCTAACGCTTCCAGCGCGCCCGTTCCCATCTCAGCAGCAACAGTCGAGCCTGCCCAAGCATGGCAGCCATTGCGCGCTTTACAGGGTGTCGCCCGCAGTCAGTTAAGTACCGCTGAGGCTATTGCTCAGGCGACGCCTTCAGTTACACCTGTTTATGCCTCTGCGTCGGGCCCCGCCCGTTTTGCCAATTCAGCTGAATTTACGGAGGCAATGTTACCAATGGCTGAAAAGGCTGCAGCGCGACTGGGGGTCGATCCGCACTATCTGGTGGCCCAGGCTGCGCTTGAAACGGGCTGGGGCAAGTCAATTATCAAGCAGCCCGATGGCAGTAATAGCCACAATTTGTTTGGCATCAAGGCGCACGGAGGATGGCAGGGCGAGTCAGCCAACGTGGTAACGCATGAGTATCGTGACGGCGTCAAAGGTCAGGAGCGTGCCAGCTTTCGCAGCTATGCCTCATTCGAGCAAAGCTTTGATGATTATGTGAACTTCCTCGAAGGCAACGGCCGTTATACCCAAGCACTGGCCCGTACCGAAAACCCGGACACCTTCTTCCGAGAATTACAGCAGGCCGGCTACGCGACCGATCCGCAATATGCTCGCAAGGTATCGCAGATTGCCCGGCAATTGCTGAGCGATACTCAGGCACAGCAGGGCACTCAAGTCGCACAGGCGGATGCTCGCTATAGTGAAGGCAGGGCATAAGCATGGCAGACCTCTTTGGCATCGGACTCAGTGGACTTAAAGCCAGTCAGACCAATCTGGCGGTCACCGGGCAGAATATTACCAACGTCAACACGCCTGGTTTTAGCCGCCAAACCGCGGTACAGGAAGCTCGGAACCCGAGCTTTAGCGGTGCCGGCTATATCGGTAACGGCACTAACGTTGTCGATGTTAAGCGTATCTATAACGAATTTCTGACCAGCCAAGTCCGTACCAGTACAGCGATCAACTCCGAGGTTAATGCGTTCCAGACGCAGATGGAAGAACTTAACTCGCTGCTGTCTGGTGCAGCGACCGGTATCACTCCGGGTCTGGCGAATTTTTTCAATGCATTACAAACCTCCGTGGAAGATCCTGCGAGCTTGCCTGCCCGGCAATTATTCCTTTCCGAATCTGAAGGTTTGGCGTCACGCTTCAATACGGTTCAGAATCGATTGTCGACCCAGACCGAGTTCATCGGACAGCAGATGGGTACATTGACCGGTCAGGTCAGCCGCTTGGCTGAGTCGGTCGCTAAATATAATGACTCCATTAGTCTCGCTGTAGCTAATGGTGCGCAGCCTAACGATTTATTAGATGCTCGCGACGAGGTGGTTCGTCAACTCAGCGAACTCATCGGTGTCACTGTTGTGCCGCAGGATGGCAATAGCATTAATCTGTTTGTCGGGTCAGGTCAGCCATTGGTTGTAGGTAAGGTAGCATCAAGCCTCCAGGTCGTGCGCGGAACAACCGACCCGTCCAGGGCGGAAGTCCAGCTAGTCAGCGGCGGCTCTGCTCAAGGCATCACCAACCTGATCAGTGGTGGTCAGTTGGGAGGCTTGCTCCGCTATCGCCAGGATGTGCTGGATCAGGCGCTGAATTCTGTGGGTCGCCTGGCGCTGTCCATTGCTGGGGAGGTTAACAGTCAGCTAGGTCAGGGCTTGGATATCAACGGCCAGGCAGGTGGTCAGCTGTTCAAAGATATAAACAGTGCAGATCAGCTGGACCTGCGCAGCCAGGCCAGGCCAACCAACAGTGATCCGAACACCAAGCTGAATGTGTTTATCACGCAAACATCTGAGCTGAGCACTTCTGATTATGAAGTGCTTTTCAGCAGTCCTACTCAATATAGTATTCGCCGGGTTAGTGATAACCAGGTTACCGGCCCGCTGACGCTTAATACCGACCCGCTACCGCCAGGTGGACCACAGCCGTCAACGACCGTAGACGGCTTTGCGGTTACGTTGCCAGCGGGTGGCAGTGTCGCGGCGGGGGATCGCTTTCTGCTGACACCAACGCGTTATGGCTCCGGTGCTATGGAGTCGGTTATGCAACAGCCTGAGGAGTTGGGTTTTGCAGCGCCCGCGAGTGCCGATACTAGTCTTGCCAATCGAGGTACGGCGAAGATCACTCAGCCAACGCTGGTGGATGGGCCGCAGCCGATAGATCCGTCTGCAATGCAGACGTTCCTGCCGATTGAAATGCGCTACGATCAAGCCGCTGGCGTCCTGAATCTCACTCCCGCCGGAGGAACGCTAACTCCTTTATCGATTGCCATTAATCCTGGCCAAACCAATACGCTGGAGTGGGAGATAGACGGCTATAGCTTCAGTATGAAGATGACGGGAACGCCGCTTGATGGCGATACCTTTAACATCAAGTTCAACGAAGGCCGATCGGATAACCGCAATGCCCTCGCGCTATCCGATTTGCAGACCAAAGCTGTTTTGGGGCAGGCAGGCGGCCGTGCCGGTTTCTCTTTTGTTGACGGTTACGGCGATCTGGTTCAGCGTGTAGCTACTTTTACCGCTCAGGCGCGTTCGGACAGTGATTCCAGCAGTGCTGTGCTCAAGCAGGTCACCAATAATCGTGATTCGGTTTCAGCGGTTAACCTAGACGAGGAAGCGGCAAACTTGATCAAGTTCGAGCAGTATTACAATGCGTCGGCGCAGGTGCTGCAGGTAGCACGTTCGTTGTTTGATACTCTGATAAGCAGCATCCGCTGACAGGTGACAGGCCATGCGTATTTCGACTATCCAGGCATTCAATAACGGCAACCAAGGTATTCAGGATAATTATGCCAAGGTGATCCGGACTCAGGAGCAGGTCAGCTCTGGCAAGCGTCTTCTATCCCCTGCTGATGATCCGGTGGCATCTGTCCGTTTGCTGCAACTGGATCAGGAAGCCAATCGTTTGGGGCAGTTCAAATCCAACATGAGCGCGGCCACTAATAGCCTTAATCAGGAAGAAGCGACGCTCAATTCGGTCACCAATATTCTGCAGCGGGTTAGAGAGATTACCTTGCAGGCAGGTAATGGCGCGCTGGACTCATCGGATCGGCAAGCTCTGGCTCAGGAGCTGACCGAGAGAGAAGAGGAATTGTTTGGGTTGTTCAACAGTCGTAATGCTCGGGGCGAGTATCTGTTTGGTGGTTTTCAGAGCCAAACTCCGCCTTTTGTCCGCAATCCAGACGCTACTTATTCCTACGAAGGCGACCAAGGCCAGCGCTCGATACAGATTGCTGGCTCCAAGCAGCTGGCGATTAACGATAATGGCAAAGATCTATTCGTTGATGTGGGTAACGTCAATCGAGTGGTGACTGAAGCAAACGCCGTTAACACCGGCAATGCACGTGTGTCGTTAGGAGTGGTGGAAGACAAGAAAGCCTATGACACCCAGTTCTATCCGAATAATACGCTGAGTATTACGATAGGTGCGGGTGGCACGAGCTACGAAATTTATGGTGATGCAAATCCGGCTGTGTTGCTGGCGTCGGGAACGATTGAGCCGAATGACAACAAAAGCCAGCAGATACGGGTAGCTGGCGTGGTGGTCAATCTGGATGGTGACCTGAATGCGGCTGATGAATTCAGTATTACCCGTGGTGCGGCTTTACCGCCTGGCGATCCGAGAATTGCTGACTCCGGGGAAAAGCGCAGCATCCTGCAAAATGTCGCCTTCCTGCGCGCAACACTGGAAAACACGGGGAACTCCACCGAGGACAAACTGGTCCGTCGCGATAAGCTAGCAGTCAGTCTGGAGAACATCGATAATGCGATGAATAGCGTGCTTAGTGTGCAGACTAGCATTGGCGCTAGGCTTAATGTTATCGAATCGACCGGCGACGAAAATGCCGAGGTGTCTTTGATCAACACCAAGGTACAGGCAGAGTTGTCGGAACTCGACTACGCGGAGGCTTTAAGCCGCCTCAGTATGGAGTCGATCGTATTACAGGCCGCGCAACAGAGTTACGTCAAAATCAGCGGCTTGAGTCTGTTTAACTTCTTGCGCTGAGCGTTGACGGTGCAATTCAGAACCCCGGCGGTATTGCCGGCTTGCCACTCGCCAGTTTTAGGCCCACTTTCAGAATGGTGTCGTTGTCTACTGCGGCGACGACCCAGGTCTGGTCTTCCCATTCCAATTTATCCCCGACTACCGGATGGCCGCCAAAGCGTTTACCCAAAAAATCTGCGAGTTTCAGTTTGACGAGCTCCTCCGGCACGCTGAAACCATAGAACCGGCCTACCGCGCCCAGCTCGGCATCGCCCTCTAGAATGAAGTCACCAAAGAACCGCCGGCTTTCCAGGTAACTTGCGGCACGGGGCCTGCTGAAAAGCTTAGAGAGTGCGGGCAAATCCCGCGGTCGGCCGATGACGCACAACACGTCATTGAGAGCGAGTCGGGTACTCCCCCTAGGGTGTAAAAGTTGGCTGCCACGAAATACCGCGGCGATTCGAGAATCATCCGGCATGCTGAGCTCACGCAATGCCACGCCGACGCACCAGTTGGCATTTTCCAGTTGATAAATCATCACCTCATATTCGCCCTCGACCGCAACATCAAGACTGGTGCGCTGCAACGGCTCGGGTTGGGGTGGAATTTCCACTCTGCATAATTTGGCTGCCAGTGGCAGGGAAGAGCCTTGCAGCAGGAGTGAGACAAGCACTACCACGAAAGCAATATTAAACAGTAGTTGAGCCTGTTCGAGCCCTGCCAATAGCGGGAAGATTGCCAAAATAATCGGTACTGCACCGCGCAGGCCAACCCAGGCAATAAACAGCCGCTCGCGCCAGGGAAAGACAAAAGGCGCGAGACAAATCATGACTGCTAGAGGGCGTGCGACAAAGATCAGAAAGAGTGCAATAAGGATGGCTGGCCCAGCGATGGGCATCATTTCGCTGGGAGTGACCAGCAATCCCAGCATCAGGAACATGCCAATCTGACTCAGCCAAGCCATACCGTCCTGAACATGCAGGATGTTCTGCAAGTTGTGCACACGACGGTTGCCCAGGACCAGGCCAGTAAGGTAGATGGCCAGAAAACCACTGCCGCCGATGCTGTTGGCGAATGCAAAGACCAGGATCGCACCACTGGTAATGAGTAGCGGGTAGAGCCCTGTGGCAAGCTTGACCCGATTCACCAGACTGGCGAGCAATATGCCTCCAGCGAGACCGCACAGACCCCCGATACCAAACTGTTGCACGAATGCGAGCAGAAAGGACCAGCTGACATCCTGCTCGCCGGATGCCAGCATTTCCACTAGCGTAATGGTCAGGAAAATAGCCATGGGGTCGTTTGAGCCGGACTCGATCTCCAGCGTAGCGCCAACCCGCTGCTTCAGGTTCAGCCCTTTTCCTTGCAGCAGTGAGAACACAGCTGCGGCATCGGTGGAGCCAACAATGGCACCGAGCAACATTCCTTGTAGCCAGTGCAGGTCTAACAGCCAGGCTGTAAGCAGGCCGGTCAGGCTGGCGGTCAAAATGACCCCGAAGCTTGCCAGAGAAATGGCAGGCCACAGCCCAACCCTGAAGTTCTCGACCTTGGTACGCATGCCTCCATCCAGCAGTATGATTGCCAGTGCTAGGCTGCCAATCATGAATGCGGTATCCGTATTGTCGAAGCTGATACCGCCGAGCCCGTCCTCACCGGCAAGCATTCCGATGATCAGAAATATCAGGAGCAGCGGTATCCCCAACCGCGAAGACAATGAGCTGGCGAGTATGCTGGCACACAGCAGTAGCGCACCGATCAGGAAAAGTGTGTTGATGTAATCCATGCCGCAGGGCAGCCCATTCATGTATCGTGAGAACTCTCACTATATAGTCTGGCTCACTGTTATTGGTGAAAATTACAATGCTGGCAGTTGATTACGATAGATAGGAGATGAGGATGGATGCGGATTTTTGGCGTGAACGCTGGCAACTGGGACAGACTGGTTTCCATAAGTCGCGGGCCAACCCTTTGTTATTACGCTTTTGGGACGACTTGGCCCTATCGTCCGAGGAGAGTGTGCTGGTACCCCTGTGTGGCAAGAGCCTGGACATGATCTGGTTGCGCGAGCAGGGTCACCCGGTGCTCGGTGTCGAGCTTTCGCGTCTGGCGCTGGAAGAATTCATTGTCGAGCAGAGCCTGGAGTGCACTTGGCAGAGTCAGGGCGACTTTGCCGTAGCGCAGTGCGGTGCTCTGGCTTTGTATTGCGGTGATTATTTCAAGCTTGACGCAGAAAAACTGGCGAGTATTACAGCTGTCTACGATCGTGCGGCGCTCATTGCCTTGCCGCCGCCAATGCGCAAGCGCTATGTGGAGCATTTGCGAGCCTGCCTGCCGGGGGGCTGGCAGTTATTGTTGATTACCCTGGACTATCAACAACAGGAGCGGGCCGGACCTCCGTTCAGTGTACCCGACGCCGAGGTGAAGGCTCTTTTCGAGGGTTGCAAAATAGCAATGCTGCAGGAAGAAGAGGTGCTCGATCAGCACGCGGTATTCAAGCAAGAGGGCATGACGGAACTGGTCGAACGGGTCTACCTGATTTTGGCTGATTAACCCCTGTCAGGCTTTTATCGCGGCATCCGGAAGGCTGCCATAATCCGCGCAGATATCGTTCTGGAGTAGCCATGGCGGCCGCCCTTGCTTTATTGCTCAAGCTGTTGCCGCTCTACATAACCGTCGGGCTTGGCTGGCTGGCAGGGCGCTTCCTGAACGCCAGTGGTAGTCACATCGCTGGCATCATGTTGTATATCGTTACGCCTTCGGTTGTTTTATCCGGCGTGATGAGCGCACCTTTGTCCACTAGCGTTATCTTGCTTCCTTTTGTGGTATTCGGCTTTTGCACTCTGATCGGTTTGATGCACCTGGTTGTTGCCCGTGGGTGGTTGAACAATGCCAGCGCCAATCTTATTCCGCTATCGGTGGGGACCGGTAACACTGGCTATTTTGGTATTCCTGTTGCGCTATTGTTGTTTGGCGACCGTGGGCTGAGTATTTACATTGTCTGTTTGCTCGGCACGACCTTGTATGAAAATTCGATAGGGTTCTACCTCGCAGCCCGAGGGCGCTACGGTGTGCGTGACTGTTTGCTCAAGGTGGCGCGACTCCCGTCTATTTATGCGTTTTGCCTTGCCGTAGCGCTGAACCTGGCTGATGTTGCCATGCCAACTATTTTGATTCCGTTGTTTGACAATCTGCGAGGGGCTTACAGCATTCTTGGGATGATGATCATAGGTATGAGCATCCTGAGCTTTCGCGGCCTCGCGGGAGATCTGCGTTTTACCGCATTGGCTTTTTTCGGCAAATTTGTTTCATGGCCATTGCTGGCACTGGGGTTCTGGTGGGTCGATAGTCATTGGTTGGGGATATACGATCTGGCGGTTTACCAGGCGATTTTTCTCATTTCTATTACGCCTATTGCCGCTAACACGGTAGTCATAGCGACGCTGCTGGGTACTGAGCCGCGACAAGCTGCTGGCACTACCCTGCTCAGTACGGTATTCGCTTTGATTTACATACCGCTGATGGTTTCTTTCGTGCTGCTGTGATCAGTGCGGCAACCTGTCCTCATGCAATTTGCCTGATGAAAAAATAATCTGTCATGCAAAATGCAATGAATGCGCTATTTTATAATATATAACCATTTGATATATATAGTAAAATATATATTTTTTGACTGGCACGCACCCTGCATTATTGATTGGTAGATGTACAATTCGATCAGCAGAGGCAGAGCTCACAGCTCTGATCACTACAGGGAGAACGTTCACAATGAAAGGTCGCGATATTGCCTTATTTTTTAGTATTCAGGGGGTTTTATTAGGCGCTGCATTTGTGCTTTCCTCAGGACAAAATGGCCTGCAAGACCGGACTACACAAGTTACTAAGCCAGCGCATGTCCAAAGATGGATCCCATCAAATCCAGTGCCTGCGCAGCCGATTGCTAGGCAGATGACCATGCAGGTCCCAGAGTCATTCCAACAGGTTGGTCGGGATAGCTCTTCCGCTGATCAGCAAGGACTATCCAGTCACCAACAGCGCTGGGTTTTTTGAGGGACCTGCCTGCTTAGTAGCGCGAAATCTCCTGTTTCTTAGCGGTGCCCAATTTGTCTCGGTTACTTTCTCAATAACGTGAGTGCTTCAACCCTGTCTATCTTCTCGAATGGACAGGTGTCAGCGAACACGATCCCCACCTCAGCTTTTTCCCGCGCTTTTTGTGCATAACACAACAACGTGTTGTATTTTTTCCTAATGCTCACAACGTTATGGCCGATATGACATGTAGCTCGTCAGGAATCCTTCTTTTTTGACGTGATCTTTAACAGCAATACGGCTGTTGGCCATTCGCAAGCTACGTGGAAAACCAGAATGAATACATTCTTACGTAATATGGGGTTTCGCTGGAAACTGACTTTACCCATGCTGATTCTTGCCGGCATCTTTTTTTTGTTGGGCGCAGTTTCTTATATAGGAATATCGGATCTTTCATCGCGAATGGAGCGTCTCTCTTCTGGCCTGTTACTGCAGGCAACCAATTTTCTTGAGGCCGACCGGGACATGTATCAGGCGCTGCTGGCTGAACGTGCGTTGGTTCAGGGTGCTTCGAGGGAGGAGCGTGCCGCATTAGCGTCTGAACATGCCAACAACATGCAGCAGGCGTTAGATCGAGTTAATGTCTCGGCCGGCTTGGCGGTGTCATCAGAAAGCCGCGCACTAGGCGAAAAGTTCGCTCTGGCATTTACAGCATGGAAGCAGGTAAGCACGGAGGTTGTCCGGCTCGCTCAAAGTGAGGCGTTTCAAGATAAGGGTCAGGCTAATCAGCTTAGCTTCGGGCAGTCAGCGGAGCTTTTTGGTCGGGCACGTGATCTGATCGACCAGATGACACAGGTTGTTGATGCTGAGGCCGCTGCTGAACTGCAAGCGGCTAACAGCGCTTCAGCTTCGAATGCACAGACGCTTTTTATAGTGGCTATCGCAGGTCTAATTGTGTGTGCTCTGACAATCTTTATTTTGCCGGGTATGATCATCCGCCCAATAGACGATATTCTGGCGCGAATTCGTGATATCGCCGGAGGCGGAGGCGATCTCACTAAGCGTGTAGTTGTGAATTCGGCAGACGAAGTGGGGCAGCTGGGCCAGAGCTTTAATGCGTTTCTCGACCAGCTGCAACTGTTGATCCGCGAAGTGGCAGAGTCGACCCTGCTGGTGGCTTCGGCATCCGAGCAGATGAGTGCCATAGCAGCCAACCAGGATCAGCTCGTCATGGATCAGCACCTGGCCATTGATCAGGTGAGCACTGCCGCAACCGAGATGACTGCAGCTATTCATGAAGTGGCGGACAATGCCCATAGTACCGCCGATGCGGCGCGACAGGCGGACCAGCAGGGCCACGCAACGTCCGAGGTGGTGGGACAGACCATGAACGCCTTGCGACGACTGGCTGGGGATGTAGCCGAGGCTGCGGGCGTCATCAATCGTCTGGAGCAGGATAGCGACAAGATCGGAGGCGTGCTCAGCGTCATTCAAGCGATTGCCGAGCAAACCAATTTGCTGGCACTTAACGCAGCAATCGAAGCAGCACGCGCAGGCGAGCAGGGTAGAGGCTTTGCCGTAGTGGCTGATGAAGTTAGAACGCTGGCTGCACGGACGCAGGATTCGACCCGCGACATCCAAGAGATGATCCAGAGCCTGCAAACAGGCAGTGGCCAGGCTGTGAGTGTTATGCAGCGTGGCGCAGCGTTAGCCGCTGAAAGTGTCGATCAGGCTGAAGGCGCAGAAAAGTCGCTCAGAGATACGGCACAATCGGTTGTGCGTATCAATGATATGGCGGCGCAAATCGCCTCGGCGTGCGAGGAACAGACGCAAACCACTGAAGAGATTGCGCGTAATATCAGCGGTATCCGTGATCTCTCTGATCAGGCAGCACAGAACTCAGCAGAAAGCCGTCAGGCCAGTGAATCCATGGCCAGGCTCGCAGCCGGGTTACAGCAGCAGGTAGGGCGTTTCAAGACTTGACCAAGAGGTTATGGAAGCACTCCAACAATGGGTTGTAAGTTCGCACCAAGCCGTTACAATAGCGCGGCCTGTCCAGTACAGGTTTGTTATGGTGGCCCCGCCGGTCCCCTCGCAATGATTCGCCGTTAACCTGGTCAGGCCCGGAAGGGAGCAGCCACAGCGGCTATATCGTGTGCCGGGGTGTGGCTGGTGGGGCTGCCACCCATCATGACCTTCCGTCATCAGATCCTTTTTGCTGTCCCGTGCATCTCGCAAAGTCAGCCCGCTTTGGTTACAGTATCGGCTTGTCTTTCAGACCCTATCGGACAGCAGACATCCAATGAGTTATCAGGTACTTGCCCGCAAATGGCGTCCTCGACTGTTCCGTGAAATGGTCGGCCAGACCCATGTGCTTCAGGCTCTGATCAATGCGCTTGATCATGATCGCCTCCATCATGCCTATCTGTTTACCGGCACCCGTGGTGTCGGCAAGACGTCGATCGCGCGTATTCTGGCCAAGTGCCTTAACTGTGAAACCGGCGTGAGCTCCGAACCCTGTGGTACGTGTTCGGCCTGCCGCGAGATCGATGAGGGCCGTTTTGTTGATCTCATTGAGGTCGATGCGGCTAGCCGTACCAAGGTAGAAGACACCCGCGAGCTGCTGGACAATGTTCAATACGCGCCATCACGAGGCCGCTACAAGGTCTACCTGATCGATGAAGTCCACATGCTTTCCAGTCACAGCTTTAATGCGCTACTGAAAACCCTGGAAGAGCCACCCGAACACGTCAAATTTCTGCTGGCCACAACGGACCCGCAGAAACTGCCGGTGACCATTCTCTCCCGTTGTCTGCAATTTTCGCTGAAGAACATGCTGCCGGAAAAGATAGTCGATCATTTGCGGCACGTATTGGGCGAAGAGATGATTCGGTTCGACGAGGAATCCCTGTGGCTACTGGGTCGAGCAGCCGATGGCTCGATGCGCGATGCGCTAAGCCTTACAGATCAGGCGATTGCTTTCGGTAACGGTGCGCTGCAGGTGGCCGAGGTACGCAGCATGCTCGGCACCATCGATCATGGGCAGGTATTCGGACTGTTGGAGGCGCTAGCGGCGAATGATGCTCAGGCAATGCTCGCCGCCGTGGCTGAGTTGGCCGAGCAGGGTGCGGATTTTACCGGCGTACTGGGTGAACTATTATCGGTGCTGCAACGGGTTGCCATTGCTCAGGTTTTGCCACGGGGCGTCGACAACAGTCTCGGCGATCAGGAACAGGTGCTCGGGCTTGCGGGTAGAGTCAGCGCTGAAGACGTACAGCTTTTTTACCAGATGGGTCTTCATGGTCGCCGCGATCTGCCGTTGGCGCCGGAGCCGCGTGGTGGTTTTGAAATGGCCATGTTGCGTATGTTGGCGTTTCGCCCCGGCACTTTGGAACAGGACGCTGTCACTGGCTCCCCGGGAATGGCGCCGGGAAAGCAGACAGGGCTCAGCCAGGCCAAGGCTGAATCCGAATCGGCCGGGCCAGCAGCAACCGCCCAAGCGGCGCCTGCGGTGGTATTGCCGGTAATCAGCGAGCCTGTGCAGCCTTCTGAGCAGCCATCAATACCAGAGTCCGAGTCGGTGAGTGCGCCTGTTTGCTCTATGTCGGATAATGTTACGAATAGCGAGCAGCGGTCACTCACCGTTGGCCAGCCCCTGAAGGCAACCACTCCGGTAAAGCCGCCACAGAATGAGCCGCCTACTGAATGGCTGCAGGCAATACCTGCTGATCCATTAGAAGACGAAAGGGATGCGGAAGACGACGAAGGCTTTGATGTTGAGCATTATTCTGGCGACTGGCAGTCAGCGGACGCCGTGGCAGCGGCGACCTCACCTCCGGACGCTGGTCCTGGGGACGAGACGTCTGCGACCCCCTTAGATATACCAGCAGCAACTGGTCTGGCGGCTGAGTGGCTGGACACATTCCTGCGGTTGAAACTAAGTGGTCTGACCCAGAGTATCGCTGCCCATTGCCAGCTAGTTGGCTGCTCCGGCGATACTTGGACGCTGCATCTTGATCCGGGGCATAGTGCCTTGTACAACGATAATCATCGGTTGCGTCTGCAGCAGGCGTTGATCGAGCATATTGGCTCTCCTGTTGATCTGGAGGTGCTGATAGCCTCTCCTGACCAGGAAACCCCGGCCATTGCGGCGGCGCTCCGCAAGCACAAGCGTCAGCAGGAGGCCGAGGCAAGCATTCAGCAGGATCCGCTGGTACTGGGTCTGATGCGCGACTTTGCTGCGCAGATTTGCGAAGGTACTATCCGTCCAATTGACACAACGACCCATTGAGCGAGGATAGCAGCATGATGAAAGGTGGAATGGCCGGGCTGATGAAGCAGGCGCAAGATATGCAGGAAAAAATGGCGAAGATGCAGGAAGAACTGGCTCAAGCCGAAGTAACCGGACAATCGGGCGCAGGTCTGGTATCCGTGGTGATGAATGGTCGGCATGACGTCAAGCGGGTTAGCTTTGACGACAGTCTTATGACTGAAGAAAAGGAAATACTCGAAGATCTTGTTGCGGCTGCCTTTAACGATGCGGTACGCAAGCTGGAGAAGAGCAGTCAGGAGAAAATGGCCGGTATGACTGCGGGTATGAACCTCCCTGACGGCTTCAAGATGCCGTTTTAAAGTTAATGATCAATATTATGCAGGCTTTGCCATGAGCTTCAGTCCACTCATTCGTCATCTGATCGATGCGTTGCGCGGTTTGCCCGGGGTGGGCCCGAAGACAGCGCAACGTATGGCGTTGCACCTGCTTGAGCGGGATCGTGATGGTGCTCGACATCTTGCTGGAGCGCTTGCAACCGCTATGGATGGCGTGGGTTATTGCAGTCGTTGCCGTACCCTCAGCGAAAATGATGTCTGTGCCATCTGTATCGATCCGCGTCGGGATGCTAGCTTGCTCTGCGTATTGCAGAGCCCCGCCGATGTGTGGGCGGTCGAGCAGGCTGGCGGATTTAGCGGCCGTTATTTTGTGCTAAAAGGGCAGCTATCGCCAATTGACGGCATGGGGCCAGATGAAATTGGTATCCCCGCCCTGCTTGAAGCGGTCGAGCGTAGCGAGGTTGCGGAAGTCATACTAGCTACCAATCCGACTGTAGAGGGTGAAGCGACCGCGCACTATATCGCTAGTATGCTCAAGTCTCGCGGGATCAAGGTCTCGCGGATCGCCCATGGTGTTCCCCTGGGGGGAGAGCTGGAGCATATTGATGGTGGTACGCTCGCCCATGCTCTAGCTGGGCGCACTCCCATCATCTAGGCTGGTGTCCTGACGAGACTCGCATTTATTCCACAGGAGCGTTCTGTTTTTCGAGTTCTTCCACAATTCGATCATAGGCTTCACAGGGATCATGTGCATCCGTGGTGGGATTGCGTAGTTGCAGCGCAACCAGTTGCTCGTACAGCTCGTTTGCCTTGACTGGATCACCGTCAGCGATACGGTGAACTGTTTCGGCGACTTCTTCGGCTTTTGCTACGGCATCGTCAGCGGTACAAGCGGCTGAGGCCGGGAGGGTGAACAGGCCGAGTAAGCCGGCCGTTATCAAACTGGATAATCTTCTAGATAGTGTTTTCATGACGGGCCTCAATGGCTACATTAATTGCAGATCTATCTTAACGGCATTCATTGGAGCATCCAACCAGGTGCGTCAATCAGTCTCTGCTGGTAAGGAAGGATTGACTGACTAGGTTTTGTGCAAGAATCGAAATCGATTTTTGGTTGCTATCGGGACGTTCTCAGTATACATCTGATGGTAGCCAATTTGTCGTCGACTCCGTGAGTTTAGCCATGCACCGCCCTTGTAGTGTCTTGATTATCTTCTTTTTAATCCTGTTTCCGCCTGCCAGCTTTGCCGAGGCACTGATAGTCGGATTTGGCACCCACAAACCTCCTTACGTATATGAAGGTGAGAACAAGGGACTTGAGTACGAGCTGGTTGAAGCTGCTCTGGCGGATGCAGGAATTGAAATAAATGCCTATTACGCTCCATTAGAGCGCTTGCACCGAATGCTCGCGAACAAAGAACTCGATGCAATGGCCACAACCAACGAGACCAGTGGAGTTATTGCGCATTACTCGCAGGTCTATATCGAGTATCACAACGTGGCGGTGAGCCTGCAGCGCAATCATATTCGCCTGGAGACTATTGATGACCTGCAGGGTCACTCCATCAGCGCCTTTCAGCGCGCCCGTTACCTGTTGGGCCCGCGCTTTTTTGCGATGACTGAGGCGAATGCCCGTTATCGTGAAGAGGCGCGACAGATCACCCGGAATTTGCTGCTGTATGCGGGACGAGTCGACGTGATGATCGGCGATCGACGTATCATTCGTGGATTTAATGGGGACATAGCTGATCGGGTCGATGTCAGACAACCCGTTACCGAGCACACTCTGTTTCCACCGACCGGCTATCGCATGGGTTTTACCAATCGCTCCGTGCGCGACCGTTTTGACCAGGGGCTGTCTGCGATCCATGCGGACGGGAGCTATCACGCTATTACCCAGCGTTATGAGCAGTTCTAGTCGCTGCCTGACTGAATAGACCGCATCTCTGGCCTATCAGGCGCTGCCCGGGGCCAGTGCATCGGTTAATCTGGGAAAGTATCAATATAAAAATAAAGCCTTCGCCATACCGGCGCACGAATAATCGGAGTTTTCGCATGATTTTCTCGCGTACTCTTGCCGCCACTCTGGCGGTACTTCTGACACATCATACACAGGCTCAGGAAATGCCCTCACCCGATACTGCTCGTCTTGACCAATTGCGGTTAATGGAAGGTTTTCCGGCCCCGGCAGACAAGCAGGTAACCGCAGACAACTTTCTGGTGCAGTTCCCCAATCTGCGTTGGGCATTCCACCATATGCGCGAGTTGCTGCCCACGCGCAATATCCGCCGGGGGCCAGAGGCACCCACAGGGTTGCCGGTCGGGGAAGATCTGCGCGAGAAGATCAACGCATTGAGTTTCACAGGTCCGCAAGGCGATTCCCTTACATTCGGTCAATACCTCACCTCTACCTTCGCCGATGCCACGCTGATAATGAAAGATGGCAAAGTAGTCTATGAGGCTTACCACGAGGGAATGCCGGCTGAGAATCCCCACATGCTCTGGTCGGTCACTAAATCCTTTGGCGGCCTGATCGCTACGCAACTGCTGGAGGAGGGTACTCTCAAAGCTGATGCGCTGATAACTGACTATGTGCCAGAGCTTCACGGCAGCGGGTGGAGTGGCGCAACGGTTCAGCAACTGCTGAACATGACGGCCGATATCGATTACAGCGAGGTATATGCCGATCAGGAATCGGATGTCGTCAAATACGCCATGTCAGCCGGTATGCTACCCAGGCCTGAAGACTTTGCCGGAGAGCGTGACCTTTACAGCTATTTGCCGACTATTGGTTCTGACGGGGCCCATGGTGAGCGCTTTATCTATCGTACCGTGCACACTGAAGTACTGGGTTGGGTGTTACGCCGCGCTACCGGAAAGCATGTGGCTGAGCTGATCAGCGAGCGCCTCTGGAGCAAGTTGGGTGCCGAGCAGGATGCTTATCTATTGTTGGACAGCAAAGGTACCGAGTGGGCGGGCGCCGGCTTGAACGCCAGCCTGCGTGATCTTGGTCGTTTTGGCGAGATGATGCGACTGGAAGGTCGATTCAACGGCCAGCAGATCGTTAACAGCTCAGTCATAGCCCGCATTCGTGAGGGCGGTGATCGGGAAGCATTCAAAGCAGCCGGCCGTGATTTTCAAGCGGGCTATTCCTACCGCAATCAATGGTGGATCAGCCACAACGACGATGGTGCCTACGAGGCGCTCGGCGTGCACGGCCAGATGATTCATGTTAATCCGGCAGCGGGACTGGTGGTCGTGCGTCTTTCCTCTCATCCGATGGCTACCTCGGCGGCCACGTTTCCCACAACCCGACCTGCTCTGGTCGCATTGGCCAATATGTTGCGCTAGGGCAAGTACTATTTGAACATGTCTGCCGGCACGTCTCGCCGGTGGGCTAGGCTGGTATCCCCTGTGTCGGGATGATAGACAATCAAAACCTCATCTTTCTCGATTTGTTTACGTAATCGCGCTACCCGTTGTTCAAGAGTTGCTTCGTATCCGTTGTCGGTGCCGTCACGTGTGACAAAGTCCTCCAAAAGACGTTCCAGTGTATGAGGGTCCAGCAGGGTATGGGGTATCAGCATGTTGTCTACTTCCCGGATGACAGTGGCACTAATGATACACTGCGCGGCCGTTCATCAGCGCTTGATCCGATATGATTACCGATCCGTTGTTTTATCTGTGCGCCATACCCGCGGTACTTCTTTACGGCATTGCCAAGGGCGGATTTGGCGGCAATATTGCCATTTTGTCTGTGCCGCTGATGGCCCTTGTGATGTCGCCGCAGCAGGCTGCAGCCATCCTGTTGCCGATCCTGATCGCGATGGATCTCATGGCTTTACGTACTTTTCGCGGCCGCTGGGACAGGTCGAATCTTCGCATCATCCTGCCCGCATCCCTGATCGGGGTTCTGTTGGGTGGGCTGATGTTTCGCGTTCTGGAAGAGGCGCACATCCAGCTGATGATTGGTGCCATTGCATTGATTTTCACGCTAAACATCTGGTTGCGCCGCGGCGATCCGCCACCCCGGGAAGCGAGCAGGTTACGAGGAAGTTTTTGGGGCATGGTGGCTGGCTTTACCAGCTTTGGTATTCACGCAGGTGGACCGCCTATCAACGTATACCTTCTACCGCAAAAGCTGGATAAAACGCTGTTGATGGGCACGATCGCGGTGTTTTTTGCGGTGGTGAATCTGGCAAAGTTACCGGCCTATATCTATCTCGGTCAATTCGACAAGACTAACCTGCTGACCGCGCTGGTGTTACTGCCGCTAGCCCCAATCGGCGTCCGTATGGGATTTTGGCTGTTGCAACGCAGCACTGAGAAGCTGATCTACCAGTTGTGCTATGTATTTCTATTTTTGACCGGTGGCCGATTGTTTTACCAGGGTGCTACGGGTTTATATCCGGGCTGAGCAGACGGTCGATGACCGTGTACAAGGCTTGCGCCTCCAGCGGTTTGGCTAAATAATCATCCATGCCCGCCTCGGCTCCGGCCTCCCGATGTATATCTAACACGTGAGCTGTCAGTGCAACGATGGTAACGGCTGGTAGTTGAGTGCTGCGTTCATACGCACGAATCTGGCGGGTGGCTTCAAATCCGTCCATGTGTGGCATCTCCCCATCCATCAGAACCAGTTGAAAACGCTGGGCGTCGGCCTGGTACAGATGCACGGCCTCGGCTCCGTCATTTGCCAGCACAACAGTACAATTATATCGTTCCAGCAAACCACGCACGACCATCTGGTTGACAGGATTGTCTTCAGCGACCAATACGGTTATCCGATCGACTTTGGCTTGGTGGCGGCGAGCGGCGGGCTGCGGCTCGTCTGCTTGGACCGCGTGGGAGGATCTGGTGAGTGTATCCAGTGCCTCTCTCAGGCGATTAGGTGTGACTGGCGATCGGCAAGTCAAAACGACGCTGTCATTGATGGCGCTTTGATTGTCTGGTGTTTCCACAGAGCTCAGCAATAGCGACGGTTGGCGGCGCTCTGCCAAGAGGGTTTCAAGGCGCGAGAGGTCGGTTGTATTCATTCCAGCGGTCGAGACTACCAGCAGACAGTCATCGGCTGGTTTCGCAAGATACTCATTTGCCAGAAGAGTCTGCACACTGAATCCCAGTCGTATCAACATTACGCCATAGCAGTCCAGCGCGGCCTGATCGCTGCCTATCAGCATGGCGAAGCCGGACAGGGGCACCCGATTTTGATTGCTCGTTGAGCTCTCGGCAGTACCCAAGGAGAGCTCAAAGGAAAATGTCGAGCCTTCGTCCAAGGTGCTGTTGATGTCAATTCGGCTGCCCATAAGGGCGGCTAGTTCCTGGCTAATAGCCAGCCCAAGACCGCTACCGCCATAGCGACGCGTGGTGCTGCTATCGGCTTGGGTGAACGAGTCGAATAGCTCGTTCTGGGTCTCTGGACCTATCCCTATACCTGTGTCTATGACCTGAAATTGCAGTGAACAGTATCCTTGAGTCTGGTTGTTATCACGCCGGCTTACCTGCAGTGTAACGTGACCACGACTGGTGAATTTCAAACCATTACCAAGCAGGTTGAGTAGTATTTGATTGAGCCGGGTGGGGTCTCCTATCACTTTGCGTGGTACTTGCGGGTCTATACAGCAGTAGAGCTCCAGCTGCTTGGCAACGGCTTGCGCAGTAAACAGGCTGCACGTACTTGAAAGGAGCTCTTCGAGATCAAACTCGATTTGTTCGAGCTGCACATGTCCGGACTCGATACGGGCATAATCCAGAACAGCATTAATGACTGACATCAAGGTGTTACCTGAGTTGTTGATTGTATCTACATAGAACTGCTGGGTTCGGTTTAGCGGGGTATGGTGCAGCAGGTGGAGCATCCCGAGCACACCGTTGAGTGGTGTGCGTATCTCGTGGCTCATCTTTGCCAGAAAGCGTCCTTTGGCACGCGCTTCCAGGCGGGCTTGCCGGGTTTGCTCATCAGCCTTGAAACGGGCTTCCTTGAGGGTTCTGATTCGGTCAGCCAGGCCCAGAGAAAGGATAAAAAGCTCCAGGCAGATGCCCAGTTTGACCCAGTCGGTGCCATAGGAAACAGCTAGTTCGTAACCCAGGGAGCCGGCTGTTGACAGCATCAGGGAACTGAGCAAAACGCTCCATGCCAGAGTGTAATACAAGCCGTAGCGAAAGCCCTGACGCCAGACGTAAATGCCGGTTGCCAGTAGAATAGCGGAGGTGCTCAGCACGAACAAACTGGCTAGGAGGTTATAGGCTGTTAAACCGATTAGGGGAAAACTCAGCAGCGTGATGGTCACCAAAATGATCACGCTCAGCAGCAGTCGATCGATTCGGTGAAAATGCGCGGCGGTGTGCAGGAAGTGTCTGCTGAACTGAGTAGCGACAATACAGTGCAAAAACATCAGGCTGTAGATTGAGACCGACTGGATGCCGATGCTCATTGGCAGCCATTTCCATAGCAAGCCATCGAAGGCCGCCATGAACAGAAGCATGTTCAGAGTGTATATCAGGTACCAGAAATAGCTGGTTTCGCGTAGCGATGCGAACAGGAACAAGTTGTAGGCGAACAGACCAAGTAAAACGCCATAGAACACACCATGGGCCAGTGAACCTATTTCCAGTTGTGCGGCTGCGGCCGGCCAGGTCGCGAAGTACAGCGGGACGAAAACGGTGCTACTGGATTCAATACGTAAGTAAATCCGGTTGATGCCGGGGGGCAAAGAAATAGTCAGCCAGGGGTTGCGTACCTGCAAAGGTCGTTCTTCAAGCAGCAGATGATCGCCGCTTTTCTGGTTGTGCATTCTGCGTTGCGGGTCGATATGGAAGAGCTCAACGCGGTCCAGGATCGGGTAGTTGATCTCCAAAACGCCGTCGAGCGCTTGCTCTGTGCGGTTGTCCAACAGAACCGTCAGCCACCAAGCTGATGTGTTCTTGCCCTTGTTGATATGAGTGCCTGTAACGGGTTGCCAGGGCAGGTTTGCATCGCCACCCAGTTGGCTGACAACGTATTGCTGCTGTGGGTCTTCGAGCACCAGAGCGTGTCTGGCAAGGTTGAGGCGAACGTTTGCCTTGTCGAGCACGACAATAGCACCCGGCGCGTTTGGTTTTCCGTGCACTGCATTGTCTAGCGCGCTGACCTGTGCCGGCAACAGCAGCAGGGACATACAACAAATAAGCAGCCACCGTAACGCAAACATTGGATGCATACCTTGGGACGCCGCCGGTTCTTCGGTTTGTTCTATCGACGGGCTTTATTGGATGCTAGCACAGCAATGGCAGAAACGTGTACAGGCTGCCAGTGGCGCAGGTCGGGGGAGAAAAGCTCAGGACTAGGCTCAGGTACCACGGATCAACTGGCGGAGTAAAAAGCGGTTTGGATGGACTGCTTTCATTAGGTCAGAGGGTAATGGCATCGGTTCATTCTCGAGTAGGGCCGCAATAATCTCACCACTGAGCGGACAGCTGATCAGTCCCCGTGAACCATGTGCCGCATTGATGTAAAGACCTGTATGCCAGGTTGACGGTGTATCGGGTCTTTTCGATGCGTCCTTCGCAAGCGCAGCATAATCCTCACGGAATTGTTCGGCTTGAACGACCGGTCCAATAAGGGGTAAATAGTCAGGTGTAGTACAGCGCAGGGCAGCTCGCGCCCGGAGAATCGCTGGATCCAGCTGACCATCACCGGCCAGAGCCTCTTCAAATTCAGGTGAGAGGCTGGAGAGTAACGCCAGGTTACTGGCATTCTCTTCCACACTGGGTTCGGTATCAGAACGGTCAAAGCGAAAGCTGGCGCCAAGGAAGTGCTCCTCACCGCGCGCCGGCGATACGTACCCATCGCCACACAGTACGCTGCGTAAAGCTTGGCTTTGAGCATTTGCGCGCAGGCGGGTTATCTGGCCGCGTATGGTCTTCAGGGGCAGGTGGGCGGTCTGCGTAAAACGCTGACTGTCTCCTGCGCTGCAAATAATCGCGACAGCAGCGTCAGCGATTGTCTGACCTTGTTCATCGATGGCATGCCAGCGCGCATCACGCTGTTGTAGCGTCAATGCTTCCTGACAGGTTGACAGTGTGATGCCAGCCCTTAGCAGTAGAGCTCTACAGAAAGCGGGTGGGTTGACCCAGCCCCCCTCAGGGAAGAACAGGCCGCCGTTAGCAACCTTCACACCGGCAATCCGACTTGCCTCTTCACTGTTTACGCCATGCAGAAAGTTTGCTGGATACCCCTGTGTCGCCAGGGCCTGCAAGCGGGCTTGTTCTTTGGCATTACCGCTGAGTTGCAGCACCCCACAGGCTGCCCAGCCATCACCGTCCTGCGCAAGGAGCTGGTGCAGAATACGCAGACTGTAAGCGTAGCTGGTTTGGACAAAACGCGAGAGGGGTGTCTGGTGGGGCGACAGTTTGCAGTAGAGAATGCCTTGAGGGTTGCCTGATGCCTCCCGCGCTTCACCGGCATGGCGCTCTATAACGGTTACCGCCCAGCCCCGTTGTGCCAGGGCAAACGCTGTACTGCAGCCGGCTAGTCCCGCGCCAATGATCAGCGCCCGGCGCTCACGGAAGAGCTCCGGCGGTCGATTAAACCACGGAGGAGTCCAGTCACGTGCGGCCAGGATATCGATTCGGCCGGTGAGCAACTCACGTTTGCCGTCATGTGCTTTTACAGTTTCCAGCTTGAATCCAGCATCGTTCAAGCCTTGGCGTACGTCTTCTGCGCTGGTGTACGTGGCGATAGTGGTGCCAGGCCGAGCCAACCGGGCCATCTGCCGGTAGAGTGCGGATTGCCACATGTCAGGGTTTTTTGCCGGGGCAAAACCATCCAGAAACCAGGCATCAACTTTGGCATCGAGGTATGGCAATAATTCAAGTGCATCGCCAATCATCAACGTCAGCGTGACCCGGCCGTTGGCAAGGACGAAGTGTTGCCAGCCGGGTGCAGGCGAGGTGTATTGCTCGAGTAGTTGCGTGGACCATGGCGTCAATTCGGGCCATAACCCATGGGCGCGTTGCAGATCAGTAGCGCTGAGGGGGGATATTTCGACACTGACGAAGTGCAGTCGGGCGTCAGCTGGCGCCATACGGTCCCAGAGTTGCCACGTGCAGAGAAAATTCAAGCCCATACCAAAACCCGTTTCCGCGATGCAGAACCTGTCGCCCGCGAGCAAGCTCTGCCATCGTTGCTCTAGCTGGTTGTGCCGCAGAAAAACGTCCCTGCTTTCGTCCATGCCGTCATCGCGAGAATAATAGATATCGCCGAAATGCTCCGAGACAAGTCGTCCGTCTTCGGTCCAGTTCAGCTGGGCAAGGGGATGAGGCAAGTTCACGTGAGCTCCAATGACCCAGGGATGTATGCGTCATTGTACTGCTAAGCAGCTGGAGAAGAGCGTAAAACCACCCTGTCAGGCAGCGCCACCCCAGTTGATGTTGGGCAGGATCAGCAGCAGCCAGGTGGCTGCGAATACCAGGCCGACTGATGAAAACCGTGTTCTGATCGGCTTTTTCATGGCAAGCGCCTTCTTGGTTCGTTTATTTTTGTTATGCGCAGTGGTGAGCATCGCAATGCGCTATCGCGGCGCCACTTAATGTCTGCAGCGCCATTGTGACTTGATGATAGATGCTCTGGCAATGCTGCATTAGACCAATTGGCTACATGCATTACAGGGCAAGTCGCGAACGGCTATGGTTATGAAATTAAACTGACATCTTTTTCGGGTATGAGCGGGTTGCGAGGCCCACGAGCTCAACGGCGCAAGCTTTGGTCAGCGCGATTGAGCGTTTTGGTCATTGTTCCGATACCCCTGAAAGGTAGGGTATGAATATGGCCCTATTGGAGAGACCTGATGACTGAGGCGATGATTTTTGATGCGGTGCGCACGCCCCGTGGCAAGGGACGTAAGGACGGGTCGCTGTATAGCGTCAAGCCCGTTAATTTAATGGCCGGATTGCTGCGCACCTTACAGCAGCGCAACGATCTGGATACCAGTCAGGTGGATGATATTGTCCTGGGCTGTGTCACGCCGGTGGGTGATCAGGGCGCCGATATTGCCAAGACCGCCGCGCTGGCGGCGGACTGGGACGATTGCGTAGCGGGTGTGCAGATCAATCGCTTCTGTGCATCAGGTCTTGAGGCAGTGAACCTGTGCGCCATGAAGGTTCGCTCAGGATTTGAAGATCTGGTCGTGGCAGGCGGGGTGGAGTCCATGTCGCGGGTGCCGATGGGCTCCGATGGGGGTGCCTGGGCGATGGATCCCGAGATCAATATGCATACCCGCTTCGTGCCCCAGGGCATCGGCGCAGATCTGATTGCCACACTGGAAGGCTTCAGCCGTGAGGATGTCGATGCCTTTGCCTTGCGCTCGCAGCAAAAAGCCGCCCGTGCCCGAGCCGAGCACGCTTTTGCGCGAACGCTGGTACCTGTTACTGATCAGAACGGCATTATGTTACTGGACAACGACGAGTTTATCCGCCCTGACAGCACACTGGCCGGCTTGGGTGCCCTGAAACCGAGCTTTGAGGCGATGGGTCAGATGGGTTTCGATGCCTCGGCTCTACAGCGTTATCCGCAGGTCGAACGTATTCATCACGTGCATACGCCGGGCAACAGCTCGGGCATCGTCGATGGTGCGGTTGCTATGCTGATTGGCTCCCAAGCAAAGGGTGAGGCATTGGGTCTTACTGCGCGAGGGCGCATCGTAGCGACTGCGGTGACCAGTACCGATCCGACCATCATGCTTACGGGTCCGGCACCTGCGACCCGTAAGGTGTTGGCACGGGCCGGGATGACGATCGACGAGATTGATCTGTTTGAAGTGAACGAGGCGTTTGCATCTGTCGTCATGCGTTTCATGCGCGAGATGCAGGTCCCCGAGGAAAAAATCAACGTCAACGGCGGCAGTATTGCAATGGGCCATCCATTGGGCGCCACGGGCTGCATCATCCTCGCTACGCTGCTCGACGAACTGGAGCGGCGCAATCTGCGTTACGGCCTGGCCACGCTCTGCGTTGGCGGCGGTATGGGTATCGCTACCATCATCGAACGCGTCTGAGGAGATGAACATGACCGATGCTATTCGTTACGACAAAGGCCTGGACGGCATTGTCATCCTGACCATGGATATGCCTGGCCAGAGCGCCAATACCATGAACGCAAGCTACCGCCACGCCATGGCTGATACGGTAGAGCGATTGGAAAATGAACGCGACAGTATTGCGGGCGTTATTCTCACGTCGGCCAAGAAAACCTTCTTTGCCGGGGGCGACTTGAATGAGCTGGTCAAGGTAACGCCCGCCGATGCCGATTCGTTTTATCACATGGTGCTGGGTATCAAGGCGCAATTGCGCAGGCTGGAAACCCTGGGAAAACCGGTCGTAGCTGCCATCAACGGGGCTGCATTGGGAGGTGGTTGGGAGCTGGCGTTGGCTTGTCATTACCGTATTGCAATGGATCACCCGTCCGTTCAGCTGGGGTTGCCCGAGGTGACTCTCGGATTATTGCCCGGCGGAGGTGGGGTCGTGCGCATGGTGCGTTTGCTCGGCGTGGAGAAGGCTTTGCCCTATCTGATCGAAGGCAAGCAGGTGCGGCCGGCCCAGGCGCTTGAAGCCGGATTGATTCATGCCTTGGCGCGCGATCGCGACGATATGCTGGCCCGTGCCCGCGCCTGGATCCTGGGTGCGCCAGTTGCTGCACAGCCCTGGGACCTTAAAGGATACCGGATGCCGGGTGGAACCCCGAACAGTCCCTCTCTGGCGCAGATGTTACCGATAGCGCCTTCGGTACTGCGCAGCAAAACCCACGGCTGTTTGCCCGCCCCAGAGAAAATATTGTGCGCTGCGGTTGAGGGCGCGCAGGTCGATTTCGATACTGCCCAGATTATTGAGACGCGTTATTTCACCGAGCTTGCAACCGGACAGGTGGCGAAGAATCTGATCGGCACCTTTTGGTTTCAGCTCAATCAGATCAAGGCGGGTGGCTCTCGGCCGCAGGGCTTCGAGACGCGTCATATCCGCAAAGTGGGAGTGTTGGGTGCGGGCATGATGGGCGCCGGTATTGCCTATGTGTCGGCTGTTGCAGGTATTGAGGTGGTGCTCAAGGATATTTCGCAGGAAGCGGCAGACAAGGGCAAGGCGTATTCAGCAATATTACTGGAAAAGACAGTCGCCCGCGGTCAAATGCAGACGGAAAAGCGTGAGGCCATATTGGCGCGGATCAAGCCTACTATGGACGATGCGGATCTTTCTGGCTGCGATCTGATCATCGAAGCCGTGTTTGAGGATCGTGAACTCAAAGCAAAGGTTACCCGGGCGGCCGAGCAGCACGCACTAACCGATGCGATCATCGCTTCGAATACCTCTACTCTGCCGATTAGCGGACTGGCGGGTGCGGTCAAACAGCCCCAGCGTTTTATCGGCCTGCATTTCTTCAGTCCAGTGGACAAGATGCCTTTGGTGGAAATAATCAAGGGCAATCAGACCGACGATGAAACCCTGGCGCGCGCATTTGATTTTGTCATGCAGATCAACAAGACGCCGATTGTGGTCAATGACAGTCGTGGTTTCTTTACCTCGCGGGTATTCAGTACCTTTACCAGTGAAGGCATCGCGATGCTGGGTGAGGGTGTGCCGGCGGCACTGATCGAAAACGTTGCGCGTCAATCGGGCATGCCGGTTGGACCACTGGCCGTATCGGATGAGGTCTCCATGGGGCTGATGAGCCACATTCGCGAGCAGACACTCAAGGACCTGGCGGCCGAGGGCAAGTCGCTGCCGGAACATCCTGCCTTTGCGGTGATAAGCCGGATGGTTGACGAGTTCAAGCGTCCCGGTAAGTCCGCCGGCAAGGGTTTTTATGGTTATCCTGCCAGCGCTAAAAAACATCTGTGGCCTGATCTGGGCGGACACTTCGGGCAAACTGGCGTTTCGATACCGGTAGAGGACGTGCGCGACAGGTTACTTTTCGCACAGGCTATCGAAACGGTGCGTTGTCTTGAGGAAAAGGTATTGCTATCGACTGCAGACGCGAACATAGGCTCGATTTTCGGCATCGGCTTCGCTGCCTGGACCGGAGGTGCACTACAGTACATCAACCAGTATGGCGTATCGGCGTTTGTGGCTCGGGCCCGGTATTTGGCCGAGCAATATGGCGAGCGTTTCACGCCTCCGGCCCTCTTGTTGCAAAAGGAAGCCGACGGCGCGCTGTTCTGAGCCTCAGCTTTTCAGTCTCTCGGTCCTGGCGGCCATGATCAAGTCGTTGCGATGGACGCCGCCCAGGTCGTGGCTCCACCAGGTGACGGTGACCTTGCCCCACTCGGTCAGCAATGCCGGGTGGTGGCCGACGTCTTCAGCTAATGCGCCCACCTGATTGGTGAAGGTGAGTGCTTGCTGGAAGTCTTTGAATTGATAAGTTTTTTCCGCCCGACTCACGTCATCGATGCTGATCAGGGACCAGCCTTCCAAACTATCCAGAAGCGCCTGAGCATCATTTTCAGCGAGAATATTTGCGCCCTGTTTTGATCTGTCGAGCGACTCTGTAGCTAATGTACCCATGCCATTCTCCTGTATGCGGTGTTCAGACCCAAGCATAGCAGTCGTTGTCGCAAACCGGTTGCGGGCTGTGACCGACAATGTGACAGAGGGTATCATTGCTTCTTTTCGCCCATTGCATCAGGAGACAGGCTAAATGAGGCAGCGGTGGCTTAGCAGGAGCCTGAACTTTATCGGCTGGCGACCTGATAGCACCAGCCATCAGGAAAAGCTGTTGTCGGCGGTAGGTGCGATCTTGTCGCTGATGCTGGTGTACTGGATTACGCATCTGGGCATAGCCGGTGATGGAGCACTCTGGGTGACCGGGTCGATGGGGGCGAGTGCGGTGCTGGTCTTTGCGATTCCGCATGGCACGCTGTCTCAGCCGTGGTCGGTGGTCGGCGGTCAGGTTATTTCCGCCAGCTTTGGTGTTGCCTGCGTGCTCTGGTTGCCGGCGGTTCCCTGGGTAGCTGCATTGGCTGTGGGTGGGAGCATCATGCTGATGATGTATGCACGTTGCCTGCACCCGCCAGGTGGCGCCACTGCTATGATTGTTGTGCTCGGAGGACCAGCAGTAGAGCAGGCTGGCTTCAATTTTGTGCTGTATCCCATCTTGCTGGATGCACTGGTCATCGTTGCTACGGCTATTGTATTCAATAGCCTTTTTGACTGGCGCCGTTATCCGCTGGCGCTCGCCAGAGCTGAGCCTGGCAAGCTGACAGGTATCGCACCGGAAGATTTTCACCATGCGCTGCGCGAAATGAATTCGTATGTGGATATTCAGTTCGACGACCTGCTTAAGCTGGTAGAGCTGGCTAACTCCCATGCCAAAAGCAAGCGTGTTGCCGAAGAAGACCTCAAGGTGGGAGGTTTCTACAGTAATGGTATGCCCGGGAACAACTGGTCAGTGCGCGAAGTGGTACAGATCGTTGCTCGGCGTCCGGGCCGGCCGGGTAGGGTTCGTTATCGGACGATTCAGGGGTTGGGTGAGGGCGGAACGGGGATCAGTCGCCTGTCCGAGTTTGTCCGTTGGGCGCGCTATGCGGTTGAGCAGGACGACACAGGTTGGCATCGCCTGCGTGACAGCGAGCTATCGCCAGATTGACGCTACAACTATGGTCCAATAGCCAGTATTACGAGTAGGGGTGCAGTATCATTTTTTGTTCGCTCTTGCTCTCCCTTTAGCTGCTGCCCGCGAGGGCGCAGCTGTTTTTTGCCAAGGGAAGAGGCTTGCGCGTAACAGTTCAAGCTTCAATTTTCCATCAGCTGTAGCTGTGTACCGGACACGGTGCGGCAGTAGAATATGACTACTTTTCCCCTCCCTGTTTCGAGTTTTCCATGCACGTCTCGTCTGGTCGTTGGTTGTACGGTTTTTTGTTGGCAATGATTACTACTGTTCTCTGGGCTGTTTTGCCTATCATGCTCAAAGAAGTGCTCAAGGGGATGGATCCCTACACGGTTACATGGTATCGGCTGTTTACAGCGGGAATAGTGCTGTTTGTCTGGTTGGCCTGGAAGCGCAGGCTGCCTTCGATTCTTGCCTTGTCGACGACCAATCGCTGGTTGCTGTTGGTCGCTATTCTAGGTCTGACGTTCAATTACGTCCTTTACCTTATGGGCCTGAGCCGGCTGACACCGGGCACCATGCAGCTGATGATCCAGGTCGCACCGGTTATGTTGATGCTGGGCAGCATGTGGGTTTTTCGTGAGCGTTTTGGTATTGGTCAATTGATCGGCTTGATGGTCCTGTTGGTGGGGTTTGTACTGTTTTTTAATCAACGTCTCGCCGAGCTGTTCACTCAGATGACCAGTTACACGCTGGGCATTCTGATTACCCTTGGGGCGGCGTTGACTTGGGCGTTGTATGGTCTGGCGCAGAAGCAGTTGTTAACTATCTGGTCGTCGATCACGGTCATGATGGTGATCTATCTGGCTTGCTCTGCGCTGCTGCTACCCTTGACCAATCCCGGTAGCGTCTTGCACATGACCACGCTTCAGTTCTGGTTGTTGGTTGGCTGCTGCTTGAATACGCTGGTGGCCTATGGAGCTTTTGCTGAGGCGCTGGTGCACTGGGAAGCTTCGCGCGTGAGCGCGACAATTGCGACAACGCCGCTGTTTACCTTTGCAATGGTGGCGGTGGGCTCAATGCTTTGGCCGACAGTGATCAAGCCGGAACTGCTGAACAATCTGGCCTATCTGGGTGCTTTGCTAGTCGTCAGCGGCTCGGCGTTAGTAGCGCTGGCGCCGAGTCTGATCCAAAAGCTCAGGAACCGCCGTCTTCGCCGTCTCGCCATCACGCCGCCACCGGCAGGCGTCTGATTCAGCTGGTAGGAACGCCGGCCCCGGCGCTAAGGAAGTCAGAGCCTGAAGGCGACAATATTAGCTATGTTTGCCTACCATTTGCTCTGGCTTGACCGCTTTATCGAAGGCGGCTTCATCCAGATAGCCGAGCGCCAAGGTAGCCTGCTTGAGCGTTGTGCCTTCGGTGTATGCCTTCTTGGCGATGTCTGCCGCCTTGTCATAGCCAATCACCGGGTTTAGCGCTGTGACCAGCATCAAGCTATTGTCCAAATGCTCACGCATCCGTTGGTTGTCCGGCTCCATACCCTCCACGCAATGTTCGCAAAAACTGTTGCAGCCATCGGTCAGCAGCCGTATGGATTGCAGCAGGGTATGGATGATGACTGGTTTGAATACATTCAGCTGCAGATGGCCGCTGCTGGCTGCAATGCCTAGAGTCACATCGTTGCCCTGAACCTGACACGCGATCATCGACAGCGCCTCGCACTGGGTGGGGTTGACCTTGCCGGGCATGATTGAGCTACCCGGTTCGTTGGCTGGCAAGCGGACCTCGGCGAGCCCGGCCCGTGGACCGCTGCCCAGCAGTCGCAGGTCGTTGGCTAACTTCATCAGCGTGGCAGCCAGTTGCTTGCAGGCGCTATGTAACTGGATCAAAGGTTCATGACCGCTGAGTGCGGCAAACTTGTTTCCGGCGCTGGTGAAGGGCAAGCCGGTCAATCGTGCAACTTCTTCGGCGACCCCAGTGGCGAAACCGGGCGGCGTATTCAGTCCGGTGCCCACTGCTGTTCCGCCCTGGGCGAGGGCACACACATTAGGTAATGCCTGCTCCAGCGCTTGCAGGCCCATGTCGAGCTGAGCGACGAAGGCTGACAATTCCTGGCCGAAGGTGATCGGTGTCGCATCCATCATGTGGGTGCGGCCGATTTTGATTAGATGGGCGTGTTGGTGCGCCTGCTGGTCCAGCGATGCACGTAGTTTACGCACGGCGGGGATCAGCTTTTTTTGAGTCTGCATGACGGCTGCGATATGCATCGCACTGGGAAACGTATCGTTGGAGCTCTGGGATTTATTCACATGATCATTGGGGTGCACCGGCTGTTTACCGCCGCGCTTCCCGCCGGCCAGCTCGTTGGCCCGTCCGGCAATGACTTCATTGGCGTTCATGTTGCTCTGGGTGCCACTACCGGTCTGCCAGACTGATAGGGGGAAATGATCGTTCAGACGGCCCTCTGCAACATCGTCAGCGGCCTGCTCTATTAGAATGGTGGTTTCGTCGTCGAGGTTCCCTAGTGTGTGATTGACGCGAGCGGCCGCTTTCTTCAGTAACGCCAGTGCGTGGACGACAGCGAGAGGGATCCGCTCCTCGCCGATCGCGAAGTAATGCAGCGAGCGCTGGGTCTGGGCGCCCCAGTAGCGGTCGGCAGGGACCTCGATCTCGCCCATGCTGTCCGTTTCGATGCGTGTGCTCATATTGATCCTCCGAGTAGTCAATGCAAGTGATGACTGTCAGTATAGAAGCTGGATTTCATATTCCCGGAGAAACCAGTAGATCCATGCGTATTCATTTGTTGCCGCTGCTGTGTTTGCTGCTGCTGGGCGGTGTCGGAATCACCAACTCGGTGATGGCTGACGAAGCATCGCATCGTGCCAGTGCCGTGCGGTTTCTCAAACTCGCTAATGCAGAGAGCATGACCACACCGGTTTATGATCAGGTAGAAAGGCTGATTACTGCACATTTTTCGCAAATGGGTGGATCTATGCAGTACGAGTCGGTTCTGCGCCGTTACCAGCAACAGGCCCGCCAGATGCTGGATCAAGAACTTGCCTGGGAAGCACTGCGTGACGAATTGGTGGATCTGTATTTGCCGTTATTCAGTGAGGAAGAATTCGAGCAGCTGGCACAATTTTATCAATCACCAGCCGGCCGCAAGCTGATGAAGCATCTGCCGCTGCTCACCCGCGAATCCATGGCCATCAGCAGCGTTCGGGTCAAGGAACGTATTGAACCCGGGATACAGGGGTTGCTGGGACAGATGACAGAAGAAATCGAGGCTCGCCAACAGGGTCTGCGCTAGCGCTTTGCGCATTACAATCGGTGTTATCAACTGAGTACAACGGAGAGATCATGGGCGATATTCATAACGCGCTTCATCAGGCTATGCAAAGTCTGCAGCCGGTTCACCTCGAATTGGTCAATGAAAGTTTCATGCACAGCGTGCCGCCCGGTTCGGAGTCGCATTTCAAGGCGGTAATAGTCAGTGACGAGTTTACCGGTCTGAATGCCGTCAAGCGTCATCAGGCGGTATATCGCAGCCTGGGCGATCTGATGTCGAGTATCCACGCGCTCGCGCTGCATACGTACACGCCGGCCGAATGGAATGCCCGCGAGCAGGCGCCGGACTCGCCGAATTGCCTGGGTGGCGGTAAAACTAACGCCAAGGCAAACCCCTGACGCAGCTGTCGGCCTCTGTTAGAATCAGCCTGCGAAAATGGTGCGCCCTTTACGGGGGCGATAACTGAATACAGAGGAATGTTCATGTCCCGGATTGTTGTGGTGGCGTTGTACAAGTTCGTCACCTTGGAAGATTATCAGGCGTTGCGCCAGCCTTTGCTGGATACCATGCTGGCCAATGGCGTCAAAGGTACTTTGTTGCTGGCGTGGGAGGGAATCAACGGCACTATTGCCGGTCCGCGAGAAGGCATGGATGCGGTGCTCACCTGGTTGCGCAGTGATGCCCGCTTGAGTGATCTTGATCACAAGGAATCGCTTTGTGCTGACATGCCGTTTTACCGCACCAAGGTCAAGTTGAAGAAAGAAATCGTGACTATCGGCGTCGAGGGCGTCTGTCCCAACGAGACGGTCGGGACCTATGTCGAGGCCGCCGACTGGAACGCGCTGATCAGCGATCCCGAGGTACTATTGATCGATACCCGTAATGACTATGAAGTCTCCATCGGTACTTTTGAGGGCGCGATTGATCCAAAAACCCAGAGCTTTCGCGAATTCCCCGAGTATGTGAAGGCCCATTACGACCCGGAAAAGCACAAGAAAGTAGCGATGTTCTGCACCGGTGGCATTCGTTGCGAGAAGGCCTCTAGCTTTATGCTTCAACAGGGCTTTGATGAGGTATTTCACCTCAAAGGCGGGATTCTCAAGTACTTTGAAGAGGTTCCGGCTGAGCAAAGCCGCTGGAATGGTGAGTGTTTCGTATTCGATAACCGAGTCACTGTCAGGCATGATCTTGCACCCGGCTCCTTCGATCAGTGCCACGCCTGTCGCCATCCGGTATCTGCGGAAGAAAAAGCCTCCCCGCACTACGAAGAGGGCGTCAGCTGCCCACGCTGCTATGACAGTCTGCCAGAGAAGACCCGGCGTCGTGCCGAAGAGCGTCAGCGTCAGGTGAAGCTGGCAAAGCTGCGCAATCAGCCGCACCCGATTGGGCAACAACAGACACAGACCACGCCCGATATCACCTGAGACGACCCAATGGAGAGGCTCATGGCCCAGCGCCTGCTGTACGTAATGGATCCAATGTGTTCCTGGTGCTGGGGTTTCGCGCCCGTTATTGATCAGATCCGGCTTGATTATCCGGACTTGCCAATTCATCTCGTGGCGGGGGGGTTGCGACCAGGCGCAAGCTCGCCCCTCGACGACGCGGCCAGGTCGGCACTGACAGAGCATTGGGAGGCGGTGACGATCGCGTCCGGACAGCCCTTTCTTACCCCAGACGACTTGCCCGTTGGATTTGTGTATAACACCGAACCCGCTTGCAGGGCATTGGTAGCGGGTCGGGTGTTGGATGCGAGCAAGTTATGGACATTGGTTCGCGGGATCCAGTATGCATTTCACGCCGAGGCGGTCGATGTAAGTCAGACGTTGGCTCTGATTGATCTCGCTGAGCAGGCCGGTTATCGGCGCAAAGCTTTCGGTGCACATTTCGATGCGCAATTGACCCGCGCGGCCATTGCGACCGATTTTTCCTGGTCTCGCGACCTGGGTATTGCGGGTTTTCCGACCTTGCTGGCTGAGCGCGAAGGCCAACTGGCTCTGTTGGCCAATGGTTATCAATCGTCGGGCGATGTATTGCCATTGCTGCAGCGCTGGGTGACCGTCGGCAAGGGGTCGGCATGACCCTTACCCTGATTTTTCATCTGACGCTGCACACACTCGTACCGCTGGTGATCGCGTTGGTGTTCTTTCGTGATCAGTGGCAAAAGGCCTGGCTAATCATGCTGGCGACGATGCTTGTCGATCTAGATCACTTGCTGGCTGATCCCATTTTCGCAGCGGATCGTTGTTCAATTGGCTTTCATCCCTTGCATACCTATACGGCGATCACGGTTTATCTGCTGATGACGCTCTGGCGTCCGCTTAGGCTGGTGGGTATCGGCCTGCTGATACATATGGTGGTCGATGCCAGTGATTGCTGGCGAATGGCGGGTTTTGCCGGTTTCTGAGTGGGTAAATGCCGGAAATGAAAAAGGGCCTGACTAGACAGGCCCTTTTGTCTCAACTGTTACCCGTTAGTGGCGCGACAGCAATGCCGGCTTTGGTTTGTCTTCAGGGGCATGGAAGAGCAGAAAGAGCTGGGTCAGAATGTCTGGTATGTGCTGCATCATATCGTCGACCATGTCTTCATCCTGGGACATTTCGGCAAACTCAGGCTGGTCTTCGAACAATCCGGAACCGACCATGATGGGCAGCAGTAACTCGCTGACAGTTTCTTCGTCCTTGTCGAACCAGTCTTCCTCGCGCAGGAAGACACCTTCCAGAAAACCGATACACCAGCTACGCAGATCCGACAGATCGGGTTCGTCACCCAGACTCAGGTCACAGGGTGGCTCAAGATCTTCGTCGCTGGCGAGTTCGCGGGCAATCTGGGTCTTCAATGCACGCAAGCCGGCCTCAATATCAGTTTTCTGTGCGTCATCCTGATAATTAGGCGTTTCGGAGAAGAGCTCGGTGATCCACTCCTCTTCCGGTACGTCTATTGGACTGATGCACAGCGCGGCGAGATACCCGTGTGTGGCCAGGTAGTCCAGTGCTTCATCGTGCAGGTCGTCGGCATCAAGAAATTCCTGCAGGCGCTCGAGTTGGTCGGCGAAGGACATGGGACACCTCATAGTGGATAATGCGAGCATTGTACGCGTGCCTCATCGCTTTTGCCAAAGACACAGAGTCCCAGCTGATGTGCGGCGCTGACGAAGCGGGCAGGGCTGTTACAATGCGTCGCCAACCGGGCTGATGTCATGTTTAATTCGTCATCTTTAATTCAGGGAGACCCATGCGCGAGCAAGCTCTGCAGCGACTCAAGGACATTTTCGGCTACGCCGAGTTTCGCGGCCAGCAGGCCGATATAATCGACCAGGTAGCTACTGGTGGCGACGCTTTGGTATTGATGCCCACTGGCGGTGGAAAATCGCTGTGTTATCAGATCCCCGGATTGCTGCGTGACGGCCTCGCGGTGATTGTGTCGCCCTTGATCGCATTGATGGACGATCAGGTCGCTACCTTGAATGAACTGGGCCTGAAAGCGGCTGCATTGAACTCCACTTTGACCGACGATGCTCAGCGCGAGATCGCTGGACAACTGCGCCGGGGGGAGCTGGACTTTCTCTATCTGGCGCCCGAGCGGTTACTCAAACCGCGCACCCTGCAATTTCTGCAGACGCTGGATATTGCACTCTTCGCGATTGACGAGGCGCACTGCGTGTCCCAATGGGGGCATGATTTTCGACCTGAGTATCTGCAGCTGGGCCAGCTAGCGGAGCATTTTCCCCATGTTCCGCGCATAGCGCTTACTGCAACAGCCGATGAGCGTACACAGCAGGACATCAGCCAGCGTCTCAAGCTCGAAGAGGCGCCCTGTTTTATTTCCGGTTTTGATCGCCCCAATATTTTTTATCGAATTGTTCCCAAGGACAAGCCACGCCAGCAGTTGTTGAGCATGCTGGCCCGTCACAAAGATAATGCGGGCATTGTTTATTGTCTGTCTCGGCGCAAGGTAGACGATACGGCCCAGTGGCTGAGCGCTCAGGGTTGGCCAGCGCTGCCGTATCACGCCGGATTGCCGTCAGAGCTGCGCGCGACGCACCAGAAGCGTTTTCTCAATGAAGAAGGCCTGATCATGGTGGCGACCATTGCTTTTGGCATGGGGATCGACAAGTCCAATGTGCGTTTTGTCGCGCATATGGATCTACCCAAGAGTATCGAAGCCTATTATCAGGAAACGGGCCGCGCGGGACGCGATGGTTTGCCCGCCGATGCCTGGATGGCCTATGGCCTGCAGGATGTATTGATGCTCAACCAGATAATGGCTAATTCCGAGGGCGACGAGCGGCACAAACGTATTGAGCGTCACAAACTCGATGCCATGCTCGGATTATGCGAGATCACCAGTTGCCGCCGGCAGATGCTACTGGACTATTTCGGTGAGACCATGCCCGAATCCTGTGGGTACTGCGACAATTGCGTCGAACCGGCGGATACCTGGGACGGTAGCGAGGCAGCACGTATGGCTTTGTCCAGCGCCTACCGCAGTGGCCAGCGCTACGGTGTGGGACATCTGGTGGATATTCTGCTGGGACGTGACAACGAGAAAATCCGCAGCGCGGGGCATCAGCATATTTCTACCTATGGCATCGGCAAGCATCTGTCTGAGCAGGAGTGGCGTTCGGTGTTTCGCCAATTGATCGCCCGTGGTCTGGCTGAAATTGATCTGGATGGTTATGGCAGTCTTAGGTTGTCCGAGACTTGCCGGGCGCTGTTACGCGGCGAGGAGAGCCTGGCGCTGCGCAAGGATGCCACCCGTACTTCGGTATTGCCGTCGCGCTCTGGCGAAAAAGCGGTTATCGCGGATGCCGACAAATCCTTGTGGGAAGCACTGCGGGCATTGCGCAAGAAGCTGGCCGAGTCCCATGGTGTTCCGCCTTATGTCATTTTCCCCGATTCGACGCTGGTCGACATGTTGCGTCAGCGTCCCGCCAATTTGCAGGATATGGCGCTGGTGAGTGGTATCGGCTCGCATAAACTGGAGCGTTATGGCGCGGACTTCCTGCAGGTGCTTGTTGGTGATGCGCCTGCGGCTGCTGGCGCCGAGGAAGCGAGCCGGGATGCCCAGGCGTTAGCCATGGCTGGTATGAGTGCTGAGCAGATCGGCCGGCAATTGAGTCTGTCGGTCAAGCAAGTCTACATGCAGCTCGCGCAAGCGATCAGCATAGGCAAGCTGGCGCTACACCAGGCAGTCGACTTGCCACCGGGCCAGCTCGAGCGCATTCAGGATGCTTTTCTTAATGACGCCGAAGAGGATCTACCAGGCGTGCGCACCGTTGCCAAGGAGCTGGAAGAGCCGGTGGAGGAGGGTGTGCTGCATTGCATCCGCGCCGCGCTGATCCATGAAATAGCGGGCGCTTGATGCTGGCTGTGATCAGAACGTCTGGCCAAGCTTCATGTACACCGCACGCTCGCCTTCCTGGTTCGCTCCGATACCGAAAAACAGCGGGCCGAGGAGCGTGTCCAATCCCAACAAGAGGCTGCCGGCACTGATATACCCTGTGTCGAACCCGTCATCTTCTTTATTGTACACGCGGCCATACTCGAAACTGGCTCCCAGATAGACCGGAAGGCCCACCGGGCCGAACTGCCCAGGGTTCAGGCGGCGATAGTACAAAAGACGGGCAAGATTATAGTTTTGTCCCGCCAGACTATCCTGCCGGAAGCCCGAGAACTGCCCGGGCCCGCCGAGCAGATAACTGCTTTGCGCTACACCGACATCACCATCAGTGCGTCCCAGAGAGCCGCCAAACTGGAAGCTGTTTGCACCGGACGCCAGAACCCTGCTGGCGCGTAGTTCGACTTGGCGGTAACGATCATCAGCTCCCAGGGCCGGCTCAGACTGGCGCCAGACAAAACGCGCCTCGTCGCCGGAGCGTGGAAAGTTGACGTTATCCAGCGTGTCGCGGTCGAGCTGAAGGGTATAAAAGGCTTCTTCGAAGCCGAATGAGGGCAGCCCTGGATCGCCTAAGCGCACATCCGCTTCACCACGATAGCGCGAGATACCAAAGCGTATCTCGCCGCTGTTAGCGATTTGCCTGCCGAGATTCAAACCGACGCCGTAACGCGTTTGACGGTAATCGGCGACCGGATCATTATCGACGATTACCTCGACATTGCGTGCCTCGGCATCGACAAAAGGCGCCACGAAATACCGCGAGCCATAATCCAGTGGCTGATAGAATTCGCTATAGAAGATCTGATGCTCGCCAACCTGTAGACGTGTCAGCCATTCTGCACCCAGCGGATTGACACCGTTCACACGAAAGCTTGCGCCGATATTAAATTGGCTACCACCGTTAAAATCATCAGCCAGGCTGAGTCCGAGGCGGAGATAATCGGTGCCTGTCTCGCGACCGCTGGTGCGCACGACTAGAGTATTAATCTGCTCGCCATGGCTGATTTCGTAATTGACGCGGCTGAAGTAATCGGTGCCGTAGATGGTTCCCATGTCGGTTTCCAGCCGAACCAGATTCAAGGGTTCATTGAGCGGCTGGCGGATCATGCTGCGCACGACCTCATCTGCCACTTTCCCAGTATTCTTGATACGTATCGCATGGATTATCGGCTGTCTTTCCGGCCTGCTATCGTGCGGCCCCAGGCTTTCGGCGGTCTGCGGCTGACCCGCGACGTAGCGCTGAATATCGGCACGTCCGTCCAGGCTCTTTACACCAGCCTGAATCGCAAAGGCGACTTCTTCGAAGCTGCTGAAGCCCATAGCGCTGAGCTCCGGTTGCAACAAAAGGTCCTGGGGGCCCAAAGTGTCTAGTTGCTCCTGGGTATTGGTGCGTGTCAGTAGGCTCGTGGTCTGGTCCATGACATCAAGTATAGAGTTGAGCTGCTCCGCAGATTTCAGCGGTGTGCCGATATCGACGACAATCAGGCGATCTACCCCCATCGCACGCGCGACATCCACGGGCACGTTTTTCACCAGCACACCGTCTACCAATAGCTGTCCATCTACGCGCACGGGCGCGAAGAAACCGGGTAGAGCAATGCTTGCGCGTATAGCCAGCGGCAGGTGGCCATGATCAAAAACTACCGCCTCTCCGGTGGCGATATTGGTCGCGACGGCCCGAAATGGTATGGGCAGACTATCGAAATCATCAATGTCATTGGTGTGGACTAAAAGCGTCTCGAGTACCAGTCCCAGATTCTGACCCTGCAGCAGTCCCAGCGGCAAGTTGGGCCTGCCGCGGTCGAAGCTCAGCCGTTGTTTGACCAAAAAGTCGCGGTCGTCCTGTTTGCGACGAAACGGAATGTCCTCGCGCAGTGGGTCGTCCCCTAATGTGGTCTGCCAGTCGAGCTCCAATGCAATCTTTTCGAGTTCGGCCGCGCTGTAACCCGCAGCATAAAGGCCACCGATCACCGCACCCATGCTGGTGCCCGCAATCGCATGGATAGGAATGTTGCGTGCCTCCAGCTCCTTCAGTACGCCGATGTGTGCCAGCCCGCGGGCGCCGCCACCTGACAGGACCAGACCGGTACGCAGTTCCTGCGCTGAAGCGAGCGGAGAAATGGCAAGTAGCACAAGCAAGCAGAGGCGTTTGAACATGGGGTTGACCTGAATCCGAGCCGGGATCTAAACGAGGTTATTGTATACGAGCCTCAGACCAAATAGGCGCAGCAATGGATTGTCATCTCCCGCGGTGTCATGCAACGGTCATTCGCGTGTCATTCGCTTGCAAGACGTTCCCGCCAGGCTGCATTGGCATGCAAGGGGGACGCAATCATGAGTCAAGCCGAAACGATTTTGTCAGACTGTAAACACAGGGTACGAACGTTGTGGATATCCGACTTACACTTGGGAACCCGCGGATGCCAGGCCGAGAAGTTGGCAGAGTTCCTCAAAAGCTACGAATGCGACCATTTGTATCTAGTCGGTGACATTATTGATGGTTGGCGACTACGCAGTGGTATTTATTGGCCACAAGCACATACCAATGTACTGCGTCGGGTGCTAACCATGAGCAAGCGCGGTACGCGCGTGACCTATGTCACCGGAAATCATGATGAATTCCTGCGTCGATACTCCAGCCTGATTCTTGGCAATATCCATCTGGTCGATGAGGCTGAGCATCAGACACTGGACGGACGTAAGTTGCTGGTGATCCATGGCGATCAGTTTGATGTGATCACCCGTTGCCATCGTTGGCTGGCGTTCCTGGGTGATCATGCCTATGAGTTCACGCTGGTCCTCAATCGCTGGCTAAACTTTTGGCGAAGCCGGCTCGGACTGGGTTACTGGTCTCTATCGGCCTTTCTCAAACATCGGGTCAAGAGTGCTGTCAGCTTTATCAGCGACTTCGAGCAGGCGCTGGCGCACGAATGCCACCAGCGTGGTTATCAGGGCGTGGTGTGCGGTCACATACACCACGCCGAAATCCGCCGGGTGAATGATATCGACTATCACAATTGCGGAGACTGGGTTGAGTCCTGCACGGCGCTGATTGAACATCTGGACGGCCGTATAGAGCTCTATAGCTGGACTCCGGCATCTGAATCGGTGCCTGTGTTGCCAATACAGCTGACCGGAAACGGCGTTAGATAATGATCTTGTCCTTGAGCCTGCGAGCAGCCTGCTCTAGGGACTGGATGATCTGATCTTTGTCGTAGTTGCGTATGCCGCTTGTATCCAGATACATCGAAAACCCGGGTACTTCGTGTTCCACGAATGAAGGCGTTGCTCCAAGGTCCCGGCGTAGGCCAACAATCTGATAGATCTGCACCGGACGTGAAAAGCCCTTTACAGTGACCTGCCCTTTGTCTCGACACATGATCAAGTCTTTAACAAGTGAATAGGTTTCGTGGGGAATCAATATCTCGCCCGCTTCGGCTGCATTCTCCAGGCGACTGGCGAGGTTCACCTCACGGCCGATAATAGTGTAATCCATGCGGGTATTCGCGCCGAAATTACCCACGGTACAGTAACCGGTACTCAGCCCCATACGTATTTCCAGAGGGCGAGTTATACCTTTACTGCGCCATTGTTGACGCAGCACTTTCATATGCTTGCGCATTGCGATTGCCATTGAAACTGCTGCTTCGGCATCCTGCTTGGCACCCTGACTTACCGGATCGCCAAAGAAAATCATCACGCAATCACCAATGAACTTGTCAATGGTGCCTCCGTACTGGAGTGCTATTCGTGACATCTCGTTCAGGTAGTTGTTGAGCAAATCAGTCAGCGCCTCAGCCTCCATCTCTTCCGCCAGCTCGGTGAAGCCGCGAATATCCGAGAAGAATACGGTGAGCTTCTTGCGTCGAGTTTCCAGTTTTACGCTCTGTTTGCCGGTGAAGATGGACTCCCACACCTGGGGCGACAGATATTTGGACAGGTTCGCAGCCAGCCGAGCGGTTTTTTCCTGCTCAGCGCTGATCACTTTTTGTGCCTGAGCCAGCGTGCGTCCCTGTCGATAAACGGAGGCGGCCATGATCAGGGTGAAAGCGCCACCGCTAAGCAGACTGCTTAACGCCACTAAAGTGGATGAATGCAGTAGGATCTGGGGTGTGAAAATGGCACTGGAGGCCATCAGGCCCACTAGTACCAGAAGCCAGCCAATCAACATGAAAATCGGCCCGCCGATGATGATGCTGGCAAAGCTGATGAGCAAGACGAATACCAGGCTGGGTACGACGCTGAGCGCGCAGAGTGTGATGAATAGTCCGGTATTGATGCCATCAACTCCCAGGAGGGCAAGACGGCTGTGAAATGGCCGCAAATTATCTATGGTCTGGCTCAACAGACGCACCAAGTGGGGGTAGAGCAGGGCGTATAGGATGATTACCGCATAAGTAGTATTGAAGCCCTTTTCTGCTGCAATAGCAGAAAAAGTAATGGCAACACACAGGTAGGCAATGACTCTGGACTGGAATCCTTCCAAAGGTGGTTTGACCGGCTGAACGCGGCTTTTGAAGATCATGGTCAGTCTTCTCTGACACGAAGTGTGTCCAGCTGATCAATTTTTTATTCTTGGTTTGCCGTCACATAAAGGGTTTAACGACGGCTTCCAGATCAGTCGGGGCGATTTATCGACAGATCATAGTATGCATCCTCTCTCAGGGAAACCTGAAAGAGGATCTAATGGCGAAGAATTGAGTGCACAGCGGGTTTGCAGAATCCGTTTGCGGATCAGGCTGCGTTGGCGTCTTTACCCACGGCTTTGTAGATTGATTGCCGTGGTCGAGCAAAAACGCGGCGCAGCATGGGCTCGAAGAAGCTCAGGGGTTCTGAAGCATAATCCGGGTCAAAAGCCGTCGCGTCATACTTAGCGCAAAACTCTGCAGTTTGTTGGTAGAGAGGATGATCCTTGAATTGATCGCGCAGGTGACGATCCATGCCCAGGTGATGAAAGAAATAATAGCCCTGGAATACGCCATGTTTCTCAACCATCCACAGATTTTCTTCGGTCACAAAGGGCTTGAGGATGGCGGCAGCAATATCAGGATGATTGAATGATCCCAGGGTGTCGCCAATATCATGTAAAAGCGCGCACACCACATATTCCTCATCACGGCCGTCACGATGGGCACGTGTAGCTGTTTGCAAAGAGTGCTGCAAACGGTCGATTGGAAATCCGCCGTAATCCCCATCAAGCAGTTGCAGGTGGGTCATGACGCGATCGGGCAGGCCGGTGGAGAAGGCTTTGAAATGACTGGATATGAGGTTCCAGTCCTCTGCAGTACCTTCCTGCATGGCTTTGAAACCTGCGCGTTGCTCGCTCATGGGATCTCTCCTGTTTTTGTGCTGTCCGACAGTATAGGGCGACGTTACTGCTACAGACTGTCGCGCTCGTTACAGTCGTATCTGTCTATCAGAAACGGATACGACCAGTAAGAGCATCTCTAAGCATTACCCAGTCACCCATGAAGCTGAAGAGTGGGTATTTGAACGTAGCAGGACGGTTTTTTTCAAAAAAGAAATGACCTACCCAGGCAAAACCGTAACCGGCTATAGGCACTGCTACAAGCAACATCCAATTCTGGGTGAACAATGTCCAGGCCAGGACGACCAGTACTAGCAGGCTGCCGATGTAATGCAGGCGGCGACTGGTGTCGTTGGCGTGCTCGCTCAGGTAAAACGGATAAAATTCAGCGAAAGACTGAAAGGTTTTGTCGCTTGCGGGCTTGGCTGTTTCTGCATGGGCCATGCTGCACCTCTTATGAATAGGGTATCCTTTGACTATAGAACGTCCAATGGAGATTGCCCTATGACCGCGCGTGCCAAAGCTTTGCTTTTCGTTTCCCCTAGCGTCGCTTGATGACTAGCTCCGGTTATCTGCTTGCCTTTCCCTTTGGGCGCGATTGCATCTTGCGAGGTCCGCATGGCCTATCCTGAACGCACCACTTCCTCCAGTTGGGCGCTGGCCATTGTTCAGGCGCTGGAGCTTGAGGGGCTTGATTGCTCTGCACTGTTCGCTCAAATTGGCCTGGATTACGCAATACTGGGCAATCCCGATGCAAGGATCGCTCAGGATCAAATGACGCGTCTCTGGTCGCTGGCAGTGCAGGTGTCGGGAAACCCGGCGATAGGTCTCAACATGGCGCGGGTGGTCCGACCAGCGCATTTCAATGTCGTCGGCTTTGCATTGCTTTCCAGCACCAATTTGCGCGAGGGATTGTCGCGTCTGGTTCGCTACCAGCGCATTATCGGCGAAGCCTCCGATATGTCGCTGAAGCAGAGCCCTGCCAGTTATACCCTTGAACTGCATATCCATGGGGATACGGTTCCGGCACCCCGACAAAGCCATGATGCCGCCCTTGCCTATCTGCTAGCCTTCCTTCGCTGGATGACCGGTTCGCCAATTGCGCCTTTACGGGTGGGCTTTGCATACGATCAACCCGTCGATACTTCTGCTTACGCTGCTTTGTTCCAGTGTCCGCTGGTCTTTGGGACCACCCATTACAGTATGGAGTTCAGCCGCAGCGTGATGGAGTCAAGACTGGCGACAGGCAACGTGACCTTGGCGCAAATGCATGACCAGTTCGCCGGCGATTACCTCGCTCGGTTTGAACAGACGCGGGTGACCCATCAGGCGCGTCAGGTGTTGTGTCGGTTATTGCCTCAGGGTGAGCCGAAAAGGCAGGCGGTAGCGAGTGCGCTGAGCATGAGCACGCGGACACTGCAGCGTCGCTTGCAAGAAGAGCAAACCAGCTTTCAACATTTGCTGGATGAAACGCGGCAAGAACTGGCGATGCAACTTCTTCGCCAGCGGCGGTTGACGTTGCTTGAGGTCGCCTACCTGCTGGGCTTTGCCGATCCAAGTAACTTCTTTCGCGCTTTCAAGCGCTGGTTCGGTATGCCGCCCGGGCTGTATCGTGAACAATACTTGGACCGCAAAACGCCTGAATTGGATAACTCGGAGGATTCTGCCTGATGGACGCGTTAACGGCTTTGCATGAGCGTGTTTCGATCACCCGCCTGGTGGGGCCGGCACCCACCGCTGAACAGCGGGAAGCTCTTTTTCGCGCGGCATTGCGCGCGCCGGATCACGCCTGGTTAAGACCGTGGCGATTTCTGGTTCTCGAGGATGACGGACGCCAGCAGCTGGGCGAGCTGTTTGTGCAGGCCGCGCTGGAGGACGGATCAGTTCTGGACGAGGGGGCCTTAGATCGCTTGCGCGGAAAGCCTGATCGGGCACCACTGATTATCGTGGCGATCTGTACCCACCGAGACCATCCCAAAGTACCCCTGCATGAACAGGATATGTCCTGCGCGGTAGCGGTTGGAAATATGTTAATTGCTGCCCATGCCGTGGGTCTAGGCGCGGTCTGGCGCACAGGTCCCATGGCCGCGCACCCGGTTGTCTGCCGAGGATTAGGCCTCGCAGATAACGAACAGATTACCGCCTTTTTATACCTGGGCCAGCCGCTCGGGCCAGGTAAAATACCGCCTGAACTGCCGATAGCAGACTATTTTCAGGCCTGGCCGGTAACTGACTGAATACTGGCAGTGAAGCGGACCCGATTATCAGTCAATTGATCCACTCATTACGCTTGCGCTTGTTACCCTGTGCCAGCGCAAAACCGAGCAGCAGGCTGATCAGGACGGTGCCGGCACCGATCATGAACCACTGCTGGCGTTGTTTCTCAAGCAATGACTGGGCTTGAACATCGTCTTCGATCTGTCGGTTCTGCAAGGCACGATTGGCCTCGCGCATCTTTTGTAGCTCAGTATTATCAGCACTGTTGGCCAGACGTTGGGCGAGACCTTGACGCTCTGCCTCAACACGAGCTAGCTCGGCTTGCAGCGTGCCCAGATCGGTCTCTGTCGTCGCGTTATCGTCTGAGGCTGGTGCAATAGGCTCCTGCGCCACTGCATAAGTGGATAGCATCAGAAAGGCGACCAGGGCCAGGGTGTGTAGGATCTGGATCATGACGGCTCCTGCCTCAGGTGGGGAAAACGGGTTTAAAGGGTTTGATCGTCACATCGGCGTATACGCCGGCCTCGACGTAAGGGTCTTTCTCAGCCCACGCCTGGGCGTCGGCAGCGGAAGGGAATTCCGCAATGATTAGGCTGCCTGTGAAGCCCGCTGGACCCGGGTCGACCGTTTCGATCGCAGGATGTGGGCCGGCTACCAGCAGGCGTCCGGCGTCCTGCAGCGCTTGCAGGCGAGCGAGATGGTCGGGCCGCGCGGCCAGGCGTTTGGGCAATGAATCTGCAATATCAGTAGCCATGATGGCAAAGAACATGGTGAATCCTTGATCCGTTTGGGGTGAGGGCATGAACTGTAACTTATGCCATTAGGTTAGGTATTGTCAGCGTCTGGCCTGCATAATAATGAAATTGCGTTGCCTTTGTCCTTTTCATCTCCAGCTCGGGAGGCTTTCTTGATAGTCGATCTTCACATGCACAGCACTGCCTCGGATGGCTTGCTTGATCCGTTGGAACTGATGCGCAAAGCGGCGGCGGCGAACGTTTCGATGATCGCACTGACAGACCATGATTGTCTCGATGGCTTGCCCGTAGCCGAGCGCGCAGCGCGCGAGCTGGGCATGCATTGGATTAGTGGGGTGGAGCTATCGGCCCAATGGCAAGGTCATACGCTGCATGTGCTTGGCTATGGTTTTGATCCGCAATCACCTGCCCTGATGGAGTCGATCGAGGCAGTGCGCAATGGCCGCTGGCTGCGCGCCGAACAGATTGCCAAAAAGCTCGACGGCAAACGCATGCCGGGAGCGCTCGAAGGCGCTATGGCAGTGCAGGTCGGTGCCGGTGGCGATCCGCACAGTCCTCCAGCGCGGCCACATTTTGCTGACTGGATGGTGAGTGCTGGCTTTGTGCGCGACCGCGCCGAGGCGTTTCGTAAATGGCTGGGTGCAGGCAAGCTCGGCGATATCAAACAGCACTGGCCGACACTCCCCGAGGCGGTAGAGCAGATCCGCTCGGCCGGTGGCATGGCAGTGATGGCCCATCCCTGGCATTACGGCTTCACCCGTTCAAGGCTGCGTCGGGCGCTGACCGATTTTGCCGAGGGTGGTGGCCGCGGAATCGAGGTTGTCAACGGGCAACAAGCGGTGGAGCAGGTGGCGTATCTGGGCAAGTTATCCGAAGAGTTTGGCTTTCTCGCCAGTTGTGGCAGTGATTTCCATCATCCGGATTCACCATGGACGGCGCTGGGCAAGATGACTGCGTTGCCTCCACAGTGTACTCCAGTATGGGACGATCCGCTGTTTTCTCGCTAAACTGTGAGAAACCACGAAGAGGGATCAGCGCGTGAGTCAGTATTTTCATATCCATCCAGAGAATCCCCAGGTGCGTCTGATTCGCCAGGCCGCCGAGATTATCCGTAACGGCGGGGTTGTTGCCTATCCAACGGATTCGGCCTACGCATTGGGTTGCCATCTGGGGGACAAGGATGCGCTAGAACGGATTCGGCGACTGCGTCAGCTGGACGACAAGCACAATTTCACCCTTATCTGCCGTGACCTTTCGGAGCTGGGCATCTACGCCAAGGTGGATAATCCAACTTTTCGTCTTCTCAAGGCCCATACCCCCGGTCCCTACACCTTTATTCTGCATGCGACCAACGAGGTCCCGCGGCGTTTATTGCACCCCAAGCGGCGTACTATCGGTCTGCGTATACCTGATCACGAGATCACCCGCGCGTTGCTGGAGGCGCTGGGTGAGCCGATGATGAGTGTAACTTTGATGCTGCCCGGTGATGATCTGCCGTTGACCGATCCCGACATGATTCGCGATCGTCTGGGCAAACAACTGGATCTTATTATCGATGGTGGCGCCTGTAATATCGAGCCAACAACCGTGGTCAGTCTGCTTGACGGTGAGCCGGAAGTGCAGCGTGTTGGTCTGGGTGATCCTGCCCCGTTTGGCGGTGCTCCGGATCATTCATGATTCTGCCGCTGATATGCGTATAATCGCGCAACGTAAGTTACTTCCCATCCATATTGAGCATGACAGGAGTCTTCATTGAGTTCCGTTGAGTCAGAACGTCGGGTTTTATCGGGTATGCGTCCTACCGGTCGCCTGCACTTGGGCCATTATCACGGCGTATTGAAAAACTGGGTCAAGCTGCAGCACGAGTACGAGTGTTTCTTCTTCGCTGCCGACTGGCATGCGCTGACCACCCATTACGAGACTCCGGAAAATATCCAGCAGAACGTCTGGGATATGCTGATCGACTGGCTTGCTGCTGGGGTAAGCGGAGGCTCTTCGACGTTGTTTATTCAGTCGCAGGTGCCCGAGCATGCAGAGTTGCATCTACTCTTGTCGATGGTGACACCTGTCAGCTGGCTCGAGCGTGTGCCGACTTACAAGGATCAGCAGGAAAAGCTCAAGGATCTGGATCTGGCTACCTATGGTTTTCTGGGTTACCCCTTACTGCAGAGTGCCGATATTCTGATGTACCGCGCTGGCTTGGTGCCGGTAGGTGCCGATCAGGTTGCCCATGTGGAAATTACCCGTGAGGTCGCACGCCGCTTCAATCACCTCTATGGCAAGGAGCCGGGCTTTGAGGAGAAGGCCGAGTCTGCGGTGCACAAGATGGGCAAGAAGACCGCCAAACTGTATAGCAAGTTGCGCAAGGCTTACCAGGAACAGGGTGATGCCGAAGCCCTGGACACTGCCCGTGCGCTGCTCAAGGAACAACAGAATATTACCCTGAGCGACAAGGAGCGACTGTTTGGTTATCTGGAAGGCGGAGGCAAAGTTATTCTGCCTGAACCCCATGCACTGCTGACGCCGGATTCCAAGATGCCCGGGCTCGATGGACAGAAGATGTCCAAGTCCTATGGCAATACCATCACGCTGCGCGATACCAGCGATGAAGTTGATACTAAGGTTCGGCGCATGCCTACCGATCCGGCTCGAGTGCGCCGCACCGACCCGGGCGAACCCACTAAGTGCCCGGTGTTCCAGTTGCACCAGGTGTATACCGACAATGCGACCCATGAATGGGTCAAAGAAGGATGTCGCAGTGCCGGTATCGGTTGTCTGGATTGTAAAAAGCCTGTGATCGACGCGATCGTCGCCGAGCTGGCACCCATTCAGGAGCGTGCAAGCGACTTCGACTCCAATCCCGATGCCGTGCGGATGATCCTCAGCGAGGGTACCGAGCGGGCGCGCGAGGCGGCCCGTGACACCTTGGCCGAAGTGCGTCAGGCCATGGGCCTGCAGTACCGCGAGTAAATCATGGTCAGTGACGAGCAGGAACCGCAGCCGGCAGCCGTCAACGTCACGGCGCAGCTGGCTGCAAGCCTGCCAACGCATTTGGTACCTGGCCGTCAGCAGGAAATGCCCTTTGCCATGGTGCACGGCAAGGCGGTGACTGAAATACCGCAGGATCTGTATATCCCGCCCGAGGCCCTGGAAGTCTTTCTTGAAGCCTTCGAAGGCCCGCTTGATTTACTGCTCTATCTTATCCGCCGCCAGAATATTGACATCCTGGAGATTCCGGTCGCCGAGATCACCAAGCAATACATGGGCTACGTCGAGCTAATGAAAGTGGTGCGTCTGGAGCTGGCCGCCGAGTATCTGGTGATGGCGGCGATGCTTGCCGAGATCAAGTCGCGCATGCTTTTACCTCGGCATGTGGAGGACGAAGACGAGGAGCATGACCCCCGCGCTGAGCTGATCCGTCGATTGCAGGAATATGAGCGTTTCAAGCAGGCCGCCGAAGATATCGACGGCCTTAACAGGGTAGGTCGTGATACCCGGGTGGCGAGTGCAGAGGCACCACCAGTGCAGAATCGCCGTGCACATCCTGAAGTAGACATGCAAGAATTGATGCTAGCGCTCTCAGACGTCCTGCGCCGGGCGGGCATGTTTGAAAGTCATCAGGTTACCCGGGAAATACTCTCGACCCGTGAACGGATGGCCGAGGTATTGGATCGGCTGAAGGGGCAACAATTCGTCCCCTTTGTCAGTCTGTTCACCGCAGGTGAGGGCAAACTGGGTGTAGTTGTTACCTTCATGGCCGTCCTAGAGCTGGTCAAGGAGCAGTTGATCGATCTGGTTCAGGGCGACGCCTTCTCGCCCATTCATGTGAAAGTGCGAGGTGACGATGTCCCAGCCGACGATTGAACACATAGTGGAAGCGGCGCTGCTCGCTGCCGGTCGCCCGTTGACGCTTGACCGTTTGCGCGAATTGTTCGATGAGGGACGCGAGCCGAGCCTGGATGAATTACGCGCAGCCTTGACCCGACTTGCCTTGCACTATGAAGGCCGAAGCATCGAGCTGCGGGAAGTGGCCAGTGGTTGGCGCCTGCAGGTGCGCGAAGCCTTCTCGCCCTGGGTGGGCCGGTTATGGGAAGAAAGGCCGCAGCGTTATTCCAGGGCGATGCTTGAAACCCTGGCACTGATTGCTTATCGCCAGCCGGTTACCCGGGGCGAGATCGAGGATGTGCGGGGTGTGGCCGTCAGCAGTCATATCGTCAAAACGCTACTCGAGCGCGAATGGGTTCGCGTCGTGGGTCACCGTGATGTACCGGGGCGTCCGTCCATGTACGCCACTACTCGTCAGTTTCTCGATCATTTCAATCTGCGCAGTCTCAGCGAGTTGCCACCACTGGCGGACATACGTGATCTCGATCATATGGAGCCCGAACTGGGGCTGCAGGATGAGGGTGCCGACACCGACCAGAACGAGGCCACACCCTGGATGCCGTTTGAACCGCTGCAACCACTGGACCGTGAGGCGGCCGAAACAGGCTTTCACACATTGATGGCCGAGCTGGGCTCGATGGAGTCCAATATCAAGACTGATTTCGACGATCTGCGGCCTGCGGATTCGCATCCGGATGATAATCAGGATGCTAACGACGACGGCGGAGAAAGCACCGGGCGCTGACAATCGGCTGGTCGGCCTTGGGCGGCAGTGGTAATCTATGCTGCCTTGAATGACTACTACACCGGGAGGTGCCCAGCATGACCGATAATCCCTCTAACCCCGTGACCGGGGAAAAGCTGCAAAAGGTACTCGCCCGCGTCGGGCTTGGCTCGCGTCGCGAAATCGAAGCCTGGATCGAAGCTGGGCGCATCAGCGTCAATGGCAAGATTGCCAGTCTCGGCTGTCGGGTTGACAGCCTGGATCAGATATTGGTTGATGGTCGGCCGGTCAAACGTGACATCGCCAATGAAGAAGCTCGCCGGGTAATGCTGTACAACAAGCCTGAAGGCGAAGTGTGCACACGAGATGATCCAGAAGGCCGTCCTACCGTATTTGATCGTTTGCCGCGCCTGAAGCATGGTCGCTGGATCAATATCGGACGTCTGGATATCAACACGTCCGGCTTACTGCTGTTTACCACCGACGGCGAGCTCGCCAATCGCCTGATGCACCCCTCCTATCAGATGGATCGCGAATATGCGGTGCGCGTAATGGGTGAGGTGGACGAAGAAATGATTGAACGCCTGAAGACGGGGGTCATGCTGGATGACGGCCCTGCACGCTTCACCGACGTGGTGACCGCGGGCGGTGAGGGGATCAATCGCTGGTATCACGTATGCTTGATGGAGGGCCGCAATCGTGAGGTTCGACGGTTGTGGGAATCCCAGGGTATGCGCGTCAATCGCCTCAAGCGAGTCCGTTTCGGGCCGGTATTTCTGGGTCCTGAATTGCCGGTTGGCCGCTGGCGCGAAATGAAGCAGAACGAAATTGATGCATTAAGCCAGGAGGTGGGTCTTGAGTCGATTGCGCTGCCGACGATGAGCACCAGCGAACGCGACAAAGCCAAGCGTCTGGCGCGCAAGCCTTCAATGTATCAAGCGCGGACGGTGCGCAGAACCAAGGTGCCGCACGGCAGGAAATAGGCCGTACAGCAGTAGATAACAAGGTTGTCTACTGAATGCCTATTCTATTGCGTCCAGATCGTTTGGCGCTGTACATCAGTTTGTCACACCGCTCCAACAGCTCGCGAACGCCCTCGTCGAGCTGTCGTGTCGCAACGCCAAGGCTGGCTGTGATCGGGATTGAGTCGCCATGTTGCTGAAACTGCATCCCCTCAATTGCACTGCGAATACGCTCGGCTACCAGCCTAGCGTCGCTGGCAGGGGTGTCGCTGAGCAAAATAACGAATTCTTCGCCACCCGTTCGAAATAGTTCATCCACATCGCGCAGGCAACCCCTGACGCAATTGACTACCGCTTTCAGCGCCTCGTCGCCGCAGGCGTGGCCGTATTGGTCATTAATCTGCTTGAAATAATCGATGTCCAGTACCAGTGCCGACAGACTGGAGCGATGTCTGATCGACAACTTAATCTCGCGGTCAATTGTACGGTCCATGGCAAGGCGATTGCCCACCCCGGTAAGACTGTCACTGTGAGCGCAGAATACCGCTTCGCGATACAGCAGCGCATTGCGCAGCGGATAAAGGAGATTGCCGAGCAAGGTTTCCAAAGCCAGGAGCTGCGATTCGCTGAAGCGCTTTTTACGGCTAAATACGATTTCCCCCAGAAAGTTACCAGCATGAGTCATCCGGTAGCTGCAGCGATGCAGGCCGGGTTGGCCGATGCGCTGGTGCAGGCCGTTACCATCAAGGCGGTATTCCAGGCAATCGAGGCCAAGAAAGCTGCGCAGCTCTTGAAAGAACATCTCGAGAATGCGATCCATCTCCAGTGAGGTCTGTAGCTGCTGGGTCAACCTGTCCTTTACGGCATCCAGGCTTAATTCGCTCGTCTGGGCAGGTTGAGTCCCGGCTAGCGAGGTGGCTTGACTCAACTTAAGGCGAGCTGAGTCGAAATCGATTGTATTTCCCTGGGTAAGAGTCATCTGCAGTCCTGCACGCGGGATGGGGTTAAGCGTGTCGATGCAGAGAGCGTGCCACAAACTAGAAAGCTTTATGAAACAACAAGCTAATCCAATTTTTGGTCATTGGATTAGCCGGTGCGGCAGAAATTTGCCGCATCACTTACGGGCGTGGGCGGTTCGATGCCACTTCGATGCCAAAATACTGGCTACTGTGCATCCAGCTCCTGACCATTGATCTGGCGACTGTCGGGCCCGAGCAGGTATAGAAACGCTGGCATGATCTCGTTGGGCTCGGGGTTTTTCTCTGGTGGCTCGCCCGGATAGGCCGCCGCTCGCATCGCAGTGCGTGTCGCTCCCGGATTGAGGCTGTTGGCACGTATGGCGCTGGTACCGTCCTGCTCGTCGGCGAATACCTGCATCAGGCCCTCGATCGCGAACTTGCTGACAGCATAGGGCCCCCAGTAGGCTTTACCCTTTCGGCCTACACTGGAGGATACGAAAATCACTGAGGCGTCTGGCGCCTGTCGCAGTAATGGCATCATTGCCTTGGTCAGCAGAAACGGGGCGTTCACGTTGACCTGCATCAGTTGCAGCCAGGATTCGGCGCTTACGCTGTCGAGCGGGGTGCGAGGGCCCAGGAGCGCAGCGTTGTGTACTAGTCCATCAATCTTGCCGAAGGTGTCAAATAACTGATCGGCCAGATCCTGATAATCTTTCTCCAGGGCTGTTTCCAGATGCAGCGGACACATCGCGGGACGCGGGTAGCCAGCAGCTTCGATTTCGTCGTAGACCGCTTCAAGTTTTGACGGTGTCTTGCCGATCAGTACGACAGTGGCCCCATGGGCGGCACAATTGAGAGCACAGGCCCGGCCTATCCCGGAACCGGCGCCGGTAACCAGAATGACTCGGTCAGTGAGCAGGTTCTTTGGGGCATTATAATCAAACATCGGATGTCTCCTGGGTGCGCCGTGCGTCCAGCCAGGGGCGCAATTCGGCGGGTGATTGGATGCTGTGGGTGGCCTGCCAGTGCGCGGGGTTCTGATCCGGTGGTATGTATCCATATAACGCCGCGACTGTGGCCATGCCGGCGGCGCGTCCTGCTTGAATATCGCGCAGATGGTCTCCAACAAAAACTGAATGCCTGGGGTCAGTACCCATGTCTCGACAGGCTTTGAATAACGACTCGGGATGCGGCTTGGCTTTTACAACATGGTCGGGGCAGACCAGACTGCTACAGCGAGCGCTCAAGCCAGTAGCGTCCATTAATGGGGTGCTGAATCGGCTCAGTTTGTTGGTGACCACGCCCCATGGAATATTCTCTGACTCCAGCCAGTGGAGCAAGTCTGCCATGCCTGGGTAGAGGCGGGCGTGCACACCCAAATCACGCTCATAACGGCGGAAGAAATCATTGCGCAGGCTGTCCAGCCTTGGATCTGCAGTCTCCAGCGAGAAAGCTGCAGCGAGCATACCCGCTGCGCCGTCTGACACCTGATTTCGAATCAGTAGGTCGTTCGCTGGTGCAAGACCACTTTCGCTGCGCATGGCGTGTATTATGGCCAGAAAGTCATCTGCGGTATCAAGCAAAGTGCCGTCCAGATCGAATAAAACACTGGTCAGCATGTGGTCACAAACTCCGCTGGGTGTGAACCATGTAGTTTACATCGACGTTCGGCTCTAGTTTGTAGACCCGTGTCAGTGGATTGTAGGTCAGACCGATGATGTCCTGCAGATCCAGTTCGGCCTCGCGCGACCAGCCGCTGAGTTCGGCCGGCTTGATGAACTTGGCGAATTCATGGGTGCCGCGTGGCAGCAACTTGAGGATGTATTCGGCACCCACGATAGCGAACACGAACGACTTGGGATTGCGATTGATGGTCGAAAAAAAGACATGGCCGCCGGGTTTTACCAGAGAGGCGCAGGCACGGATGACGGAGCTTGGGTCCGGCACGTGTTCGAGCATCTCCAGGCAGGTCACTATATCGAAGCGTCCTGGGTGTTGTTCGGCTAATTGTTCGGCTGTTGTCTGTTGGTAGTCGACGTCCACGCCTGATTCCAGTTGATGTAGCCGGGCCACTGCCAAGGGCGCTTCGCCCATGTCTATGCCGGTCACCGTAGCGCCACGTAACGCCATGGCTTCAGCGAGGATGCCACCGCCGCAGCCCACATCCAGCACTTCCTTGCCAGCCAGGCCAACTTTTTGCTCGATCCAGTTGGTCCGTAATGGATTGATTTGATGCAATGGTTTGAACTCGCTGTTACGGTCCCACCAGCGACTGGCCAAGGCTTCGAACTTTGCGATTTCGGCGCGATCGACATTAAGCATTTTCTTCATCCCCTTGTTGAATCTGTTGTGACCACTGGGTGACTGCTTGGAGCAGCCCATCCTGATCGGGCAGGGTCAGTCGTCCGGCGCTCACCTTCTCGCGTCCGGCAACCCAGACATGGGAAACCTGACTGGCATTGCAGGTATAAAGCAGTTGCGATACCGGATGATAGACCGGTTGATGGACCAGGCCAGACAGATCAATTGCGACGATATCCGCCGACTTGCCCACTTCCAGTGATCCGGTTTCCTCACTCATGCCCAGAGCTAGAGCGCCGCCCATAGTGGCCACATGCAAAGCTTGGTGGGCACTCAGTGCGGTCGAGGAGCCCGTGCTGCTCTTGGCCAAAAGTGATGCGGTGCGCATTTCCCCGAACATATCCAAATCGTTGTTGCTGGCTGCCCCGTCGGTGCCCAGTGCGACATTGATTCCGCTATCGATCAGCCGTTGCACAGGACATATGCCGCTGGCCAATTTCATATTCGACTCGGGGCAATGGATGACTGATACCCCGTGATCGCCAAGCAACCTCAGATCCTCGTCATTGATCTGCGTCATATGCACTGCTTGCAGTCTTGGGCTCAGCAAGCCAAGCGAATGCAATCGCTGCAGTGGGCGCTGTCCACTCTGCGCCAATGCGTCCGACACTTCTCCCGCAGTCTCATGCACGTGCATGTGAACCGGCATGTCCAGTTCATCGGCTAGCATGCGGACGTTGGATAGCGTGGTATCGCCTACTGTGTAAGGCGAATGCGGTCCAAAAGCGACGCTTATCAGTGCATTGTGCTTGACCTCATCACGCAGTCGCAGACCCTTGGTTATGGCCTCTGTACTGTCCCGTGCACCGGGAATTGGATTGTCGATCACCGGGAAAGCTAGTTGGGCCCTGATGCCAGCCTCTATGGCCACCTCGGCCGCCACATCCGGGTAAAAATACATGTCAGCGAAGCAGGTGGTCCCGCCGCGAAGCATCTCTGCGATTGCCAGGCGCGTACCCAGCCGGACAAAGTCCTGGTTCACCCAGCGTGCCTCTGCTGGCCAGATATGGTCCTGCAACCAGCTCATAAGCGGCAAATCATCGGCAAGACCACGGAACAGACTCATGGCCGCGTGGCCGTGAGCGTTGATCAGGCCAGGGATAAGCACGTGACCGGGCAGTTCGCGCCTTTCGGTGGCGTGGATGGAATTGGCTTGGGCACGGGTAATGATGCCTAGTATACGGCCTTCGTGGACCGCCAAGGCGTGTTCTTCGAGAACCGTGCCAGTCGGAACGACAGGTACAATCCAGCTGGGCAGGATGAGCAAGTCAATCCGTTCGGGTAAGGGCGTTATGAGAAGTTCATTTTGTATCATGGGCGGCAGTATAGCGTTTGCCTGAAGCGCCGTGCAGCGGCTTTTCGTTTCGATGTTCGTCAGCGGGGAAGGACGACGGTTATAATGGTCTTTTGGGAGTTATTCATGCAGCAAGCTGTAAAACCTGTAGTCGCTGGCAGTTTTAGTGCGCTGTCTTGGCAGGACAATACCTTGCGGTTACTTGATCAGCGTTCTTTGCCTGCCCGCGAAGTCTATGTCGAGTGCACGGATGCCGCCCAAGTGGCTTCCGCGATAGTCGATATGCAGGTCCGGGGCGCTCCGGCAATTGGCATCGCTGGAGCCTATGGCATCGCGCTACAAGCGCGAGTCATTGCTACCAGCGTGGACTGGGCTGCATCTCTGGCCGAGTCTTTCGAGTTGCTCGAAGCGGCTCGCCCCACCGCGATCAACTTGTCGTGGGCGCTCAAGATGATGCGCGATCGTCTGGCGCGTCTTCCGTCCGATGCTGATGTACCTGCGCGGCTGCTGGAGGCGGCTCGCTCAATTCATCAAAGTGATTACGAAGCCAACCTGACTATGGGCAAGTTGGGCATGCAGTTGATTCGCAAGCACCACAAGACCCCGCAGAATTTGCTTACTCACTGTAATACCGGGGCGCTGGCAACAGGTGGCTATGGCACCGCGCTGGGTGTTGTTCGCGCCGCTCACGAGGCAGGTCTAGTGGATACGCTATTTATCGACGAGACTCGTCCCTGGCTACAGGGCTCGCGGCTCACAGCCTGGGAGATGGCGCGCGCAGGTATTAATGCGTGTGTTCACGTTGACGCGGCAGCTGGTCATTTGATGAAAACCCGTGAGATTACCTGGGTGATCGTCGGTGCTGATCGGATCGCGGCCAATGGCGATGTTATTAATAAAATTGGCACCTATGCGCTGTCGATCCTGGCCATGCATCATGGTTTGCGTTTTATGGTGGTCGCGCCCAGCTCGAGTATCGATATGGCGCTGGAAAGTGGCGATGACGTGGAGATCGAGGAGCGTTGCGCAGCGGAGTTGTTTACCCTGGGCGATCAGTCGATTGATGCGGGGATTCCCGCGTTCAATCCGGTATTCGATATTACCCCCGCCGATCTGATTGACGTAATTGTCACGGAGAAGGGAATCGTCGAACGGCCAGATACGAAAAAGCTCGCCGATCTGATGAGCCACAGGCACCTGCATTAACACTTTTGAAGTATTTTTTGCTGTCAGCGTGTAATGCGGCCCCACGAACGTCTTTCGGCTCCCTCCCCAGCCCTCCCTGTGGTATTCTATCGGGCTTTAATCGGCCCGTCGGATTTGGCTATTGAATAGCTGACATAAAAGCCGTTCAGTGGCTCTGCAGGGTCTTTAACTGCGCCGAACAATTGCTATGGGCATCGTCACGTTGCCGACAATAAAAGGAATGCCGTTTCATGGGTGAACTGGCCAAAGAAATCCTTCCAGTCAATATCGAAGATGAGCTTAAGCAGTCCTACCTCGATTATGCGATGAGCGTGATCGTTGGGCGGGCTTTGCCGGACGTGCGCGACGGCCTTAAGCCAGTGCATCGCCGCGTATTGTTTGCGATGAGCGAACTGAAGAACGACTGGAACAAGCCCTACAAGAAGTCGGCCCGTGTGGTCGGTGACGTGATTGGTAAGTATCACCCGCATGGCGACTCTGCGGTATACGACACCATCGTTCGTATGGCCCAGCCATTTTCTCTTCGCTATCTGCTGGTAGATGGTCAGGGTAACTTTGGTTCTGTCGACGGCGATAACGCTGCGGCAATGCGGTACACGGAAATCCGTATGACCAAGTTGGCCCATGAGTTGTTGGCCGACCTGGACAAGGAAACGGTTGACTGGGTACCCAACTACGACGGTACTGAGCAGATCCCTGCGGTCATGCCGACCAAGGTGCCGAATCTGTTGATCAACGGCTCCAGTGGTATTGCTGTGGGGATGGCGACCAATATCCCGCCGCATAACCTGACCGAAGTGATCAATGGTTGCCTTGCGTTGATCGAGAACCCGGACATGTCCATCGACGATCTGATGGAACATATTCCGGGCCCGGATTTCCCTACGGCCGGTATCATCAACGGCAGTGCCGGTATTGTTGAAGCCTACAAGACTGGCCGTGGACGGATTTATGTGCGCGCCCGCTGCATCATTGAAGATATCGACAAGGTTGGTGGTCGTCAGCAGATCATCATCAACGAGCTGCCCTATCAGTTGAACAAAGCCCGGCTGATTGAAAAGATTGCCGAGCTGGTCAAGGAAAAGAAGATCGAAGGCATTACCGAGCTACGTGACGAGTCCGACAAGGATGGCATGCGCGTGGTTATCGAGATCCGCCGTGGTGAAGTGGCTGAGGTAGTGCTCAACAATCTGTATACCCAGACACAGATGCAGAATGTGTTTGGTATCAATATTGTTGGCTTGCTTGACGGTCAGCCGCGCATTTTGAACCTCAAGGAGTTGCTGGATGCCTTTATCCGTCATCGTCGTGAGGTAGTCACCCGCCGCACCGTATTTGAACTGCGCAAGGCACGTGAGCGTGGACATATCCTGGAAGGTCAAGCGGTTGCGCTTGCCAATATCGATCCAGTCATTGCGCTGATCAAGGCATCATCCACTCCAGCAGAAGCCAAGGAGCGGTTGATTGCCAACCCCTGGGAGCCAGGCGCGGTGATTGAAATGGTCGAACGTGCCGGTGCTGATGCTTGCCGGCCGGACGGGTTGGACGCGCAGTTTGGCTTGCGTGACGGCAAGTATCATCTGTCTGCCGAACAGGCCCAGGCGATTCTTGATCTACGCCTGCACCGTCTGACTGGTCTTGAGCACGAGAAGTTGCTGGCTGAATATCATGAAATTCTGCTGCAGATCGGGGAGTTGTTGCGCATCCTCAATAGTCAGGAGCGGTTGATGGAAGTGATCGTTGAGGAGCTGGAGCTGATTCGCACCAACTTCGGCGATGCGCGCCGCACCGAAATTCTCGCCTCGCGTCTGGATCTGAGTCTGGCTGACCTGATAACCGAAGAAGAGCGTGTGGTGACCATTTCCCATGGTGGCTATGCCAAGAGTCAGCCGTTGGCTGACTATCAAGCCCAGCGCCGCGGTGGTCGTGGCAAGGCGGCAACGGGCGTCAAAGATGAGGATTACGTCTCTCATTTGCTGGTTGCTCACAGTCACACGACGTTGCTGCTGTTTTCGAGCAAGGGCAAGGTGTACTGGCTAAAGACCTATGAAATACCTGAAGCATCACGTACCGCGCGGGGTCGTCCGCTGGTCAATCTATTGCCGTTGGATGAGGGCGAATTCATCAGTGCCATGTTGCCTGTCGATGAATATACCGCAGGCTGGTTTATCTTCATGGCGACCGCCAATGGCACCGTGAAGAAGACGCCGCTGGAGCAGTTCAGCCGCCAGCGCAGTGTCGGTCTGATTGCCCTGGATCTGGACGAAGGTGACAAGCTCATCTGCGCTGCCATTACTGATGGCGAGCGCGAAGTGATGTTGTTCTCCGACGGCGGCAAGGTGACACGCTTCAAGGAAACCGACGTACGTGCCATGGGTCGGACTGCCCGAGGTGTGCGTGGCATGCGTCTGGCTGGCAGTCAGCAGCTGATTTCCATGATTATCGTCGAGGAAGGCACGCAGATACTGACGGCTTCCGCCCGTGGTTATGGTAAGCGGACGGCTGTAGAAGAGTTTCCGCAATACAAGCGCGGTGGTCAGGGTGTGATCGCGATGGTCAGCAACGAGCGTAATGGTCCGCTGGTGGGCGCGGTGCAGGTCGTTGAGGGCGAGGAGATCATGCTCATTTCTGACCAGGGTACCTTGGTGCGCACGCGTGTAGCCGAGGTGTCCAGTCTGTCGCGTAACACTCAGGGCGTGACCTTGATCAAGGTTGCCAGCGATGAAAAGCTGGTCGGTCTGGAGCGTATCCAGGAGCCGTCCGAATCGGAGGAAGATATCCTGCATAGCGCTGGCAGTATTGAAGGCGCGATTGTCAGTGAAGGCGAACCCATTGGCCCGGTCGATGACGACGATGGTGCCGAGACAAGCGACAATGATCAGGAGTAATGGTTGACGTGAGCAAGCGACTGTTCAATTTCTGCGCCGGCCCGGCGGCACTTCCCGAAGCCGTGCTGAAACAGGCACAGGCCGAGCTGCTCGACTGGCATGGCAAGGGTCTCTCCGTGATGGAGATGAGCCATCGCAGTGAAGAGTTCACCAGCGTCGCCGAGACGGCCGAGCAGGATCTGCGTGATCTGCTGAACATACCCAGTAACTACCGGGTACTGTTCCTGCAGGGTGGCGCGAGTCAGCAATTCGCGCAGGTACCGCTCAACTTCATGGCCGAGGGCGGCAGTGCCGACTACATTGATACCGGCATCTGGTCGATTAAAGCGATCGAGGAAGCCTCGCGTTTCGGTCATGTCAATGTCGCTGCCAGCGCCAAGGAGTATGACTACTTTGCGATTCCGGGCCAGAATGACTGGAATCTGTCCGACGCGGCCTCCTACGTGCATTACACGCCAAATGAGACGATTGGCGGGCTTGAATTCGGCTGGATCCCTCAGGTTGGTGACAAGTCTCTAATCGCGGATATGTCCTCGACAATTCTTTCGCGACCGATTGATGTTTCCAAATTCGGCATGATCTACGCTGGGGCGCAGAAGAATATTGGGCCCAGTGGGCTGGTCGTAGTCATTGTGCGTGAGGATTTGCTGGGTGAAGCCCGATCCAGCTGTCCGACCATGCTCGATTACTCGGTGGCAGCGAAGAACAGTTCGATGTACAACACGCCACCGACCTTTGGCTGGTATCTGGCCGGTCTGATTTTCAAGTGGCTGAAAGAGCAGGGCGGCCTGGAGGCGATGGAGCGGATCAATAATGCCAAGCAGCGCACGCTGTATCAGGCTATTGATGCCAGCGAGTTTTACAGCAATCCGATCAATCCAGCGGATCGTTCCTGGATGAACGTCCCTTTCCGTCTTGGTGATGATCGTCTGGACAAGGCATTTCTGACCGGAGCTGAAGAGCGCGGGCTGTTGAATCTAAAAGGTCATCGCTCTGTCGGTGGCATGCGTGCTTCGATTTATAATGCCGTTTCCCAGGATGCGGTCGATGCGCTGGTGGCCTATATGGCCGAGTTCGAAAAGCAACAGGGCTAATTGGCATGTCTGATGAAGACCAACTCAAGGCGCTGCGTAAGCGCATCGATTCACTCGATGAAAAAATTCTCGAGCTGATCAGCGAGCGTGCCCATTGCGCGCAGACGGTTGCTCAGGTCAAGCAGAAGTCATTGCCAGCCGGCAGTGAGCCGGTATTTTATCGGCCTGAGCGTGAAGCCTGGGTGCTTAAGCACATCATGGAGTTGAACAAAGGCCCGCTGGACAACGAGGAAATGGCTCGGCTGTTCCGTGAAATCATGTCCGCCTGCCTGGCGCTGGAACAGCCCCTCAAAGTAGCTTACCTGGGCCCCGAGGGCACCTTTACCCAGGCGGCTGCGATCAAGCATTTTGGTCATTCTGTGGTCAGCGTGCCCATGGCTGCGATCGACGAGATTTTCCGCGAAGTAGCCGCTGGCGCTGTCCAATTTGGTGTGGTGCCGGTGGAAAATTCTACTGAGGGCGCAATCAACCACACGCTGGACAGCTTTCTTGAACACGATATGGTCATTTGTGGTGAAGTAGAGTTGCGTATTCATCATCATCTGCTGATTGGTGAGAATACCAAGACCGACCGTATCTCCCGGGTGTATTCCCATGCTCAGTCGCTCGCCCAGTGCCGCAAGTGGTTGGACGCGCATTACCCGAATGTTGAGCGCGTGGCGGTGGCAAGCAACGCCGAAGCGGCAAAGCGGGTGAAAGGTGAATGGAATTCTGCAGCGATCGCCGGCGATATGGCCTGTGAACTGTATGGATTGAGCAAGATTGCCGAAAAAATTGAAGATCGGCCGGACAACTCGACCCGGTTCCTGATTATTGGCAGCCAGATGGTCCCGCCAACTGGCGACGACAAGACATCAGTCATCGTATCCATGCGTAACAAACCGGGTGCGCTGCATCACCTGTTGCAGCCGTTCCATAACAATGGCATTGATCTTTCGCGTATCGAAACGCGGCCATCGCGCAGCGGTAAGTGGACTTACGTATTCTTTATCGATTTTTTTGGTCACCGGCATGATCCGCTGATCAAGGACGCGCTAGAGAAGATCAATGATGAGTCGGTCGCGCTCAAGGTGCTCGGTTCGTATCCAAAGGCTGTGCTGTAGTCCCGGCAAATACGGTTGTGTGGCTAAAGGAGCAGTCCTTCTGGGGCTGCTGTCTGTCGTTTGAATGTCGCTATCCGAGGCGTATTTTATGACTTGCGATTTTCTTGCCCTGGCGCAGCCAGGCGTTCAAAAGCTGTCTCCCTATGTACCCGGTAAACCAGTGGGCGAGCTAGCCCGAGAGTTCGGGTTGAATCCCGCTGATATCGTCAAGCTGGCTAGTAACGAAAACCCGCTCGGACCAAGCCAGAAAGCTATCGCGGCCATCCAGGCAGCGTTGCCGGAGATGACCCGGTACCCCGATGGTAATGGCTTCGCCCTGAAGCAAGCGCTGTCCCGCCGGCTGGCCGTCAATCCGTCGATGATTACCTTGGGCAATGGCTCCAACGATATCCTTGAGCTGGTCACCCGTGCCTTTGTCGGCCCGCAACACGAAGTGGTGTTTAGTGAACATGCTTTTGCTGTCTATCCAATTGTTACTCAGGCCGTAGGTGCGCAGGCTGTCGTGGTGCCGGCCAAACACTGGGGGCATGATCTGGATGCAATGGCCACGGCCATAACGGCAAAAACCCGCTTGGTCTTTGTTGCTAATCCGAATAATCCTACGGGTACCTGGATCGAAAAGGCAGAGCTGGAACGCTTTCTTGCACGAGTGCCGGAACAGGTCATTGTCGTGCTTGACGAAGCTTATACAGAATACGTGGAAACCACGGACGTACCCAACGGTCTGGACTACCTTAGCCAGTATCCCAATGTGCTGGTGTCACGCACTTTCTCCAAGGCCTACGGTCTGGCCGCTCTGCGCGTAGGTTACGGCATTTGCCAGCCGGCGATTGCCGATGCGATGAACCGTGTTCGCCAACCGTTCAACGTCAATACCCTGGCCCTGGCCGCCGCAGTAGCGACTCTGGAAGATGAGGCGTATCTGGTCGAGAGTCGTCGCATCAATCGCGAGGGTATGGCTCAGCTGGAGGCCGGATTTATCGCGTTGAAGCTGAACTGGATTCCTTCAAGAGGCAACTTTATTGCTGTCGATCTGGATCGTGAAGCCGCGACAATCTTCAACCGTCTGCTGCGACAGGGTGTCATCGTACGGCCCGTTGCCAACTATGGCATGCCCAATCACCTGCGGGTCTCCATTGGTCTGCCTGAAGAAAATCAGCGCTTTCTCGATGCTCTGAAGCAGGCAATGCTGAATGGGTAAGGGTGCTGTCGGGCGACTGGTTGTCGTTGGCCTTGGGCTGATTGGCGGGTCTTTTGCCAAGGGCATCAGGCAGTCGGGTCTGTGTCGTGAGGTGATCGGCTATGACGCTGATCCATTGGCGCGCAATCTAGCGGTACCCCTGGGTGTTGTCGACAGCGCACCCGGCAGCCTGGCAGAAGCGGTAGTCGGGAGCGATGTGATCATGCTCGCCGTGCCGATATTGGCCATGGAGAAGGTGCTCACGGAGCTGGCTCGGCTTGAGCTTGGCGATGCGGTCATTACCGATGTCGGCAGTACCAAGGGTGCGGTAGTGGCGGCAGTGGAACTCGCATTCGGCAAGGTGCCCTCACGGTTCGTGCCGGGTCATCCGATAGCTGGCTCCGAACGCAGCGGGGTAGAAGCTTCTGATGCCGAGCTGTTCCAGCGGCACAAGGTTATTTTGACGCCCTTAGAGCAAACAGATCCGCAGGCGCTCGTTCTAATAAGCGACCTGTGGCGGGCGCTCGGGGCTGATGTGGAACACATGGCGCTTACAGATCATGACGAGGTACTTGCCGCGACCAGTCATCTGCCGCATCTGCTGGCGTTCTCACTGGTCGATACCCTGGCGTCGCGCAGTGAAAATCTGGAGATATTTCGTTATGCCGCGGGTGGTTTTCGCGATTTCACTCGGATTGCGGCAAGCGATCCAACCATGTGGCGCGATATTTTTCTCGCTAATCGGGCTGCCGTACTGCGCAGTCTCGATGCCTTTACCCGGGATCTGGGGCATTTGCGCACGGCAATCGATGAGGGGGATGCCAAAGCCTTGCTGGGCGTCTTTACGCGGGCCAAATCAGCCCGCGAACATTTCAGTCATATTCTGGCCCGCAGGGCCTATACGGAACCTATGCAGACTCTAGTCAGTAATTTCATTGCGAGCCCCGGTGGATGTGTTCAAGGCAGTATTCGCGTCCCGGGTGACAAATCCATCTCCCACCGCTCGATTATGCTCGGCTCCCTGGCCGAGGGTGTTACGCAGGTCGAGGGTTTCCTCGAAGGTGAAGACAGTCTGGCTACCCTGCAGGCGTTCCGTGATATGGGCGTGGTCATCGAAGGGCCACATCACGGGCGCGTAACCATCAGCGGTGTGGGTCTGCATGGCTTGCAGGCGCCACCTGGTCCTATCTATGTAGGTAATTCCGGCACCTCCATGCGGCTGCTTGCCGGTTTACTGGCGGGCCAGCAGTTCGACTCTGAGCTGACCGGGGATATCTCCCTGTCCAAGCGGCCGATGGGTCGGGTGGCGAAGCCACTGCGGGAAATGGGAGCGCGGATCGACACGGGAGAAGAGGGCAGGCCGCCACTGCACATTCAGGGCGACAGCCGGTTGGTGGGTATGGATTACACCATGCCGATGGCCAGTGCTCAGGTAAAATCCTGTCTGTTGTTGGCCGGACTTTATGCATCTGGGCGCACCTCGGTGACCGAACCTGCACCAACGCGCGATCATACCGAACGGATGCTTAAAGGTTTTGGTTATCCCGTGTTGGTCGAGGGCGCCAAAGTGACTGTCGAGCCCGGCCAAGTGCTCACAGCATGCCGTATTGACGTCCCCGCAGATATCTCATCGGCGGCCTTTTTCATGGTTGCTGCAAGTATTGCTGAAGGCTCCAATTTGCTTCTCGAGCATGTCGGCATCAATCCGACGCGCATCGGGGTTATCAATATTCTGCGTGAAATGGGTGGTGACATAACCCTGGAAAACGAGCGTGAAGTCGGCGGTGAGCCTGTAGCTGATATTCGTGTGCGCCATGCAGCACTGAAAGGGATCGACATTCCGGTTGATCAGGTGCCGCTGGCTATCGATGAGTTCCCTGCATTGTTTATTGCGGCAGCCTGTGCAGAAGGGCGCACCATATTGCGTGGTGCCGAAGAGCTGCGGGTCAAGGAGTCAGATCGGATTCAGGTTATGGCGGATGGGCTGCAGACCCTTGGCATTCAGGCCGAACCTACCCACGACGGTATTATCATCGAGGGCGGCCAGTTGCAGGGGGGTGAAGTCGAGAGTCACGGTGATCACCGCATCGCAATGGCATTCAGCATTGCCTCTTTGCGAGCGCTGACTGATATACACATTAACGATTGCGCCAATGTGGCGACATCATTCCCGGGGTTTGTGGCGTTGGCCAGTTCGGTTGGCATCATGGTCCGGTTAGAGGAGAGCGCGTGACAGATCAAGCCATACCGGTCATTACCATCGACGGACCTGGCGGGTCAGGCAAAGGCACGATCGCCGGTCTGCTGGCAGCCAGACTTGGCTGGAAGCTGCTGGATTCCGGCGCACTGTATAGGCTGCTGGCGTTTGCCGCGCAGAATCACGGTGTGGACCTGACCAATGAGGAGGCCTTGAAGACTCTGGCTGCCCATCTCGACGTCCAGTTCCTGGCTGACGGTGGCGAGCGTGAACAACGGATTATCCTCGAGGGTGAGGAGGTGACGCGCGCGATTCGTACCGAGGCGATGGGTACTGGGGCGTCGCAGGTAGCGTCAATTCCGGTGGTGCGCGCAGCCTTGCTCCAACGACAGCAAGCGTTTCGCGAAGCGCCTGGTCTGGTGGCCGACGGCCGGGATATGGGTACTGTCGTCTTCGCCGACGCTGAGTTGAAGATTTTTCTGACCGCCAGCCCCCACATCCGAGCAGAGCGCCGGCACAAGCAGTTGCTCGAAAAAGGTGAAGCTGCTAATCTGGCGAGTCTTCTCGATGAGATTTTGGCGCGGGATGAGCGTGATATGACTCGTAGCGTGGCGCCTTTGCGCCCGGCTGACGATGCAATCGTACTTGATTCGACCAGTCTGTCGATTGAAGAAGTACTTGAAACGGTGTTGTCGGAAGCGCGTAAGCGCGACCTTCAGGGCTAATCAGGGCATCCGCTGCCGGGAAACCAGCCTGGCCGGCAACGGGCATTTAATAATCAACCCACATCAGCTGGTGATGTGGCGGGTACGTTTGCTGCAGGGCGCGCGAAATAACAAGCGGCCAGGCGGTTACTGCCTAAATAACCATTTACAGGATTCCAAATGAGCGAAAGCTTTGCCGAACTTTTTGAAGAAAGTCTAATTACCCTCGACATGCAGCCGGGTTCCATCATCACCGGTATCATTGTGGACATCGACTCCGATTGGGTCACCGTTCATGCTGGCTTGAAGTCTGAAGGTGTCATCCCCCGTGAGCAGTTCCTGAATGATCAGGGCGAGCTGACGATCAAAGTGGGTGATGAGGTCCATGTTGCACTGGAAGCCGTTGAAGACGGTTTCGGTGAAACTAAACTGTCCCGTGAGAAGGCCAAGCGTGCCGAATCCTGGAAAGTCCTCGAAGCAGCTTTCGCCGCAGAAGAAATCGTCAAGGGTGTTATCAACGGCAAGGTCAAAGGTGGCTTTACCGTCGACGTCAACACTATCCGCGCGTTCCTGCCAGGCTCGCTTGTCGATGTCCGCCCTGTGCGCGACACCACGCACCTGGAAGGCAAGGAACTGGAATTCAAGGTCATCAAGCTTGACCAGAAGCGCAACAACGTCGTTGTTTCCCGTCGTGCCGTCCTCGAAGCCGAGAACAGTGCCGAGCGTGAAGCCCTGCTGGAAACTCTGCAGGAAGGCCAGGTTGTCAAAGGTATCGTCAAGAACCTCACAGATTACGGCGCATTTGTCGATCTGGGCGGCGTAGATGGTCTACTGCACATCACCGACATGGCATGGAAGCGTATCAAGCATCCTTCCGAGATCGTTAATGTTGGCGACGAGATTGACGTCAAAGTGCTGAAGTTCGATCGTGAGCGCAACCGCGTTTCTCTGGGTCTGAAGCAGTTGGGCGAAGATCCATGGGTCGCTATCACAGGGCGCTACCCAGAAGGTACTCGCGTTACTGCCAAGGTTACCAATCTGACCGATTACGGCTGTTTCGCAGAGCTGGAAGAGGGCGTAGAAGGCCTGGTTCACGTATCCGAAATGGATTGGACCAACAAGAACATCCATCCTTCGAAAGTGGTCAACGTTGGCGACGAAGTAGAAGTTATGGTTCTGGACATCGACGAAGATCGTCGTCGTATTTCCTTGGGCATCAAGCAGTGCAAGATGAACCCATGGGAAGAGTTCTCCAGCAAGTTCAACAAGGGCGACAAGATCTCCGGCTCCATCAAGTCGATCACCGACTTCGGTATCTTCATTGGTCTGGATGGTGGCATCGACGGCCTGGTTCACTTGTCCGACATTTCCTGGAACGAAGCTGGCGAAGAAGCCGTGCGTCGTTTCAAGAAGGGTGACGAGATTGAAACCGTCATTCTGTCGGTCGATCCGGAGCGTGAGCGCATCTCCTTGGGCGTCAAGCAGCTGGAAGACGATCCGTTCTCCAACTTTGCTTCGTTGAACGAGAAAGGCACCATCCTGAACGGTATCGTTAAGGAAGTTGATGCCAAAGGCGCCATCATCACTCTGGCCGAAGAAATCGAAGGCACGTTGAAAGCCTCTGAAATCAGTCGTGACAAAGTCGAAGATGCACGTAACGTCCTGAACGTTGGTGACGAAGTCGAAGCCAAAATCATCAGCATCGATCGCAAGAGCCGCGTGATCAGTCTGTCGATCAAGGCGAAAGACGTTGAAGATGAGAAAGAAGCGATCCAGGGTCTGCGTCAGCAGGAAATGGCCGCTTCCGGTCCGACCACCATTGGTGATCTGATCAAGCAGCAGATGGAAAACAAGGGCAACTGATTCAAGCCTTTGTAGTTCCTGAAAAGGGCGACTTTGGTCGCCCTTTTTTGTGGTGCGCCCGGCAGGGCGCACTCACTTGGAGGTGAAA